>JAABUQ010001515.1_pt1 | contig 49575 bp, 43 predicted proteins | sample 5560001 | NCBI WGS metagenome assembly JAABUQ01 (sample SAMN10711888, study PRJNA513371) | rock metagenome | isolation source: Antarctica rocks | place: Antarctica: Victoria Land, Finger Mt nord | collected 2015-12-18
CTGTCAGGCTGCACTCCGCCCTCGGCTACCGGTCGCCCATCGACTACGAGACACAGATGCAGGAGATGACGGTGACGGCGTAACCCTCATAGGCAAACGACTGTCCACCAAATCGGGGTAGCTTCAGAGGCACATCAGCGCGGTCGCCGTATCCAACCCTAGAGCGCTGCCCGCAACGCCCCGCGCCGCCGCGCCGAACGCGTTCAGCAGCAGCCCCGCAACCAGTGTCGATACCGCGCCGAAGCGGGCGATCAGCACCGCGCTGGGCACCGCCGCCAGAGCAAAGAGCAGCGGCGGCAGGCCACTCAGCAGACCGATGTTGGTAGCGTTGAGGTCGAACTCGGCGGTGATGCGCGGCAGCACCGGGGCCACCGCCAGGATGGTCGCCCGCAGTGCTGCGCCCGAGAGCCAGAGCAGCACCAGGGCCAGCGCGAAGTCGCGCCGCACCGCCGCGCCTCCCACCGGTTGGTCATGCTGGGCTGCCACGCGGCGTCCCCTTTCCTATCGTGGATTGCGGGTGGCGGTTTAATGATGGCGCAGAAGAAACGAGACGCTCTGTTCCCCGATCACGATTCCCAGGAGCCCGACGAGAGCGACGAGCGGCGGCGCGGGCGAGCCTACGCGCAGTAAAGCGTAGAGACCGCCGACCAGGATGCCGACCGCAAGCGAGATCAGGAAGTTCAAGCTGCGGCCCGCCTTATACCGACGGCACCTGCATCCCCTTCACGACAGCCGGGCGCGCGCCGACCGTCGCGAGCCAGCGGTGAAGGGCCGGCTTGTCTTGCAGGCTGTTGGCCAGCGGCTCCTTGAGCGCCGTGGTCGCCGCCAAGACCCACGGGTAACAAGCGATGTCGGCGATCGAGTAGTCGTCCCCCGCGAGATAGGACGCGTCGGATAGCCGCCGCTGCATCACGTCCAGCAAGCGGTCGGCTTCCTTCGTGAAGCGCTCGATAGCGACCGACGACTTCTCTTCCGCTCGGACGAAAAAGCCGAGCTGGCCCAGCATCGGTCCCAGGCCGCCTATCTGCCAGTGCAGCCATGCGAGCGTCTTGAACCGGGCCGGCCCAGACGGCGCCAGGAGCTTTCCGGACGTCTCTGCGAGGTAGGTCAAGATCGCGCCGGACTCGAAGATCGCGAGTGGAGCACCGTCGGCGGTCGTATCGACGATATGATCGTCCGTGATCGCAGGAATCTTGTTGTTCGGCGCGATCTTCAGAAAGTCGGTCGCGAACTGCTCGTTCTGGTTTAGGTCGATCGGATGCACCTCATAGGGCATCCCAATCTCCTCGAGCATGATCGGGATCTTGCGGCCGTTCGGTGTGGTCCAGGTATAAAGATGGATTATCTGTGATCGCTCGCTTTTCGATGCCTCTGAAGGCGCACGCGCCGGCGGGTTCTATCCGGAGCTAGGCTTCTGGCGCTCAGCCGAAAACTTTCCCCGCCGTTCGGGCGACAAGCTCACCCTGATGACGCGCGCCGGCGAGTTCGATTTCGCTTGGCTGACGCGATCCATCGCTGCCGGCGATGGTCGTCGCACCGTAAGGCGAGCCGCCCACGACCTCATCAAGCGTCGTCATCCCCTTATGGCTGTACGGAAGGCCGACGATGACCATCCCGAGGTGCAGCAGGTTGGCAATAACGGAAAAAAGCGTCGTCTCCTGGCCACCGTGCTGGGTCGCGGTCGACGTGAAGGCGGCGCCCACCTTGCCGTTCAGCGCACCGCGCGCCCAGAGGCCGCCGGTCTGGTCGAGGAACGCCGCCATCTGCGAGGACACCCGACCGTACCGGGTGCCAGTGCCCACAATAATGGCGTCATAGCTCTCCAGTTCTGCGACCGTCGCGACGGGAGCCGCCTGGTCCAGCTTGAAATTCCCAGCACGTGCGACGTCCTGAGGCGCTGTCTCGGGCACACGTTTGACGTCGACCAGGGCGCCTCCGGCACGAGCGCCCTCCGCCATGGCGTATGCCATTGTCTCAATGTGGCCGTAGGTCGAGTAATGGAGAACCAGAACTCTCGCCATATCGTCCCTGCTCCTGTCGATGCTTTACCTGCGTGTCGTCGAGGCGGCCGCGATCCTATTCGACTTCGAAGGGTCGCTAGCCAAGCTCGTGGCCAGACGCTATGAGAGTTGATCGTTCGGAGAAACCGACAAATTATCGGCATTTAGATTCGAATAAATCGATATGGCCTCGGACCCCGGCAGTCCCACCCTCGATCAGCTTCGCGTGCTCATCGCGGTGGTCGAGACCGGCAGTTTCGCTGCGGCGGCGCGCAAATTGAACCGCGCGACCTCCGTCGTCAGCTACACCATAGCCAATCTGGAGGCCCAGTTGGGCCTGACCCTGTTTGATCGCGAGACGACGCGAAAGCCGCAACTGACCACGGCCGGGCGCATCGTGCTGGATGAAGCACGCATCCTCACCGGTGGTGTCAGCAGCCTTCGCGCCAAGGTGAAGGGGATGCTGCAGGGCCTGGAGGGCGAACTCCATGTCGTCCTGGACTCCTTGCTGCCCGGCGAGCGCGTGATCGACGCGCTGACCGCCTTCCGCGCCGAGTTCCCGACCGTCAGGCTCCACCTTCACGTCGAGACGCTGGGCGCGGTCGCCAACCTCGTGCTCAGCAAGATCGCCTCGATTGGCGTCAGCGGCCCGTTCGCGGCTGACTACGACGCCCTGGAGCGCGTCAGTGTCGGCAGCCTTCGGATGGTGCCGGTCGCGGCTCCCAGTCATTCGCTCGCTTCACCCCCGCCGGGCGGCCATTCGCCGGGCGCCGGGCGTCAGCACATCCAGCTCGTCGTCTACGATCGATCCCCGCTGACCGCGGGGCGCGATTTCAGCGTAACCGGCAATCGTACATGGCGGCTGGCCGATCTTGCCTGCAAGCACATGCTGCTGAAGGCCGGGATCGGCTGGGGCATGATGCCTTGGTGGATGGTGGCGGACGACGTTCAGACTGGACGCCTCGTCGAGCTCGACATGCCCGACCGGGTCGCGTTCGACTATCTGGTGGATGTGATCTATCGCATCGACACGCCTCCGGGACCGGCGGCGGCGTGGCTGATGGAGCGCTTCGGTCAACAGGTCGCCGGGCGGGGTCAGGCTCTGTAGAGCGCAGGTTTCATCGTCGTTTGCGAACCGCCCTTTTCCGACGAGCCGCCCGGTCGCCGCCACGAGGCTCTGGCGCTCGTTTGAGGCCCCAGGCGATAGACTTCTGCTCCGGCCGCGTTGACAAACCGTGCCCGACCCCGCTCCTTCCACCGGTGCGAATCATCATCGCCGTTGCCGCCCTCATCGCCATCGGCCTCGGCGTATGGCATCTCGCCGGCGCGACTGCCGGCCTCACCGTGACGCGAACCGAGGTCGGCGGCATCCCTGTCACCACGTTCCGCCCCGCCGCCGGGCCGCCCGGTCCCGTGGTGGTGATCGGGCATGGCTTCGCCGGCTCGCAGCAGCTCATGCAGCCGTTCGCCGTGACCCTGGCCCGCAACGGCTACACGGCCGTCACCTTCGACTTTCCCGGGCACGGCCGGAATCCCGCGCCGCTGCCGGGCGGCCTCGCCGACGAGGACCGACGCAACGCGGCCTTGATGGGCGCGCTGAGCCAGGTCGTCGCCTTCGCCCATGCCGACGCGCTGCTCGGCCACTCGATGGCGTCCGACATCGTGATCCGCTACGCCGAGGCGCACCCGGAGGTGCAGGCGACCGTCGCCGTTTCGGCCTTTTCCCCCAGCGTCACCGCCACCTCGCCGCGCAACCTGCTGATCATCGTGGGCGGGCTCGAACCGGCGATGCTGCGCGACGAGGGGCTGCGGATCGCCGGCCAAGCCGCGTCCGGTCCCCCCCGCCCGCGCGTGACCTACGGCCGCTTCGCGGACGGCACCGCGCGTCGTGTCTCCTTCTCAGGAGGCGTCGAGCATATCGGCGTGCTGTACAGCCGGCAGAGCATGGTGGAAGCGCTCGACTGGTTGGACGCAGCGTTCGGCTGGCGCGGGAACGGCTATGTCGACACCCGCGGCCCCTGGCTTGGCCTGCTCTACGCCGGCCTGATCGCGCTCGCGTGGCCGCTCTCCGCCTTGCTGCCCAGGGCGGCGGCCGCCCCGCTCGGCGGCGGCCTCGGCTGGCGGCGGTTGCTCCCGGTCGCCCTGCTTCCGGCCGTCCTGACGCCGCTGATCCTGTGGAAGCTGCCGACCGACTTCCTGCCGATCCTGCTCGGCGACTACATCGCGGTGCATTTCGCGGTCTACGGCGGGCTCACCTGGGCGGGGCTATCGATGGTCCGCCGGCCGGCCGGCGCATCCGTCCCGGTCTCCCGCGCGGCCCTGGCGGTCGCCGCGACGGCGCTCGCCGCCTACAGCATCCTGGCGATCGGACTGCCGATCGACGCCTACGTGACCTCGTTCCTGCCGACGCCGGGCCGGGCGCCGCTGATCCTCGCGATCCTGTGCGGCACGCTGCCCTACTTCGCCGCCGACGAATGGCTTACGCGCGGGCCCGGCGCGCCGCGCGGCGCCTACGCGCTGACGAAACTCTGCTTTCTGCTCTCGTTGGCGCTGGCGATCGGGCTGAACCTGCCGCGACTGTTCTTCCTCATCATCATCGTCCCGGTGATCCTGGCCTTCTTCGTCGTCTACGGCCTGTTCAGCACCTGGGCCTATCGGCGCACCCGGCATCCCTTGGTCGGCGCGCTCGCCAACGCGCTCGCCTTCGCCTGGGCCATCGCGGTCACGTTCCCGCTGGTCAGCCGCTAGCGCACCGCCGCCGCAGCTCCGCCACATGCGCCACCCCGGCGGCGAGCAGGCAGAGCGCGATCCAGCCCCACCACGCGCCGACCAGCGCCGCCCGCACCGCGAGCATCAGGCACACCCCCGCCAGCAGGGCGGACGCCAAGTCCGCCGCCGCGAGGCCCCGCCCCGTCCGCCGGCGCCACAGCGCAAGCGCCACGAACTCCGCCGCCGTCAGCGCGAGCACCAAATCCACGATCCGCCCGCTGGCGAACAGCGCGCTCACCGGTGCGCCCGGCTAACCACGCGGCGAAGGCGCCGGACGCCCAACGCGACCAGGATGGCGACGACCGGGATCGCGACACCCATCGCCAGCGCCGGGCTGACATGGACGCCCGCCGCCTCCAGCGCCTCGGCGGCGTGACCGACCAGGCTGACGACGTAGTAGGTGATCGCCGCCACCGACAGCCCCTCCACGGTCTCCTGCAGGCGCAGCTGGAGCTGGGCGCGCCGGTCCATGGAAGCGAGCAGGGCCTGGTTCTGCCGCTCGCGGGTTAGGTTGACGCGCGTCGACAGCAGCTGCGTCGCCCGCGCCACCCGCACGGACAGCGCGTCCTGCCTGCCGGCGACCGAGCGGCAGGTGTTCATCGCCGGGGCGAGACGCCGCTCGATAAACTCCCGGAATGTTTGCAGCCCCTGGATGCGCTCCTCCCGCAACTCGACGGTCCGGCGCTGCACGAGATCGTAGTAGGCGCTCGCCGCGCCGAAGCGGAACAGGGTCTCCGATTGGCGGCTCTCGATCTCCGCCGCGAGCCGGGTCAGCCGCTCCAGCAGCCCCGGTTCTTCCTGCTCTCCCGCGCTGACCAGCGCGCCGGTGATCCCGGCCAGCTCGCGCTCGATCCCGGTCAGCACGGGCGCCACCTCGCGGGCCAGCGGCAGGGCGAGCAGCGCCATCATGCGATACGTATCGATCTCGAGCAGCCGCTGCACCGCGCGGCCCGCCTGCCCCGGCGTCATGCCGCGATCCTCGACGAGCAGCCGTCCGAACCCGTCCGCGTGGATGCGGAAATCGGTCAGCGCGAACCCGGCGCCCCCGGCAATAGAGGCACCGACCAGCATGTTGCCAGAGAAGAACCGCGCGGCGGTGTCGCGCTGCTCGAGCGGCGGTTGCTGCTCGGGCAGCAAGGCCACGTGCGTCGCCACTATCACCCGGCCCGGCAGCGCCGCCACCCATTCCGCCGGCACGGCCGCGATCGCCGGGTCAAGGAACGGATCGGCGCCGACGCCGGCGACGATGAAATTGAACCGGACGAACTCGGTATGGCGCTCGGCCGTGAAGCGGAATTTGCCGAGGTCGCGGCTGTAATGATTGGCGCCCGGTGCCGGCGGGGGGGCGTCGAACCGCGCGGCGAGATCGATGACCGACCGCCAAACCCGCTCTCGCAACGCACCATCCGCGAGTAGCGCCAGGAAGGAGACCCGCGCCGGCGCGGTCAGCTGCTCGGGCGGCCGGGCATGCACCTCGTCGTTGAGGGCGGTTCGCTGCGCGTGATCCGGCGGCAGCATCAACTCGCGACGTCGGGCGCGAGCCCGAACAATAGATCGGCGATCTCCCGCGGCCGCTCCTCATGCGCGAGGTGGCCGAGCCCCGGCAGCAGGACGACGCGCGCGCCCGGCACCAGCGCGCGCACCCGCTCGGCGTCCGCGGGCTGGATCGTCTTGTCGTTGCCGCCCGCCACCAGGATCAGCGGCACGCGCAGTCGCTTCATGTCACGCTCGAGCGGGCGGAGGTCCCAGTTGGCCATCATGCCGAGCGCGCCGGCGACATGGCCCGGGTCGCGCACCAGGCGCCGGTACAGCGCCACCCCCTCCGGGTCGAGCTTCGAGCCGGTGTCCTGCAGCAGACGGTTGACCATCGTCGGGTCGGCGGCGCGCCAGGCGAACACACTCGGCACCAATGGGATCGCGACCAGCGCCTTGGCGATGGTCGAGAACACCTGGCCCGGCGCCCCGGCCAACGGCAGCAGCGCGCCGTTCAAGGCGACCAGCGCCCGCGGCGCGATCCGCTCGTCGAGCGCCATGCGGATCAGCACCGCGGCGCCAGCCGAGTGTCCCGCCGCCAGGGCCGGGCGGACCTGCATTCCTTGCAACAGTTCGCTCATCGCCCGGCTCATGGCCGGCAGCGACAGCCGGTGCCCCGGCGGCCGGTCGGTGAAGCCGTGACCGGGTAGGTCGGGGGCGACGACATCGAACCGCGCCGCCAGCAAGGGCATCAGGGCGCGCCAGGAGTGGGTCGAGCTGCCGGTCCCGTGCAGCAGCAGCAAAGTGGGACCGGCGCCCATGCGCTGCACATGCCAACGCAGCCCCGCCGCGCGCACGAAGCAGCTCGCGGCGCGGTTCGGCCAGTCGCGCCCGTCGCGCTCCCAATTCAGCGTCATGGGGGCCGAGATGCGGACGCGTGCCGCGCGCGCAAGTCCGTCGCCTGCACCGCGCGCGAGACCGCGCCGGAGTCGGCGTAGGGCAACGGCAGATAGAGGGCGCCCATCGCGTCGGCGAGCGCGCGGCCCTCTGGGCGCGGGCGCGGCGAGGTGTCGACCAGCAAGCTCGCCAGCCCCGCCGCCCGCGCTTGCCGCGCGGCCAGCAGCGCGTCGGCCTCGGCGCGCTGGCGTCCGGGCGTGCCGTCCCGCGCGATGTTGGCCCGCCCGTCGGTGAGCAGGACGATGCTCGGCGTCTCGCCGCGCCGCCGCACCCCGTCGGCGAGCAACACGGCGGCATCGATCGCGGCGGCCAGCGGCGTCCCGCCGCCGCCCGGCAGGCCGGCGAGGCCGCGCTTGGCGCGCACCAGCGAGCGCGTCGGCGGCAGCAGCAACTCCGCCCCCGCGCCGCGAAACGCCAGCACCGCCACTCGATCGCGCCGCACGTAGCAATCGGCGAGCAGCAGCTCGACCGCGCCCTTCGCCTCGGCCAGCCGATGCAACGCCGCCGAGCCCGAGGCATCGACGACGAACACCGTCGTGGTCTGCATCCGGGGCCGAAACCGCGTGACCCGGAAATCCTCGGGACGCACCGCGATCCGCGTTCCGGTGCGCTCCCGCAATCGCTGCCAGGGCGCGGCGGCGCGCAAGGTTTCCATCAGGTTCAGCCGATTGCCGCCGCGCGGCTCGCCGCGCCGGATCCCGGCAGGACGGCCTCGCACGCCGGACTTCACCAGCGCGCCGGATCGCCCCGGCGTGCGCGCGCGCGGCGCGGCACCGCTTTTGAGCAGTGCGAGCAGCCCGGCCGGGATGGCGGCCTCGGCGGCGTCCAGCACGATGTCGTCGAGCGGCGCGTCGCGCGTCTCGACGTCGCGCGTCTCGACGTCGCGCGCCTCGGCATCGGACGCGTCGGCGCTGTCGCCCGGATCGGGCGGGGTATCGGACGGCTCGGGCGACGGCGCGGCCGAGGGCAGGACCGTGGCGCGCGGCGCCAGCACCAGCCGGCCGGCGAGCGCCACGTCCGCCTCATCCACCGCCTCGCGCCCGGCCAAGGCGGCGGCGGCGCACGCCACGCGAAGTGCCAGCAGCGGCGCCCGCAGCGAGTCGATGCCGAGCGCCAGCGCCGTCGCGCAGAGCGCCACCATCGCATCCTCACCGGCCGTCACGCGTCCCAGGCGCGCCCGCGCCGCCGCGATGTCGGCGGACCCGCCAAGCGGATCGCTTGTGTCGCCCAGGCCCAGGCCGGTGAGGTCCAGGTGCAGCGCCAGGCGGTCGAGCAGCGCTGGCGGCGGCCGTTCATCGTCCGCCATGCCCTCATCGAGCGCGATCACGCCGACCCGCGCCGGGCTGGTCGCGGCGAGGCCGTCGCGCGCCAGCACCACCGTGCCTTGGTCGAGCATCCCGGTCAGCCGCGCCGCGCTCGCCGCTGACAGGCGCTCCGCCATCGCCAGCAGCACCGCCCCGCCATCCGCCTCGGCGAGGATGCCGCGCTCCGCCACCGGCCGCCCGGCCCGCAAGGTGGCCGCGAGGTCGATCCCGCCGAGCAGCCGCTCGTCGCCAACGGAGAGCGGGATGCGGCGCACCGGCGCGCCGGGCGGCAAGGCTTCCCGAAACAGGGCCATCCAGCGATCGCGCACCGGACCCGGCGCCGCGCGCACCACCGCCCCGCCCAGCGCCGCCGGAGCGAGGGCCAGCAGCGCCGCCGCCGTCGCCGCGTCGGCCCAGCGGGACTCCGTCACGAACCGAACAGTTCGGCGACCGCGCGCTCGACGCGGACGGTGGACCCCGCCTCGTCCAGCGGGTCGCGCCGCAAGCGGTGGCGCAGCGCCGGCGCCGCGACCCGCCGTAGATGCAAGTCGCCGGCGGTCTCGTCGCCCTCGAGGCTCGCCAGCGCGCGGGCCGCGCGGATCAGGGTCAACTCACCGCGCAGCCCGTCGGTGCCCAGCGCCATGCACAGCGCCGCTGCGCGTTCGAGCGTCGCGTCGGGCACCCCCACCGCCGGCAGCCGGCTTCGCGCGGCGACGATGCGCGCGCGCAGCTTGCCGTCCTCGCGCTTCCACTTGGCGAGGAACCCCGCCGCGTCGCGGTCGAACGCGTCGCGCCGGCGCACCACCTCGACGCGGGTCGGCAGGTCCCGGGGCGTGCTGACCTCGACCGACAGCCCGAATCGGTCGAGCAGTTGCGGGCGAAGCTCGCCCTCCTCGGGGTTGCCGCTGCCCACCAGCACGAAGCGCGCCGGGTGCCGCACGCTGAGCCCCTCGCGCTCGACCACGTTCTCGCCGGACGCGGCGACGTCGATCAGCAAATCGACCAAGTGATCCTCGAGCAGGTTCACCTCGTCGATGTAGAGGAAGCCCCGGTTGGCGCGCGCCAGCAATCCGGGCTCGAACGCCTTCTCCCCGCGCGACAGCGCCCGCTCGAGGTCGAGCGCACCGACCACGCGGTCCTCCGTGGCCCCGAGCGGCAGGTCGACCACCGGCACCGGCGCCGCCCGCGTTTTCAGCGCGCCGCGGGCCTTGCGTTCGCGACACTCCTCGCACCAGGCGGCCGGAGCCGCCGGGTCGCAGCCGTAGCGGCAGCCTTCGACCACCCGCATCTCGGGCAGCAGCGCCGCCAGCGCGCGCACCGCCGTGGACTTGCCGGTTCCCCGGTCGCCGAACACGAGCACCCCGCCGACACTCGGATCGGTCGCCGCGACCATCAGCGCGAGCTTCATCTCGTCCTGGCCCACCAGGGCGGCAAAGGGAAAGGAAGCCGGCATCAGGCGGTCGCCTTGCGTGTGGTGAGCAAGCTTCCTCCTCCCCTTGCGGATGGCGGCCGGGAGGAGGGGCGGCCGGAGCCAGGATTGGCGGACAGACGCGGCTTTGCAACCACCAATCGGCAAACCAAATTGCGAGTCATTCGCACTCGCATTGACGCGATGCTTGCCGGTCGGCTAGGACCACCACGGCATCGCGCGGGACAGGAGATCAAGCCATACTGCACAAGCATCGAGCCGCGATCGGCGGCGGCGTCGCACTGCTGGCGCTGGCGGGCGGACAGGCCGTGGCGCAGCCCGCCGCCGGGTCGCCGGGCGTGGAGCCGGGCGCCCCGGCATCGCAGCAGACGGCGATTCCGGGGCCGGGGACCACGGCGGCCCGTCCGTACCTCGGCGACATCTACACGCGCGGCAATCTGCTCGGCGATTTCCGCGGGGTACGGAGCACGCTCGACCGGTCCGGCGTCGCGGTCGGCTTGCAGGAGACCAGCCAGGTCTTCGGCAACGCGACCGGGGGGGTGCACACCGGCGCCGCCTACACCGGCCTCACCACGCTCAGCCTCGGCGTCGACACCGGAACCGCGTTCGGCTGGGACGGCGGCACCTTCAACCTCTCGGCCTTGCAGATCCACGGACGCAGCCTCACCGTCGACAATCTCCGCACGATCCAGGCCGCGACCGGGATCGAGGCGGCGCGCTCCACCCGTCTTTGGGAGATGTGGTTCCAGCAGAGCACCCCGGACGGCCATTCCGACGTCAAGCTCGGCCTGCAGAGCCTCGACCAGGAGTTCATCATTTCGCAGTACAGCGCGCTTTTCCTCAACTCGGCCATGGGCTGGCCCGCACTGGCGGCCATCGACCAGTATGCGGGAGGGCCGGCCTATCCGCTCGCCTCGCTCGGCCTTCGGTTCCGTTGGCAGCCGGCGGCCGACACCACGATCCTCGCCGGCGTGTTCGACGACAATCCGGTCGGCGGCCCATTTTTCGACGACGGCCAGCTCCGCGGCGCAGGGCGGTCCGGCACACGGTTCAATCTCGGCACCGGCGCGCTGTTCATCGCCGAGCTGCAATACGCGGTGAACCAGATCGCCCCTAGTCCGCAGCCCGGCGGAGTATCGCAATCCGCCGGTGGCCTGCCCGGGACCTACAAGCTGGGGGCATGGCTGGACACCGGCGGTTTCCCCGATCCGCGGTTCGATGCCGCGGGACGTTCGCTCGCCGACCCTGCCAGCGCCGGTTCGGCCGCGCTGCGTCGGCCCGATTTCAGCGTCTACGCCGTGATCGACCAGACGGTCTGGCGGCCGGACCCCGCCGGCGCCCGGGCGGTGGGCGTTTTCGTCCGTCCACTGGCGGCACCCGGCGACCGCAACCAGATCGACTTCAGCGTCAACGCCGGCGTGACGCTGAAGGCTCCCCTGCCCGGTCGCGACAACGACACCTTCGGCTTCGGCTTCGGCATCGCACGGCTCGGCGATCACGCTCGCGCTTTCGACCGCGATGTCTCCGCCTTCTCGGGGTCGCAGTTTCGCGTCCGCTCGACCGAGAGCTTCATCGAGATCGCCTACCAATATCAGCCGGCGCCCTGGGTGCAGCTAGAGCCTGATTTCCAGTATTTCTTCCTGCCGGGCGGCGGCGTAACGAACCCCAGCAACCCGAGCAAGCGGATCGGCAACGAGGCCGTGTTCGGCCTGCGCTCCAACCTCGTGTTCTAACCTTGCGCGGTGGGATGGCCCGGACCTCCCGGCCTCGGATAGAAGCGGTTCGGTACCGAGCCGCCCTGAAACGGGGTTGGGGGTGCCCGTCATGTCCATGATACGCTTTGTCCCACGCAAAGGAGTTCCAAATGATGGCCGAAGCGAAACTCGCGCCGAACCTTCCCAAGTGGATGATCGACCACGCGAACCGCTACATTTCCAGCGGCGGCGCCGAGGGGCATATGTACACCGTAACGCCGCCGGGTTATTCCGAGATGACGGTCCCCTCGCTGCTGCTGACCACGACTGGGCGGAAGTCGGGAGAGAAGTTCATTTTCCCCCTGTTCTACGGCGAGACAGGGAACAGCTACATCATTGTCGCATCGAAGGGCGGTGCGCCTGAGGATCCCGGTTGGTATCGCAACCTCCTCGCCAATGCCGAGGTCGACGTTCAGGTGGGAACGAAGAAGCTCAAGGCGAAAGCCAGGACCGCGACAGGCGAGGAGCGCGCTCGTTTGTGGAACCAGGCGGTGGAGTTCTGGCCGCCCTACGCTGACTATGAGAAGAAGACAGACCGCGAGATCCCGGTCGTCGTCTTGGACCCCATTGGCTGACCCACTGTCAGGGCAGTGTCGGCAGAGGGCGAGCCGGGGTGTGCGCGATTTCAATGGCAACTATTCCTGGGTTATGTCGCCGCGCTGGCTGGACCAGCGGACCAACGAGCACCTCGCGCTGGACACCTGCGGCGGCAAGCTCGCCGGCGCTCGTGCAGGCTCCCGGGTAGCTCGGCATCCTCCCAGCGTTTCCGCAAGAAGTCGCCCTACGCTCGGTTTGGCGAGCAATGTCAGAGGGTGCCATGCTACGTGTGATGCAAGAGATTTTCGACGATCGGACCGGCAACTTGCGCTTCAGGGCCGGCGGCATCTATGCGGTCCTGGTCGTCGCCAACGTCGCTGCCTGGGCTTGGGCGCTCCTCGCATTCCGGCACTATCCCGTCCTGCTCGGCACCGCACTGCTCGCCTATGGCTTCGGTCTGCGCCATGCCGTCGATGCCGACCACATCGCCGCCATCGACAACGTCACCCGCAAGCTGATGCAGGAAGGCAAGCGGCCCGCCGCGGTCGGTTTCTTCTTCTCGCTCGGCCACTCGACGGTCGTCGTGCTTGCCTCGGTCGCGATCGCCGCGACGGCCACGGCGTTCCAGGACCGCTTCGGCGCTTTCCGGAACGTGGGAGCCGTCGTCGGCACGGCGGTGTCGGCTTTGTTCCTGCTGGCGATCGCCGCCATGAACATCGTCATCCTGATCGCGGTGTATCGGACATTTCGCCGGGTGAAGGCTGGCAAGCCCTACGTGGACGAAGACCTGAACATGCTGCTGGCCGGGAGAGGCCTGTTGAGTCGCCTGTTCCGTCCGATGTTCCGCATGATCCAGCGGAGCTGGCACATGTACCCGCTCGGCCTCTTGTTTGGCCTCGGCTTCGACACGGCAACCGAGATCGGGCTGCTCGGCATCTCGGCGGCGCAGGGGTCACAGGGCCTGTCGATCTGGTCGATCCTGGTGTTTCCGACGCTGTTCACCGCCGGCATGTCGCTGGTGGACACGACCGATAGCCTCTTGATGCTGGGCGCCTACGGTTGGGCCTTCCTCAAGCCGATCCGCAAGCTCTACTACAATCTGACCATTACGCTCGTTTCCGTCGTGGTTGCCGTGCTGATCGGAGGCATCGAGGCTTTCGGGCTTGTCGGAGGTCAGTTCGGGTTAAAGGGAGCGTTCTGGGACGGCATCGGTGCGCTGAACGACAATTTCGGCATGGTCGGCTACCTGATCATCGCGTTCTTCGTCCTGAGCTGGATCGCCTCCGCTGCGATTTACCGGTTACGAGGGTATGATCGCTTGGAAATCACTGCGTCTCGCTAGCGCCGACCAGCCCATGGCTATGATGTTTTGGCTTCAAAAACCGCCAATTCGGCCGCGCTTCGGCCTCCAGACTCGGACCGTTCCGGATGCAGATCCGCCCGGTAATTTTCCGTGAGCATCATCAACACAATTTCAGGAGCCCAGCTGCTCGAAGGGGTGTCCCCTCCATTGCAGACCCGGCGAGCTGTCCCTTGTATCAGCAGCTCAGGATGAGTGCCCTGCGCAACTCGCGCCCTCGACACTGACGGACCCAGCATGCTTCAGCATTTGTCGCCGCTGCATGGCTCAAAGATCGAGGGAAATCGTGCCATACTCGTCATAACGGCGTTCGACTGATCTTGAACCGAGGCGGTTTACCGGAAGGGCTTCACAATGGGCGAAATCGAAATCCTCCACGGGGATGAGTCTGGCCCCATGCAACGTCGCCGGGTGCTCGGCGCAGGCGCCGTCGGTGCCGCGCTCGCCGCGACGGCGGGAATGGTCGCCGCCAGCCGTCCGGCGATCGCGGCGCCGACCGACGCCGACATCCTGAATTTCGCGCTCAACTTCGAGTATCTCGGCGCGGAGCTTTACCTGCACGCGCTTTTCGGAACCGGGCTTGCCGGGTCCGACATCACCGGTACCGGCACGCAGGGCACGGTCAGCGCCGGCGGCCCGGTGCCGTTCAGGAGCGCCGCCGTACAGTCCTACGTGCAGCGACTGGCGGTCGACGAGCTTGCACATGTGCGCTTCCTGCGCGCGGTACTCGGCGCGTCCGCCATCGCCGAGCCGACCATCAACCTGTCGACGAGTTGGACCACGCTAGCCATCGCAGCGGGATTGATCGCGCCGGGCCAGACGTTCAGCCCGTTCGCCGACGACATCTCTCTTCTGCTTGGCGCCTACGTCATCGAGGACGTATGCGTCACCGCTCTCGCCGGCGCTGCACGGCTGCTCACCAGTCCGGACAACGTCGAGGCCGCTGCCGGCCTGCTCGGAACCGAGGCCTACCAAGCCGGTGCGATTCGCACGCTGCTATCCGATTTCGGCGCCGGCACCGCCACAAACGCGATCTCGGCGCTGCGGGCGAAATTGTCGGGCGCGCAAGACGACGTGGGCACCTCGATTCCAGGGAACGCCTACAACTTCGTTCCGAACGACGTGAACGCGCTCGCTTTTCGACGCACAACCTCCCAGGTGCTCAACATTGCCTACGGCGGGGGTGCGGCATCGAATTACGGGTTCTTTCCAAACCGGGTGAACGGCACGATCGCTTAGGGCGGTGCGCGTTGCACAATGACCGCCCGGCTCTTAGCGAGACTTGGAATAACCGCAGCGATCTTGATCGGGTGCATCTCGCTGGAACTGAGCGGGTCGCCGGCCAGTCGTGCCCTGCCTGAAACCGCCGTCGGCATTCCCCCATCGAACCCGCGCCCGGGCTCGCGTCCCCCGGCCGCCAGCTTGCAAAATGGAGTGAGGCTCATCCTGTCCCGTCCGCTATTCAGCGCGGGCCGGAGACCGGCACCCAAAACGGCCACCAGCGTGGCCGACACCAAAGTAGCGCTGCCGCGGCTTGCCGGCGTGCTGGTCAGCTCATCAGGTCGGAGTGCCATCTTCGCGGGTCCGCAGGGTGGCAGGGCAATCACCGCAAGGGAGGGCAACCGTGTTAGCGGGTTTCTCGTGCAGTTGATCGAGGCCGGGCGGGTCACTGTTCTCGGACCGAACGGGCCCTTGGTGATGCATCCCGCTTTCGATTCGAACAAAGCACCGGAGCCCGTCGCAGCCCCCAGTCCCACGGCAAATCATCGCGAGATGCAGGAGTTGTTCCGGAAGGGCACCGGGCCGACGCCCGCTTATCCAGGACTGCCGACACTCGGGAAGAACTGAAACTGGGAGGTGCGTCGGTTCTGCGCATCGAGGACGGCGCCGGGTAGCTCCCGACGCCGCCTCGCCACGGCAACTAGGCCTTGATATTACCGTTCATTCCGCCAGGGAAGAACAGACCCGCCGGCGCGTTCGGGGCGCCGTAGACGATGTTCAGCACCTGCCGCGTGTTGCGGCGGAAGGCCAGCGCGTTCACGTCGTTGGGGACGAAATTGTAGTTGTTCCCCTGAATCAGGATGCCTTGGTCGTCATTGGCGCCTGAAAGGGTGCGACGCAAGTTGGAGATCAACCCGAACGCCGTGCCCGCGCCGATGTTGCCGAGCAGCGTGCGCACCGCACCGGAGTGATAGGCCTCGACGGCCAGAATGCCGGCAGCGGCCTCGAGGTAGTCGGGATTGCCGATGAAGCGGGCGGCGCCGGCATAGGCGGTCACCCCCACATCCTCGAAAATCGAGGCGCCGAGCAGGAAGCTGATGTCATCGGCATAGGGATTGAACGTCTGTCCCGGAACGAGCAACCCGGCGGCGACGGCGAGCGTGCTGAACGCACTGGTCGGCCCGATGCCGACGTCGATTGCCGGCTCGGAGACGGCACTCGCGCCTAGCGCGGCGCGCAAGAAGCGCACGTGCGCTTGCTCATCCACCGCGATACGCTGGGCGTATTGCTGGATTGCCTTGTTCTTGAACGGCACCAGCGCGCCCGGATTGACGTTCCCCTGGGGGTTCGTGCCGGTCCGGTCGGTCGCCGAGAGGCCCTGGCCGGTTGCGGCGTACAGGTAGAACTCGGCTTCGAGGTATTCGAGGTTCAGGGCGAAATTCAATATGTCGGCATCCGGCGGCCCGGCGCCCTGATTGGTCGCATGGGCCGGCTTGCTCGTCAGCGCCGTCCCGCCCATCGCCAGCGCACCGAAGGCGGCCGCGCCGAAGCCGAGACGACGCATCGCGGCGCGGCGATCCATCTCCGCCTCGGTCCCAGCTTCAGCCTGCCGTATGTCCTGAGAAGATTTGATTATTTGGGACATCTTATCAACCGTTCCTTTTCTGCCAAGCCGGCATGCAACCTAGAGCTGCCGCCGCTTGGTTCTATAGTCACGCGGGACGGTGATGGATGCATCAAAGCCGACAGATGGAGCTACAATGACGAAGTTGTGAATAGTCAGTAAGACGGAGGCGGCTTGAGCGCCCGATTGTCGGTGACGGTCGCGCGAGGGAACGGCGTCGCATCGGCCGAAAGAGGCAGCTGCCGGAGCCGAGACAGGTCGCGGCCGAGAGCCGTGGTCCTTTTCTCGACGGTAAGATGCAGCAACGTCGCCAACGCCACCAGGAGGGTGAAGGTCAGCGCCAGTGCGAGCGTGTAGTCGATGTCACAAACCAGCATGAACCATTTGAGAAGCGACAACCCGACCAACGCATGGACCAGGTAAAGCGGAAAACTGATCGCCGCGAAGAAGTCGAGGATGACCAGGCGTCGGACATGACGACGCAGCCCGTAGAGCAGGCTGAACAGGACCAATCCGTAGAGGTAATTCAGCGTCACGACCGGAAATTGGGCCTTGATGCTGCTCAGCGGCCAGCACGCCAGGAACGTTGCGAACATCGCTGCCGCGCTCACCACCAGGCCCCACGTGGATAGCTGCCCGTGGTGGTGAAAACTGAACAGCACGCCCACCAAGATGAGAACAAGGAACAGCGACTCGTAGCTCGTCGCTTGCCAAAAGCCCGGACCGACGAGCACCTGCGCTCCCGGCAGTCCCGAAGCCACTGCGATATGCGCGCCCAGGATGGTGCCAGCCACCGTGAACAGGGCGGCCAGACTGCCCCGTCGGACCAGCGGAGCCAGGAGCGTCATCAACAGGTAGAACTTCAACTCGATGCAAAGCGTCCAATTCACCAAGTCAACGATCGGTTGCCCGACAGCCGTATGGATCAGCAGCGCGTTACTGGCGATTTGCCAGTCGCTGTAAGGGAACGGGCGGCCCCAATAGCGCGCGTCCAGGTGCAGGACAGCGACTTCGATAAGCAATGCCGCAAGATAGGTCGGGTAGATGCGCAGCACGCGCGCGAGGATAAAACTCCGACGCGTGTGCGCCCCGAGCGAAATCGGTATCACGAGCCCGCTGACGAGGAAGAAGATGCCGACGCCGAAGGGTCCGAAATTGAACCAGGGACTGCTGACGAGGGTGAAAATCGGCGGCGGTTCGGCCGTCGGCACCGGCGAGCTGGTTGCCAGCCCGATGAAGTCCCGCAGTCCCCAGAACGCGCCGACGAGGTGGCTGACCACGACGGACAGCGCCGCTATGCCGCGCAGCTGATTGGCGAAGATCAGGCGCGGCATGATCGTTAGGCGGGGGTCTCTGGGGTGTCGAACGTCGCCGAGCGGCGGAGACGGCACTCGGCCGACAAGCCGCGCAGCATGCCGAGCGTCCGGTGGCCGACGCCGCTCCATGCCCGATCCTGCAGCCACCGGCGCGCCGCGGCCTGCACCCCGGCGCGCAGGTCGGCGTCGGCCAGCAATCGATCGAGCCCATCGGCGATGGCCCGCGGGTCGGTCCCGGGCAAGCGCGCGGTTGCCTCGGCAGCCTCGTCGAAGATCGGGATGGGCGTCACAGCGACACAGGCGGCGGCACTGAGGGCGGTCCTGAGCGCGGCACTCGACGCCTCCTTAGAGTCTTGGTACGGCAGCACCACGATATCGCATTCCGCCAGCAGCTGCCTCGATCGGTCGAACGGCAGGAACTCGGTGATCCACTCGACGTGGTCCGCGACGCCCGCCGATCGTGCCGCGATGCGGCAGGTCTCCTGCTCGGACGCGGACTCCTCGATCCCGTAATCCGCGTTGACCAGCCGCAGCCGCGCCTGCGGCCACCGCGCGCGGAGCAGCGCCACGGCTTCGATCAACTGCCTGATCCCCTTGCCGGGCAGGAAGAAACCATAGCATCCGATCAGCACCGGCCGGCTCGTCTCAAGCTGGCGAGACGCGTGCTCCACGAGAGGCTCGGGGGCGCCTTGCGGCAGCATCGTCACGTTGGCCGTGAGCCCGAGCTGCTTCAGCCGATTGAGGTCGGCCACAGTGTGCACGATGACACGCGACGCCCGAGCGAGGCCCGCGAACGCGCCCCGCCGCTCCGTCTCCACGACGTCCAGCAGGCTTTGCGTGTTGTGCAGCGTGATGGTCATCGGGCGCGCGGGGTCGGCGAGGGTGCATGCCAGCGAACCGAGACTTTCCCAGGACATCAAGCCCGGCTGATGCTGAACGACGATCGCATCCGGGTCCGCGACGGCGATCGTCCGGCGCAGCACCTGCGCGTTCTCCGGCGCGCCCAGTTGCCACACCGGGCGGACGGCAATCGGGGCGGCCTCTTCGCCGGCCCGCTTGTCGGCGAACACGGTGACCCGCAGCGCCGGATCGGCCTGCCGCATGCCTTGCAGGAGAAACCGCGTATATTCGGCGACCCCGCAACGCACACCCCAGCTGGAGATCACCGCCACGTGGAGCGGCCGCTCGGGCGGCATTAGCAGCAGGTCGACGGCAATGTCGGCCACCCGTCGCGCGAACGCCGGTTGTTCGAGGCGCGCCTTGACGGTCAGCCTGCCCTGCCCCGCACGCGCGAGGCTGTCCGCCGAGCGGGACGCGACCTCTTTCAGGGCCGCCGTCAGATCGGCGCTATCGGGCTCCACCCAGACCGAGCTCGCCGTCGCCAGATGGCTGGCGGATGCGGCGAACCGGTAGTCGACCAGCCGTGCGTTCGTGGCATCGCAAAAATCCATGTGGCCGCCGTAGCCGGTGACGATCAACGGCACACCCGCCGCGAGCGCCTCCGCCGCGGGCAGGTTGAACCCCTCCCCGCGCGTGGGTAGCACCATCGCGTCGGCATCCCGATACAACGCCCGCAGGTCCGAGGCGCCGATCTCCCGATCGATCAGCACGATTTCCGGCGCGTCCGGATCGGCCGCCCGAAGCTTCGCGACCTGCAGGGCGACGTCGTTGTGCGGATTGGGAAAGCTCTTGATGACGAGCTTTACCGCATCCGTGCGTCGGAAGGCGCTCGCGTAAGCGGCCAGCAACTCGAGAATGCCCTTGCGCGGGAAACAGGACGAGACGTGGAGGAAGGTGAACGGTGATCCGTCGCCGGCCGGACCGCGGGGTCCCAGGGACAGGAAGCCGTCCAGATCGGGCGCGAAACCGACCGTGCCGACCGGGATCGCGAGGCCGGAATCAACGAGCGCCTTGGTCACGAACGCGGACGGCGCAAGCACCGCGCGAAACGAGGCGTTCAGCACGTCAATGGTCGCAGGTGGAACCGTGGACTCCTCCCAGAAGAACATGGCAAGCGGCACGTCGCCGCCATGTTGCGGGACGAGCACCGGGTAATGCTGGCTGATGACCACCTCCGGCCCCGTCTCGTGCGCCGGCCGACCAGCGAGTTGTCGGATGGCGGCCCGGTGCTCTTCAGGCACTTCGGAGAGATCGCAGATCGGCTCTCCTTCGACCGGCAGGAAGCGAACCCGGGTCGGGAATGCCGTCTCCAGGGTCAGCGCGAGAGTCCGGTTGATGAGAGCAAGACTGTAGCTGGTGTTGACGTGTCCGGTGATGCTGAAGCGCAGGTTTCGCCGCGACGCCGCGCGCGCCGACGCACTGGGCGGCAGCGCCGCACCGGCGAGCGCCAGGCCGCGCAACAGAGCCGGCACTTGACGCTTCAGCTCGAACCGTTCGATCGCGTGCCGCTGTCGGTCCGCGATCTCCGACCGGAGCGTCGGATCCCGCGCGAGAGCCAGCATCCGTGCCGCGACCGCATCGGGCTCCCGCGCTTGCAGGATTTCCGCGCCGCCCTCGACCGTGAAAGGCACGGCTCCGGACGGCCATGCCAGCACGGGAATCCCGAAAGCCATCGCTTCGACCAGCGGCACGCCGAACCCTTCGTGATGGCTGAGCGAAACGTAGAGATCGGCGGCGCTGTACCAGGCGTGGAGATCGTCATCGGATACCAAGCCGGTCAGTAGGACGTGCTGCTCGAGGCCTTGCCGCTGGATTTCGGAACGCAGCTGGCCGGGGTAATCGGCGCCCGCGCTTTCCAGGCCACCGACGATCACCAAGCGCGATGGGCTTTCGTAGCTGTTCCGGAAGCGCGCGTACGCCGCGATAAGGTCGGACTGCCCCTTCGAGGCAACGACCCGACCGACGAACAGGATGGTGAAGATGTCCTGCGTGCACGGCGCCCGTTGCTCTCCGCGAGCCCGCAGGGCGGCGAGATCGAACAGCATGGTGCACGCCTCGACAGCCTCGAAACCGAGGCGCCGCAATTCGATGGCGTTGTACTCGCTGTCGGCGAGCGCGGCCGCCACGTGCGGGCGCCACATCGACAGTTGCTTCCGGCCCAGGCGAGAGTATGCGTGCAAGGAAGGCTGGTCGGGGAACAGCTCGGCCGGCGTGATGTTGTGGTACATTAACACCTTTGGCGCCGGCAGAGCCGCGATGCGCGAGAATGCGTCGAAACCCATCGAGTGATGCACGATCAGAACGTAGTCGTCGTGCGCCGGCAGCTCGTCCAATCCGCGCAGCTCGCCTTCCAGCACAGGGTCACGATGCTCGACGTAGATCTCGCTGCGATAGCCCATCCCGCGCAACCGGGATCGCATGAGCAGCATGGCGTTGGTGATGGCGTCACCGACAGCCGATCCGGAGTGGAACTGGTGCACGGTGCGACGCAGGCAGGTCGCCGACACGGGTGAGCGGGCCGGCGCAGGAAGCGCCATGTCCAGCGCCGGTGTTTCGGCGTGTCTCGTCACGACACCGGAAACGGGCGTTATGCCCGACGCGGCTTGATGGGCGGCATCGGACCGACGGCCATGCAACGTGCCCCGTATGGTGCGCGAAGCCGCACGCACGGGAGCCGTGATACGCCACGACGTGCTCGAGCGATACGCGTTGACGAGTTCCAGCGCGGCCTGGGCTTGCGATCGGAAATGCGGCAACTCGGCCGCCGCGACCTGCAGCCGAAGTCGTTCATGCGTCTCGTTGGCGAGCGAGCGATGGACTTCAGCGAGAGAGCGATAGGCTTCAGCCAGCCGGTTCTCTGCGTTGAAGGCCCGCGTGCCGGCGGCGGCAGCCTGATCCTCCGCGTGCCTGATGCGCGCTTCGATCATTGTCGCCGCCTCTGCCGTCATCGCGCGTTCGAGAAGGTCGGCGGCCTGCGCCTCTGCCGAAGCAATTCGGCGGGCGCACTCGGTGTCGGCCGCTCGCAGCGCGTCGTCGAAGACGTTGACCGGCACCCGGAAGTGCGCCGTCAGCTCGTCAAAGTGTTCTTCGGCGGCGTAGAAGCGGTTGAGCCCGTCGAACCAGAGGAAACGATATCCGGCGGCCAGCAGCCCCGGCTCCCACTCGGCGTGGGTCTCGACCGTCGACATCGGCGCCGTCGCCTCGACGAGCACGATCCGGGGCCGGAACGAACGCAGGTCCGCCCCGGCTAGCACGGCCTGCTCCGAGCCCTCGACGTCGATCTTGAGGAAATGGATGTCCTCGGCAGCATGACGCCGGCAGACGTCCGCAAGCGTCTGAACGTCGATCTCCTCCCGGCCGACGTCGAGTCGTTGGGTGCGATAGGTGTCCGCAGCCGACTCGCTCAGGGTCGAGAGACCGGTTCCGACCACCGAGAAGAATGCCGCCCGACCGGCGGCCGCGCCGAGTGCCACCTTGAGGTTGACGTCACGCGGGCGTGCCGCCTCGAGTCGCGTGAAAAATCCCGCCGCCGGCTCGATGTTTATGCCCCGCCAGCCCCGGTCGTAGAACGCGCGGGTGACGGAATCGGTATCGGGGTGCGCTGCGCCGACATCGATATAGAACCCCGTCGCGAGATGCCTGAAGGCACGCCACAGCAGGACATCCTCGAAGTTCTGCGCGTAGGAGACGAACGTCATTCGGAACAAACCCGCGGAGCTGGAGAGCGATCTAGGCCTGCCGACACACGGGTCGCTGGCAATACCCACCCTGTTTCGCCGTTAGAGACGCTCTTAGGCAATCGCTGCCTCTAGAGGAAAGCGGACAACCTGTCTATGAACGAGACGAACGTATGACACCCACGAATTCGTCCCGGTTGCCGGTTGACGCCCTATCGGAATGCTGATGATGCAACAGCGGTCGGCGGCAAGTATCGACGGGAGACGCGCTGGCGCGGGAGCAGTGCCGTTCGGCCAAACGGCCACGGTGAAGGATGTCTTCTACTGTTTTCGTTTGCTGCTGGGGCGCCATCCGAGCGCCGAGGAGTGGCGCGGCCACGCGGCGCGCGCCGGCGAGGACCTCGGCGGCGTAGTCGCCAGCTTCGCGCAAAGCCTGGAATGCGCCCGGCGCGGACTGCTGGACCGAGACTCCCTCAAGGAAGTCGTGCTCACGCAACTAGCCGACTTCCGGCTGTTCAGCACGCGCGATGACGCAGCCGTCGGCGATCATGTTCGCGGCGGCGACTATGAGCCGAACGTCACCGCCGTGTTTCGACGCTTTCTGCGATCGGGCATGCACGTCATCGATATCGGCGCCAACATCGGCTACTTCACCATGCTCGCGGCCAGGCTCGTCGGTCCGAAGGGATCCGTGCTGGCCGTCGAACCTAATCCGCGCAACGTTCGGCTGCTCGAGGCGAGCCGGAGGGAGAACGGCTTCGAGCATGTCGGGATCATGCAAGTCGCTGCCGGTCGTGAGCCCGGTCTGCTGGTTCTGAACACGTCATACTCGAACGGCACGACCGCGCCGCCGCCCGACACCATCAATGCCGTGCTCGCCGCCGAAACCGTGCCGTGCGTGAAGATCGATACCCTGCTGCCGGCCGGCGGCCAGATCGATTTCATCAAGATCGATGTGGAGGGGGCCGAGTATAATGCCCTGCTCGGCTGCCAGGAAACGATCCGGCGCAGCCGGCCGATCATCGTCAGCGAGTTCAGTCCCGGTTTGATGTCCGGGATCTCCGGCATCGACGGGGAAGGTTATCTTCGTTGGCTCATGGAGCAGGGCTACGGGCTTGCGGTGATCCAGGTTGATGGCTCGATCGAACCGGCGGGCAAGGACCCGCTACTCATATTGCGCGAATACGCGGCGAGAGGCCTCGACCACGTGGACCTTGTGGCGCTCGCCGACGACAAGCACGCGCACGGTCCGCGCAGTTGAGGTGACGGCCGCTGGCTCAGGCGGCCTCAATGGCATCGAGCAGGACCGTCGCGGTCTCGTGCCAGGAGACCGGACGGAATGCCGTCGCTACCTGCTCCCGCCAAGCGGCGAGCGCCGGCGGGTCGGACAGCACGTCGCGTATCACGGCGTATGCGTCCCTCGTGCTGTACGGGTCGAAGTAGCGAGCCAGCTTTCCGCCCGCCTCGGGCAGCGAGGTGGTGTTCGAGACAATACAGGGCCGTCCGAAGGCCAGGCTCTCGGTTCCGGAAGTCCCCAGCCCTCGTAAAACGACGGGAACAAGGTGAACAGGCAGCCCTCGTAAAGCCGCTCCAGTTCCGCGTCGCTGGGCTCTTCCAGCAGCACGATCTTGCCGCCGAGAAAATCGCAGTTCCGAAGTTGCTGCATCAGATCGGCAACCATCCATCCGATGCGTCCGGCAAAGACGAGCTTGGGCACCTGCTCGGCCGGTAGATCATCCAGCAGCAGCCGCCAGATACGGAACAACAGGAGGTGGTTCTTGCGCACCTCGATGGTCGAGACGATCAGGGCGTAAGAACCCGACGCCGGCAGCGGCCGGGCCGTCGTGCTGGCCGACGCGCCGTTCTTCTCGAACCCGCTGCCGAGGGGGACGACGCGCACGCGAGCCGGGACCGTCCGCCCTTGCTCCGCCGCGTAGCGTTCGATGTCGTCCGCGGTCGCCCGCGAGATCGACAGCAGGAAATCCGCTGCGCCGAGCACCTTGTCGAACCAGGCGCGGAATGCGCGGACATGCGGCGGATCGCACCATTCGGGACGGCGGATCGGGATGATGTCGTGGACCAGCATCGCGAAGCGGATGCCTTTGGCCGCGCAGTTCGCGCGGACCAGCGACGCATAGTCCGGGTGAGACCAGATCGCGCCGGTCGCCAGGAAAACATCCCCCGACCGCGCCACCGTGTCGAACGCTCCGGCATCCTGCCAGTCGGACGTTGGCAGGCCGCCGAGCGGCCCGCGTGACGCCGCCGCGCGCACAAGCCGCCCGAGTGAGGCGAGGGCGGTCCGCTGATCCAGTAGGAACCCAACAAGCGGCTGGCGCAGTCGCGGCGGCAATCGGTGGATCGCCTGCTTGATCTGTCGCCGCAGAAAGCCCGGTCGCGCCGGTCCCAGCTGCTCGCGACGGCTGCCGACGGGACCGGCCTCCGCGTCGCGGAGCCGCCGGCCGACGGCCTCCACGCTCGCCCACGGGACGATGCGAAACGAGCCATCCTTCGGATCGTGCTTAACGAAACCGATCCGCATTCCCGAGCGATCGAGTGCCACGAGCGCCCGGAACAGCTCGAACTGCACTCGCTGGATGCCGGTAAGGCGAGGATTGTGCGTGGCGTATTCAAACAAATCCTCGACCTCGAGCCAGACCCGACAGCTCATCGCGGAACGGTCCGGAGGGGCGCTCGCACGACTTCCCTCGGCTCGCACGAACAGGGTGGTTCGGGCGCTGCAGGCCTCAGTAGTGGAACCCTCCCCGACCCAGGCCGCCGAACAGGAACAGCACGATCAGGATGATAACCAAGAGGCCAAGGATGCCTCCAAACCCCCCGCCCCCGTAATAACCCCGCCGTTGGCCGTAGTAGCCGCCACCGCCGAAAAGCAAGATAAGCACGAGGACAATCAGGATAAGCGTCATTGGGTAACCTCTCCGCTCATACGAGACTTTGCGCCGACTAGCTTGCCACGCCGAATCGCGCCGGGTCGAGGCTTGTCGCCGGGTGCGGATGCGAGGGTCCGTCAACCGTCCGTTTAGGTCTGTCTCCTAACCTGCGACTATCGGCGGCGATGGCCCCGAGTTGGGGACTATGCGCATTGACACGAGTAAGGCGGTGCTCCGTCAACCTGCGTCGCCTGCTCGCTGACCGGCGCGGCGCGGCGGCGGTCGAGTTCGCGCTCACCGGCACGATCTTCCTCGGCCTCGTGCTGTTCGTGATCGCGCTCGGCTTCCGCCTGTACGTCGAGGTCGCGCTCGAATACGCCAGCGGCCGCGCCGCCCGCATCCTCGCGGTGGACAGCACGCAGAGCCGTTCGGCGAGTGCCGAAAGCTTCCAGGCCGTCACGTTCTGCCCGTTGCTGTCAGCGTTCCTCGACTGCGGCAACGTGACGGTCGCGCTGCAATCGGTGACCGATTACCGCACCGGCTCGCAGATCGGGCAATCAGGGCCGCCGCCGTTCAGCCCCGGACAGGGCGGCAACCTGATGCTGCTGACGGCGAGCTACAAGCTGCCGGCGCTGAGCTGGCCGTCGCCGGCCGGAGGCGGGACCGACGCATTCCCGTCGGCGACCGTCACCGTCGGCTACCCCTATCAGAACGAATACTGATGCGGCGCGTGTTGCGGGCGGCGGCTGATCGGCGCGGCAGCGTGGCGCTGGAATTCGCGCTGCTGACGCCCGTCCTGGTGACTATCGTGCTGTCGCTCACCGACGTCACCGGCGCGGTGATCAACTGGTGGCGGCTGTCCGCGGCGGCCGGGACGATCGCCCGCATCGCCACCACCTACGCCGCCACCCCGAGCAACAGCAACGTCCTGACCATGACGCAGGCGACGACGGCCAGCACCGCCGTCTTCGCGGTGATGCCGGCTTTGGCTACGGCTCCCGCCAGCGGCTACGGCGTCGCGATCTCCAGCGTGGTGATGACGCCCACCGTTGCCGGTTGCACCAGCGGTTGCACCTACGTCGCGACCACGGCCTGGAGCGCGGCGCTGCAGGGGACCGCGCGAACGCGGCCCTGCGGCCGGTTGGATGCCGTTCCCGACGGTCAGCCGGCCTCGCTTACGGCGTTGCCGCTGGACGCGTTCACCTCGGCCCCGCTGCTGGTCGTCGACGTCACCTACGACTTCGCCCCGCTGTTCACCAACCTGTTCGGCGCCGGGCTGCGGTTCATGGAGACCGCTTACATGGCGCCGCGCACCGGCGACGATGCCGCGTGGGTGAGGCTCACCGGCCCGAACGCCGCCCCGGCGCAATGCCCGGGCTACACCGGATGAGCGCGCGACGGCAGGCGGTGCGGGTCCGCATACGCGCATGGCTGCGCCGGGCGGCGGAGCGCCGCGCCGCGACCGCGGTGCTGTTCGCGCTCACCATCACCCCGGTGCTCGGGTTCGTGGCCCTGGCGTTCGACGTCGGCTCCGCCGTGTGGGCGCGTTCGGAGCTCGATCTCGCCGCCGACGCCGCCGCCCTGTCGGCGGTGACGACCGGCGCGCAGAACTACGCCGTCAACCCCGATACCACCTTCGCGCCGGCGCAACTTGCCGGGGTGAAGCGCTTCAAAGCGCAGGCCATGTCCATGCCGGGCGTCACGGTCGCTTCGCTCGCGGTCGACGTCACGCGCACTGGCGGCACCATCAAGGCGACGGTGACCTACACCGCGGCGTACAAGACCCAGTTCGCCGGCCTGTTCGGCTTCCCCACCTTGCCGGCCGCTGGCACCGCCTCGACCAGCCGCACCAACAGCCCGTATTTCGACATCGCGATCCTGATGGACAACTCGTCCTCCATGGCGATCGCCGCGTCGCAATCCGACATGGCCCGACTCGGTGCGCTCACGCTGCAAAACAATTCCGACCGGGCTCAATACCAAGCATGCGCATTCGGCTGCCACTTCGACAGCAACAACAACGACTTTTACGGCTTGGCGAAAGCGAACGGGGTGCCGTTGCGCATCGACGTGCTGAGCCATGCGGTGCAGAGTGTGATCGACACGATCAGCCAGGCGCCAGCTGCGTCACAGTTCCAGGTCGAGCTCTACAGCTTCAACGCGGGCTTCAACATCGTCCAGTTGCCCACCACCGATCTCGGGCAAGCCAGGGACGCCGCGCAATCGGTGACATTGCCGGTGACCTTCGACGGGGGCAGCGCGGACACCAACATCCCGCTCGCGCTCCAAGGGATAACGGCGGCGCTTCCGGCTGCGGGAGACGGCTCCAGCGAAGCGGCGCCGCTGCGGTATCTGTTCATTGTTACCGACGGAGTCGCAGACTACTTCGACTCGGGAGGCAACCGGGTGCTCGGGCCGCTCGACCCGACGCAATGCGCCGCGTTGAAGGCGAAGGGCGTCCGGATCATGACGCTCTACACCCAATACTATCCAATCGTGCCGCCCAACGTGCCGACCGCCAACGACTACTACGTCAACAACGTACAGAACCGGTTCGCTTGGCAGATCTTCCCTAACCTGCAGGCCTGCGCCTCGTCGCCCGCGTTCGCGTTCCAAGCGACCGACGCGGACTCGATCAACGCCGCGCTGCAGACGATGGTGCAGACTGCCATCAGCATCCCGGCGCGCTTCACACAGTAGCGCCCTATTGGGCGGCGGCGAACTGGCGCAGGCCGGCAACCGCCGAGTCGACGTCGGACGGGGGAAGGTCCTGGCTCAGCACGCGACGCGCCTGCCCCTCGTCGCCGGCCATCATCAAGCCCACCGCGAAATTGTGCCGCGCCCGCGCCGTCACGGCCGGGTTGCCGCCGATGCCGCCCTCCGCCGCTTGCCGCAGCAACGGCAAGCCCTCGGCCGCTCGGCCGGACAGGGCGAGCGAGAAACCGAGGTCGGAGCGCGCGATCGCGTCGTCCGGCAGGCGTGCCAACACGGTACGGTAGAGCGCCTGCGCCTCGGTGTGCCGCTCCTGCAGATCGAGCGCGATGGCCAGGCCGGTCTCGACCTGGGCATCGTTGGAGGAGAGGGCCGCCGCCTGCCGCCAGGCGGCCTCCGAACCGACGGCATCGCCGCCGGCGGCGCGCGCGCGGGCCAGCCCGGTCAACGCCTCGAGCGATCGCGGCGTCACCGCGAGCGCGCTGGCGAAGCTCTGCGCCGCGTCAGCGGGTCGGCCGAGCGCGGCCTCGGCGCGGCCGCGTCGCAGCAATGCCGGCGCGTCGTGCGGGTGGCGCCTGAGGTCGTCGTCGAGGATACGGAGCGCCGTCGCCGGCGACCCCGCCGACAGGGTCGCGTCGGCGAGGCGCAAATCCAGCGCCTCGGGATCACGCGCGAGGTCGGACCGACGCGTGACGCTGCACGCCGACACCGCCAACGCGAGGCACACGATGGTCGCGCGGGCGATGGTTTTCATGGGCGGTTCTCGCAAGCGGGGGTTTGAGGCGATCATCGCCCTGAAATCTTGTCGATGACCGCGAGGATCGCGGGGCCGGCGACCACGAGGAACACGCACGGCAGGATGAACAGGATCATCGGCAACGTCATGAGCACCGGCAGGCGCGCCGCCCGCGCTTCGAAGCGGGTCAGCGCCTCGCCGCGCAGCTCGGCCGCGAGCGAGCGCAAGGCCTGGCTCAGCGGCGTGCCGTATTGCAGCGCCTGCGCCAAGGTGCCGGCGAGGCGCTGCAGGCTGACCAGGCCCGTGCGGCGCCCCATGTTGACCAGCGCCGTGCGCCGGTCGGCCAGCACGCGCAGCTCGTTGTGGGTCAGCGCCAGTTCGATGGCGCAAGGCGGGCTGCTGACGCGGATTTCCGCGGCGACGCGCTCCATGCCCTGCTCCAGCGCCAGCCCGGCTTCGGCGCAGATCACCAGCAGGTCGAGCGCATCGGGCATCGCTCGCTCGACCGCGGCGAGGTAGCGCGCGCGAACGCTGCGCAGCAGCAGATCCGGCGCCATGAGCCCGGCGATGGCGGCGGCGGCGAGCAGGATCCGCGTCCAGAACGGCGACAAGCCCGTGTTGCGCAGCAGCACGAACCCCAGAGTCGGCAGCCCGGCCAGCAGCAGCGCCTTGGCGCCGACGAAGATCGGCAGCGCGCGGCCGCCGTGCAGGCCGGCCGACGCCAGTGTCGCGTTCAGGTCGGCGATCGCCTTGCGCGAAAGCAGACCGCTGCGCGTCAGCAGCGACCCCAACGCAGCGACCGCCCGCGGCAGCGACGATGCCGGTTCGGCGATGCCGGGGGCGCCCCCGATCGGCGCGTAGGCGTCGCGGACATGGGCGAGCTGACGCTGCAATCGCCCCTCGCGACGCAGCGGCGCCCACGCGATCGCCGCCAGCAACCCGAGCAGCAGCAACAACAGCGCCAGCGAAGCAGGCAGCAGCGCGCCCGCGGGCAGCCGCGCGGCGAGGTCGGCGATCATCGCAGGCTGCGCTTGATCATGAAGCGCATCACGCCGCCGGCCGTGCCCAGCATGGTGATCGCCGCGAACAGCACCCGGTTGCCGCGCGGCGTCTCGAACAGCGGCCGGATGTAGTCGTAGTTCAGCACGCACAGCACGAGGCCCGTGACCACCGGAAGTGCCGCCAGCACGTAGGCGCTGGTGCGCGCCTCCGAGGCCAGCGCCACGGCGCGCAGACGCAGCGCCACCCGCTTGCGGATCACGTCGGCGAGGTTGTCGAGCGTTTCGGCCAGGCTGCCGCCGGTCTGCGCCTGCAAGGTCAAGGCGACGGTGAAGAACGCGTATTCGGCGACGCCGGTGCGCGCGGCGGCGTCGCGCAAGGCGTCCTCGAGCCGGATGCCGATGGCCATCTGGTCGGCCACGCGGCGGAACTGCGCGGCGGTCGGTTCCAGGCTTTCCCGCGCCACGGTGCGCAGCGCCTCGTGCAGCGGAATCCCGGCGCGCACCGAGCGCACGATCATCGAGAGCACGTCGGGGAATTGGCGGTACAACCGATCGGCGTGGCGCGCGTGCAGGAAGCGAAACAGCACCTGGCAGCAACCGATCCAGACCAGTGGCACGGCGAGGTCAAGCGAAACGCCGAACACGCGACCGAGCGACCGCTCGATCGCCACCGCCGGGATCGCCATGAGCGGCAGCAGGAACGCGATGCGCAGCGGATAGGCATCGTCGCGGTCGAGCTTGAAGCCGCATGCCCGGGCGAGCCTTGCCCGGGAGGCGACCAGCAGCGCGGAACCGCCGAACTGCTCGGCGCGCGATCGTCCGGGCGCGCGCGCCGGGGCCAGCGGTGTGACCCGCTCGGCGATGCGCAGCGCCAGGCGGCGGGTGCGCCCATCATGCGCCAGCACGACGGCGGCACCGCCCAGCAGCAGGATTACGGTCCCTGCCCCGGCGGTCAGGACCAACGGCCCGGTCATCGCAGCATCGCCTCGTCCATCACCGCGTCCCAGGCGCGATCGAGGCCGAAATAGCGCAGCCGCTCATGAAAGCTCGGCATCGAGCGCGAGGCGCGCCAGCGGCCCACCAGCCGGCCGTCCAGGTCCTCGCCCTCGTGCTCGAACGAGAAGATGTCGTGCAACGTCATCACCTCGCCCTCCAGGCCGACGAGCTCGGTCAATTGCACCACGCGACGGCCGCCGTCGCGCTGGCGCTCGACCTGGACGATGACGTCGACCGCGCTCAGCACCTGCGATTTGATGGCGCGCGAGGGCAGCCCCATGTTGCCCATCTGCACCATGTTCTCGATCCGCGTCAGCGCGTCGCGCGTGTTGTTGGCGTGGATCGTGGACATGCTGCCGTCATGCCCCGTGTTCATCGCCTGCAGCATGTCGAACGCCTCTGACCCGCGCACCTCGCCCACGATGATGCGGTCGGGCCGCATGCGCAGCGCGTTGCGGATCAGGTCGCGCTGGGTGACCTCGCCGCGCCCCTCGATGTTCGGCGGGCGGGTTTCCAACCGCACCACGTGCGGCTGCTGCAACTGCAGCTCGGCGGCGTCCTCGACGGTGACGACGCGCTCGCCGTGGTCGATCATGCGCGAGATCGCGTTCAGCAGGGTCGTCTTGCCGGAGCCGGTGCCGCCCGAGATGATGATGTTGAGCCGCGCGCGCCCCATGATGTCGAGCGCGCGGCCGAGCTCGGCCGACAGCGAGCCGAAGCCGACGAGCTTGGGAATGTCGATCTGCCGGCGGGAGAACTTCCGGATCGACAGGTAGGGGCCGTCCAGCGCCAGCGGCGGGAACACGATGTTCACGCGGCTGCCGTCGGCGAGGCGCGCATCCACCATCGGGCTGCTCTCGTCGATGCGCCGGCCGATCCTCGCCGCGATGCGTTGCGAGATGTTGGCGAGATGGGAGCGGTCGCGGAAGCGCACGTTGGTGGGCGCGACCTTGCCGCGGCGCTCCACGAACACGCGCTCGGGGCCGTTCACCATGATGTCGGTCACCGCATCGTCCTCCAGCAGCGGCTCGAGCGGACCGAGGCCCAGCATGTCGTCGACCAGATCCTGCGACAGGCGACGCTGCTCGCGCGCGTTCAGCTGGATGCGCTGCTCGGTGGCGATCTCGGCGACCAGGCGCTCCACCTCGACGGCGAGCCGCTCGGGCGCCATGCCGGCGACCACGCTCGGATCGAGGCGGGACAGGCAGAGCGTACGCAACTCGGCGCCGACGCCAGCGCCCGCGCCGGGCGGCGGCGGTTCGGGGCCGGCGACCGGATGGGAGACAAAATCCGGCGGGGCGGCCGGCGGTGGGAGCTCCGGCTTGCCGATCGGCTGGCCGATCCGGCGGCCGAATACCGGCGTGTCGCTCACCGGCGACCCCAGAAGCCGCGACGGCGGCCGGCCTCGGCCGCGCTGACCGAGCCGGCACGGAACGCCAGGGTCTGCATGGCGCGGGCGAAGGCGCGGTGGCGCGCGGCGGCCGGCTCGCCGAGATTGGCGGCCTCGCGCAACGCGCCGCCGAGATGGGGGATGACGAGGTCGGGCTTGCGGCCGATCGCGCCCTCGAACTGCGACTGGCTCAGGCTGCCCTTCAGGCCGGCCATGTTCAGCACCAGCAGCGGCGCGCCCGTCAGGTTGGGCGATTGTGGTGCGGCGAGATAGCGCAGCGCGTCGCGCGCCCCGGCGACGGACGGCTCGGTCACCAGCACGCGCTGATGCGCGGCCTCGAACATCTCGCGGCCGATCAGGCTTCCCGGGAACGGCGCGTCGCAGATCAGGAACTTGTAGCGCCGGCGCAATATCTCCAGCACGCGCGGCAGGGCGCCGGTCGCGACCGGCGGCGCGTCGGCCAGCTTGCCTTCGCCGGACAGCACGAACAGCCGCTCGCCCACCGCTTGCGCGGTGCGGTCGATGAACAGCTCGTCCACCCGGTCGGGGTTTTCCAGCGCGACGCGCAGCCCAGGGCGCGGCTTGACCGACAGCAGCATCGCCGCCGCGCCGCCGTAGAGGTCGCCGTCGAGCAGCAAGGTATGCCGGCGCGCGCGCTCGGCCAGATACCAGGCGAGATTCGCGGCGACCGTGGTGGCGCCGACGCCGCCGTGCACGCCGGTGACGGTGACGACGCGGCCGCCGCTGAGCAGCCTTGCGCCGGGGTTCTGCCGGGTGATGATCGGGCCGAAATGCTGCGCCACCATCTCCCGGGTGAGCGGCTTGAACAAATACTCCAGAACGCCGAGCCCGTGCGTCAGGCCACGGTACAGGGTCAGATCCTCGCGGTCGCCGATCGCCAGGACGCGGACGTCGGGCTCGACCAGCTGCGACAGCTCGGCCAGCGCCGTCAGCGGCTGTGCGTGACCGCTGATGTCGACCAGCAGCACGTGCGGCGAGGGATTGCGCTGCAGGGTGCGCGCCGCGTCCTCCAGGCCGCCGCGCCGGATCTCCGCCCCGTCGGCGAGCTCGGCGGTCAGCGCGTCGCGCAGCACCGCCTCGGTTTCCGCGTCGGTCGCGAAGGCGAGCATCGCCGGGCGGTTCGAGCGGGCGCTCTCGGGGGCGCGCTCCGGATCGGACCTGACGGCGGCGGCTTCACTCATGGGCCGGGGCTCGCCGGCGCGGCAGCGGGGGCGCTGTCGCCCGGCCCTTGCTGCAATCCGGTGTCCGTGGCGTGCACCCCCGAGATGGAGGAGGCGGGCAGCGGCTTGACCTTGTCGGCGCGCAGCCGGGCGACGGCGACGCCGGCCAGGTCGCCGCTCGGCACCGCCCCGCCCTGGCCGAAATCGAGGTCGCGCGGGTCCGCCGCCATCGCGCGGAGATTGGCGGCGTTGGCGCCGAGCGGGTGCCAGTCGCCGGGCCGCTGGTAGGGATCGATCTCCGCGCAGCCGGCGAGGTCGAGCGCCAGCAGCAGGATGCCCGCGAAGGAGATACGCATGGGGGTGCTCCTCACGGGGCGCTCATGGAGCGATGAAGCCGGCGTCGAGGGGGATGTGCGCCGTCGGCGGGCCGGTGTTGCCGCGCGCGCGCTGGCGGTTGTAGACGATGCGGTCGAGATCGTTGGAAAGCACCAGGTCTCGCGTGGGCGTGACCAAGGTGGACGGGTTGCTGACGCCGCGCACGAGATACGGGGTCACCACGATCACGAGCTCGGTCTGCCCGCGCTGGAACGCGGTGGAGCGGAACAGCGGGCCGAGTATCGGCAGCTCGCCGAGATACGGCAGGCCGCGCGCGTTCTGCGTCGAGTTGTCCGACAGCAGGCCGGCGATGGCGAAGCTCTGGCCGCTGCCGAGCTCGACCGTGGTGTCGGCGCGGCGCACCGTCAGCGCGGGGATGTTGAGGGTGAGGTTGCCGTTGGAGATGGCGACGGCGCCCTGCGTGGTCAGTTCGCTCACCTCCGGGCGGACCTTGAGGCTGATGCGGTTGCCGGCGAGCACGGTGGGCACGAAGGCGAGCGACACGCCGTACTGCTTGTAATCGACGCTGATGGTGTTGTTCTGCTGGGCGATCGGGATCGGGTATTCGCCGCCGGCGAGGAAGCTCGCGGTCTCGCCGCTCTGCGCGGTCAGGTTGGGCTCGGCCAGGATCACCGCGAGCTGATCCTGCGCGAGCGCGTCGATGATCGCGTTCACGCCGCCGTTGGCGCCGTTGTAGCCGAGCAGGAAGCGGTCGGGCAGGTTGGTGGCCTCGGCGACGCGATCGATGATGGAGAGGCCGGTGACGAAGCCGCCCGCATTCGCCACCGCGGCGCCCCAGTTGATGCCGAGCTCGCGCGTCACGGTGCGCTGCACCTCGACCACGCGGACCTGCAGGTTGACGGTCAGCGGCGTGTCGACGGTCAGGCGGTTGTCGATGCCCTGGCCGGGCGCGAGATACGGCCGCAACGACGACAGGATGCGCTCGACGTCGGCCGGGGTCTCGGCGTGGCCGGTGACGGTGTAGCCGCCGGGCGTCGCCTTGATATCGACGCCCGGGAAATGCAATCCGAACCGCACGATGCCGGCTACCTCGCCGGAGCCGAACGAGGAGGGCCTGACCGTGAGGTCGATCTGCGCCACCGGCGTGCCGCCCTCGCCGATCGCCGCGATAGTGGTTCGGCCGGGGGCGACGCCAAAGACGAACAGGCTGGTGGGGCTCGCCGGCCGCACCTCCGCCACCTTCGGGTCGGCGGCGAACAGGCTGGTCGCCGGCTGCGCCAACGTCACGATGCGCCCGGCGCCCACGTTCAGGGTGATCGCCATGCGGCCATTGCTGGCAACGCCGGTGTTGGCGAGGCCGGTGGCGACGCGGGCAGGTACGGCGGTCGAGGGAGGTGCGGCGGCCCGCAGCGCCGCCTCCTCAGCGGCCAGCGACGAGGCCGGCGCGGCGCTTGGCTGCGCCGTTGCGGCCGAGCCGGCGGCGAGCGCAAGCGACAGGCTCAGTCCCAACCGGGTGGCCGCGCGGATCAGGCGGGTAAGCAGTACGCAGGACATCTTCCGTTTCCGATTTTCGGAACGCGGCGATTGCAACACGCAAAGGTTTAGAACTTGTAAGCTTCGACCGGCTTGCTGCCCTGGAACAGCCGGACCTCCGTGCTGTGCGCATGGCTCTCCGGGCCGAGGGCGCGCGACACGTCGCCGCCCCAGACGGTCGTGTTCGGCGCCGGGCTCCGCACGGTGGCCGGCGCGGATGCGGACACCGCTATGGGCGCGGTGCCATCGGACGGTGCCGACGGCCGAGCGACGTCGGCCACATCCGGCCCCGCCGAGCGGAGCACGACCTGCAGCTTGCCCAAGCGCGTCGCCACCGCGATGCGTGCGGCGTCCTGCGGCGTCACCTCCAAGGTGATGGTGCGCGACGCCGGATTGCGCCCTTCGAGTAGGCCGCCCGCTTGGCCGCCCTGCACCATCTGCTGGTCCACCGCGATTACCCGCACGTCGCCGAGCACCGTCTCACCGGCGACGCGGTGGGCGGGCGACTGGTTCATCCCCTCAATCGTTTGAGTGAGGATCAGGTCCACCCGGTCGCCCGGCCAGATCAGGCCGGCCTCGCCCGAAACGGCGTCCACCGCGACGGAGACGGCGCGGGTTCCGGGCGCCAGGACGGCGGCCAGGAAGCCGCGATCGCCGGGCCGCAGCACGTCGTCGGCGGCGATCACATCGTGCTCGCCCAGCATGCGTCGCACCATGGCACCGACCAGCGCGTTGCGCGCTTCCGTCGTGTCGCGGTGCGCGCCCGCGGGAACCTGGTCGGCGGGCATCTCGCGGAGGGCGAGGTCACCGGGCTGCAACAGACTACCAGCGCGCAGCGGATGCGCCGCAGCCAGAACCGACACCTTGGCCTGCATCGCGACGGCGGGCACCGGCGCGGGTTGCAGGCCGACATAGGCGACGACGGTGACGGCAAGAACCAGCAAGCCACCGATCCCCAGTACAAGCACGCGCAGCATCGGTCATGCTCCTCGCAATAGGGCGAACAGGGTTCCAGCGGCGATCGCCACCGCGTATGGCAGTGGGCCGCCCCGTCGGAGACGCCAACGCTCGCAGCGCAGCAGCCGGGCGGGAACACTGCGCGGCCGCCCTGGCGCGGGCCGGGTGAACAAACGACGGCCTGGAAGGTAGGGCAGGCAGAGCAGCCCGCCCACAAGGGCAGTCGTCAGCAGCATCACCGGGATGCTGCCCGGGGTGACGAGCATTCCGGTCGCGGCTAGGAGCTTGGCGTCGGCGCCCCCCATGTAGCCGCGCAGCCACAAGATCGTGGACAGCAGGAGCAGGAGCGCCGAGACGGCAAGCGCGGCCGCCAGCCGGTGCTCCATGCCTGCGAGCCCAATGCCGCATACCACAACCAGTCCGACCACCAAGTTGGGCACCGTCCGGACTGCCAGGTCGTGCAAAGCGGCAATCACCAGCAGGCTGGCCGCGCACGTGCACAGAACCACGTCGCACGTCATGGGAATGTGCCGCCCGACCTGGTTGCGATCGCAACAGCCGAGTTCGAGATTGCGCGAACGGGAACCAAACGATTCCCGCCACTAAGCGCCGCAACCTACCTGGGCTGCGCGTTCCCAATCGCGTTGCTAATGTCATAAAACTTGTTTGCAAGATTTCCACCGAGCGAGGTCACGGCGCCGATGATCACCACTGCGATCAGCGCTGCGATAAGGCCATATTCGAGCGCAGTGACTGCCCGGCGGTCGTGGCGCATACGCATGGCAAGCTCGAAGACAAAGACGAACATGAAGCAGGATCCTTAAAAAGCGGGGCCGGCCCCATGCCGGCCGCGAGAATGGCCAAACCTCGGGCGAACACGCGGGTCGAAACCAGACGTCTCGCCAGAACCGTGCAGCGAATTGCATCTACACAACCAAGGATTGCCGCTCCACGGCCAGGGCTGGACCTGGCCGGTCGCGCCGTCGTGTCGGCCGCTCTCGACTTGGCCGATGGCGAGCAGCAGGTTAGCGGGAAGACCCCACCGCCGTTCGGCGTCGGCAGCGGCGCTCAGGCAAGCCTGCGGCGGGCTTGCCCAGGCCGATGGACACGCAACAAGCTGCGTCGCCAACAAGCAGGCGAAGACACCCCGTTGCACGTCGCCTTCCTCCCTGCGCCGAATGGGCGCGCAAGAAAGCAGGTCTTCCTTTCCAATCGGCAAACAACCCGGGAGAAGCATACAACGATATGGAAAAATATCCCTTCAACCAGCTATTTCCGGTTTTGGATTCATTCATAATATCTAGTATAAGTTGTTCCCAGACGCCTTGATCCGGAACGGGAGCGAACGCCATGACGCGAGTGCCCGAAGATGCGCTAGCCCTCGCCCAGTCCAAGCAGGACCGGCAGGCCGAGCCGTCTCTTGTCGAGCGTCGCCGCCCCGGCCGGCTGGAAAATGTCAGCAGCCAGCTCATTCCCCTATTGCGACGCTCGCTGCCGCCCGAGGGCGAGATCGACGACGAGCAGGACGGGTTGCGCTCAGCCAGTGGCATCGCGCTGAGCACGATCATCGGGTTCGCCCTGTGGTTGGGTTTCATACTCGCGTTCAACTACTTCTTTGCTTCCTGAGCGGGCGCCTCGACCGAACGCGCGAAAACTTCGGAAACCTGCCCGGCCCGGTTTGGGCCTCGCGGTAACCGCCTGCAAAATTTGCAGCGAAACTCATTGTTGATCCGTGTAGCATTCCGATAAACACGGAGCTTACGAGATGCTACAGCAACGAGGTTTCTGGCGCTTCATCCTGCTTGCAACCATGGCGGCTTCTTCGGCAGCCGCGCAGACGACGGCACCCCCCTCGAATCCGGCTGCCGCGCCCACTCCGCCCCCGGCGGCGGCGCCCCTGGCGGCGGCCGCGGCAAAGGCTCCTGACTCCCTCGCCATCCTGTTCGACTCCGGCAGCGTCGCCATTCGCCCAAGCGAGGAGAAAACGCTCGATCAGGCATCCCGGCTGTTCCGAGACGGCAAGCCGATCGTTATGGTGGTAAGCGGGGCCACCGATTCCGTGGGGTCCGCCAACGCGAATCTTCGGCTGTCCGAGCTCCGCGCCAACGTCGTGCTTCGCGAGCTGGTTGCGCGTGGCATCCCGGTCGAGCGGTTCCAGATTGTCGGCAAGGGCGAAACCGATCCGGTCGTGCCGGCCCCGAAGGGGACGGCCGAGCCGCGGAATCGCCGGGTGGAGATCACGTGGAGCTAAGGCACGCCGGCGCCGCCTGCTGTGCGGCGCTGCTTCTGCTCGCGATATCGGCCACCCGGTCCGGCGCGCAACCGACCCGCGACCAGCTCGAGGCCTCGGCGCGGTCCGGGCGGGCGCAGGCGGCATACGAACTCGGTCTCGACTACGATCTCGGCTCCAGCGGCCCGGAGGATGCGTCCACCGCCTTGCGCTGGTATCGGCGCGCGGCGGAGGCCGGGCTGCCCGCCGCCGAGTTCAACGTCGCCGTCATGCTCGATGCCGGCCGCGGCACCGACCGCGATCCCGTCGCCGCCGCGCTCTGGTATGCGCGGGCTGCCGCGCATGGGCATGATCGGGCGGCCTACGACCTCGGCCAGCTCTACGCCGCCGGTGACGGCACCCCGCGGAACCCCGCGGCGGCGGCGGCCTGGTTCGGCAACGCCGCGGCGCTTCCGGCGGCGGCGCGCAAGCTGGCTGCGCTGAAAGCCGCGGCCGACCCGGCGCCCGCCGCCGCTCGCGACGCCGCCCTGGTCGCGCCAACTCCGACCAACCCTGCCGACGGCGGTACGTCGATCCGTCGTGAGGAACCGGGCCAGGTGGAGCTTGTCTGGACCGCGCCGGCGCAGCCCGCGCCGGTGCGGTTTTTCGTCGAAATGGTCGCCCTCGGGCACGGCCCGGCGCGCCGACTTTTCGCCGGCTTCACCGAGGTGACGGCCGTGCTGGCCTGGCTCGAGGACGGGGTTGGGTCCTTCGCCTGGCGCGTCTACGCGGTCGATGCTTCGGGCGGCCGTTACGCCGCCAGTTCCTGGGCCCGCTTCGTGACGGCTCCTGCTCCGACGGGCGGCTGAGGCGCATGACGGCGGCGGTGGTCGGTCCGCGCTATCCTCGCCAGGGCGAGGAGACCCAAGCGGGCCGCGTGCGCTCGCCGGCGGAAATCCGCACCGTCATCCTCTCCGCTTGGGCGAGCGGCCCAGGCATCGTGGTGGTGACGGGTACACCGGGCTCGGGTCGGACCGCGTTGCTGGAGCACTTGGCCGCCAGCCTCGGGCAGACCGGGCAGGTCGTGCATTTTGCCCGCCGTGGCGACCGTGCCGTCCTTCCGGCGGGCGCCGCCATCCTGTTGGTCGACGCAGCGGAACGGATGCCCGACCGCCTGCTTCGCCGCCTGTTCGAGCATCCCGGTCTGTTCTGCGTGCTGGCGGGCCGGCCCGGGTTCGCCGATCGGCTGCGGTCGATCGGGCTGACGGCACCGATCGTGTCTCTCGAGGAAGACCCGGCCGCCGATCCGCCGCCGCTCGTGCTCTGGCTTCGTCGACAGCCGATGGCCGCCGTCGCGATCGCACTCTGCGCGCTGGCCGTCGTCGCGTCGGCTTGGGTCCTGCTCCGCCCGGTTGCAGCGCCCGCACCGCCGCCGCGTCTTGCAACCGTCGCGCCGAGCTCGCCGCCGTTGCAAGCGCCGGCTTCTGCTCCAATCGCCGAGCCGCCTGCCCCGACCGCGCCTGCCCCGACCGCGCCGCCCGTCACGGCCACGGCACCCAGCGAACCGTCAGACACGCCGCCGTCAGACACGCCGCCGGCGACAACGCCGGAGACGGTGACGGCAACGGACGAGTTGCCGACGGCGACGACCCCCAGCGTCGGCCTGAGCTACGTCGCCGGCGACGCGGTGGCGGCCTTGCTAGCCAGGGAAGCAACCGATCGGCTGCGCCACGCCGGCATCGCGAGCGGCGATCCGGTGGCCGCCGCCCGCACCGATCGCTCGATGATCCGCTACTACTTTGCCCAGGATCGGGAGATCGCAGAGGCGATGCGAAGCCGCGCGGGTGATCCGCTCGCCGGGCTGCCCGTGGAGCTTGCCCGCCCCGGGCCGTCCACCCGCCCGGGACAGATCGACATCATCCTAGGCGACGGACGGAGCGGCTCGCCCGCGCCGGGTTACGACACGATCGTGCGTGCCCGCCGGGTTTCCGGCGCCGAGGGGCGCTGAGAGGTCGGTCACGAGACTGCGCGGAGCGGCGGCTTCGGTCGGGTGGCGGGTGCCCGCGCCAAGTCCGGCCCCTCGTGCGCAATCAGCCAGTCGAGGCTCACGCCGGTCTTGCGATGCAGCACCACGAGCGCCGACATTGGCGGCTCGCGCAAGCCCTGCTCGAACGCCTCGTACTCGGGCGGCGCGATCGCCAGCATCTTAGCGAACTCGGTCGCGTTCAGATCCGGCAGGTCGATGGCCCCGGCGTAGGCACGTCGCAGGGCCTGCAGTCGGCAACCGAACGCGGCCAGCTCGGAGCTGCTACTGTGCATAGAACGGGATCCCGCGACAAAATAATGCAGTGGAATGCGTTGACCAGAACGAAACCATGACAAACCGCAACCGGCGGGACAAGCGTAATCGAACTCCCGCCGTTGCGGATACGCCTGGCCCGCGGGTTGGTTACGGGACCTCGGTCAGCCGCCCCGTATCTCGCTCCAGCTATCGTCGAGCGCACGGGCCAGCCGGGCCGCCATGTCGTCGAGCTCGGTCTTGGTGATTATGAGCGGCGGCGAGAAGGCGATGCGGTCGCCGATGAACCGGGTGATCAATCCGTGCCGGCGCGCATGGCGGTCCACCGTCGCGCCGACCTGCCCGGCGGGCTGGAACGGGGTGCGCGATGCCTTGTCGGCGACCAGTTCCATGCCGCAGAGCAGCCCGACGCCGCGCACCTCGCCGACCATCGGGTGGGCCGCGAAGCGCGCCAGCAGATGCTGCATGTACGGCCCGACCTCCCCCACATGCCCGAGCATGTCCATCTCGTCGTATATGCGCAGGGTTTCCAAGGCGACGGCGGCGGTGACGGGGTGGCCGGCGTAGGTGAAGCCGTGCGCGAAATTGCCGAGCTTGCGGCTCTCGTCGAGCATGGCCTGGAAGACGCGTTCGTTCACCAGCAGCGCCGAGATCGGCTGCATTCCGGCCGATAGCGCCTTGGCGCAGGAGATCATGTCGGGCGCCAGATCGTAGGTCTGCGAACCCCACATGTTGCCGGTGCGGCCGAAGCCGCAGATCACCTCGTCGGCGATGAACAGCATGTCGTGCCGGCGCACCACCGCCTGCATCTTTTCCCAGTAGCTGCGCGGCGGGGTCAGCCCGCCGCCGGCGCCCATCACCGGCTCGGCGATGAACGCCCCGCAGGTTTCCGGCCCCTCGGCTATAATGAGAGCGTCGAGCGCCGCGGCCATCCGGGTCGCGAATTGCTCCTCGGTCTCGCCGCCTCGATGGTGACGGTAGTAATGCGGGTATTCGGTGTGCAGGAAGCCCGGGAATGGCAGGCCGAAATCGGCGTGCATGTCGGGCTTGCCGGAGGCGCTGATCGAGGCGGCGGTGCTGCCGTGGTACGCCATACGGCGGCCGATGATCTTGCGTTTCTCCGGCTTGCCGATCGCCGCGTGGTAGTACCAGACGAGCTTGATCGCGGTGTCGTTCGCCTCGGAGCCCGAGCATTGGAACAGCACCTTCGACATCGGCACCGGTGCGATCCGGAGCAGCGCCTCGGCGAGCTCGACGCCGGGCTCGTTCGTGGTGTGCCGGTAGAAGTGATAGTAGCCGAGCCGCCGCATCTGCTCGTAGGCGACGCGCGCCAGGCGCTCGTTGGCGTAGCCGAGCGAGGCGCACCAGAGGCCGGCCGCGGCGTCGAGAAAGCGGCTACCGCTGTCGTCATAGACGTAGATGCCCTCGCCGCGCCCGATCACCATCGGCCCTTGTTCGAGATGCCGGGCCAGATTGGTCTGCGGGTGCACGACGGAGGCGATGTCGCGCGCCTGGATGGAGTTGGGCAGATGGGTCATCGCACTCTCCTGCTGCTCACGCCCCGTATTCGCGTTGCGCGGCACTCTCGCTCACGTAGCCATCTCGCACATCGGCGGCGAGCGACATGCCATCGCGTTCGGCCGGCCGGCCGTAGCCGCCCGAGCCGGGCGCTTCAAGCACCACGCGCGAGCCCGCGGGGGCGATGAAGCCGCCCTTGCTGTTGAGCCGCCGCGTGGTCCCGTCGGGCAATTCCAGGCTGATCCGCGCCGGGCCGCCCGCGTGGCCGCCGGCGAGGCCGAACGGCGGCGTGACGCTGCGCTCGCAGCAGACGGCGGCATGGGCGTCGCGCTCCAGCACGCGCCAAACCCGGCGCGCGCCGAGGCCGCCGCGCCACCGCCCCGCCCCGCCGCTGTCCGGCACCAGCGCGTATTCCTCGACGCGCAGCGGGAAGCTCATCTCGATGATCTCGATCGGCGTGTTCGACATGTTGGTGACGGTGCTCGCCACCGCGTTGATGCCGTCCTTGGTCGGCCGCGCGCCGAAGCCGCCCTTGACGCTTTCGTAGCTCACGTAACGTTCGCCGGTGCGGTAATCGACGCCGCCGAAGGTCATCACCGCGGAGGTGCCTTGCGAGCCCGCCATGACGTTGTCCGGCGTGATGCGCGCCATGGCGGCGAACAGCATCTCGGCGACCCGATGCGACATCTCGTGATTGGCGTAGACCACGGGGGCCGGCAGTTGCGCGTTGACCACCGAGCCCGGCGGCGCCGTCACCGTCACCGGTCGCCAGCAGCCGGAATTGGGCGGGATCAGGCTGCGCGGATCGGCGATCATCTTGAGGGCGCAGAACACGCCGGAGGCGGTCACGGTCAGCGGCGCGTTCATCGGGCCGGCCACTTGCGGATCGGAGCCGGCGAAATCCACCGTGATCGTCTCGCCGCGCTTGGTGACGCGCAACTTCACCCGAAACGTCTCGTCGGCCTGCGCGCCCTGCTCGATCACGCCGTCGCCGTCGAGCACGTCCTCGAACGCGGCCTCGCCGTCCGGCAGCGCGGCGAGGGCGGCGCGCATCATGGTTTCCGAGTAGTCGAGCACCTCCTGCATGATGCGCAGCAACGCCTCGGTGCCGTATTTGCGCGCCAGGGCCTCGAGGCGTTGCCCCGCCCGCCAGCAGGCGGAAACCTGGGCGCGCAGGTCGCCCATCCGCTCGGACGGCGTGCGGACGTTGGCGAAGATGATCGCCTCGATCCCCGGATCGGGCTTGCCGTCGCGGTAGAGCCGCACCGGCGGCAGCCGCAGCCCTTCGCCGTAGATCTCCGTCACCGCGCCGTAGCTGCCCGGCGTGGCGCTGCCGATGTCGGGCCAGTGCGCGCGGACGCAGCCGAAGCCGAGCAGGGTGTCGCCGGCGAACGCGGGCGCCACCACGTTCACGTCGGGCAGGTGCGACCCGCCTTGATACGGATCGTTGTGGATGAACACGTCGCCGGGTGCGACGTCGGAGAACGCCCGCACCACGGCGCGCACCGCGTCGGGCATGGAGCCGAGATGGATCGGCAGGTCCGGCCCCTGCGCCACCATGTCGCCGCTGGCATCGAAGATGCCGCAGGAATAGTCGCCCGCGACCTTCAGCAGCGGCGAATACGCGGTTTTGGCGAGGACGATCTTCATCTCCTCGGCGGCGGCGTAGAGCGCGTTCTTGACCACCTCGAAGCGAGCGGGGTCGGTGCGCAGCCGGGCGGCATTGCTGTCGGGCACGATCAGGTCCTCCGCATCCGGATAAAGCCGCGGGCGTCGATCGCGGCCTGCCAGCCGGGGGGCAGCACCACCGTTGAATCCATCGCCTCGCCGATCGCCGGCCCAATCATAATTGTTCCCGGCACCAGACCTTCGCGCCAATGCACCGGGCAGGCGGTGAAACCGGTCTCGGCGAACCACACGGCGCGCTCGCGCACCCGCGCCTGGGTTGCGTCGGCCGGCTGCGCCAAGGTCATGCTCGGCAGACGGCCGAACGCGGTCAGGCGCAGGTTGACGAGTTGCACCGCCTCGGCCTCGTTGGCATGGCCGTAGGTCTGCGCGTGCTTGGCATGGAACGCGGCGACGGCCGCGTCGAGCGAGGCGCGCGTGAGGGCGCCGGACGGGACCGGCACCGTGAGCTCATACGCCTGCCGCCGGTAGCGCACGTCGGCCGACCGCACCAGCTCGCGGCGGGGCGCCGGCACGCCGGCCGCCTCGAGCATAGCGCCAGCCTCGTGCTCCATCCCGGCCAGCGCGTCGGCGAGCCGTTGGGGCGGCACGGTCGCGAGGTCGGCGTAGACGGTGCGGGCGTAGTCGCGGCGCAAATCGGTCGCGACCAGGCCGAGGGCGGAGAACGCGCCGGGTGCCGGCGGCACGATCACCTCGGGGATCAGCAACTCGGCGGCCAGGAAGGCCGCGTGCACGGGGCCGGCGCCGCCGAACGCGATCAGGGCGAACTCCTGCGGGTCGTGCCCGCGTTCCACCGAAACGATCCGCAGCGCCTGGGCCATGTTGGCGTTGACGATCTCGATGATGCGCGACGCGGTCTCGGCCACATCGAGGCCGAGCGAGACGCCGACCGCCGCGATCGCCGCCTCCGCCGCCGCGAGGTCCACCCGCAGATCGCCGCCGAGCAGCACCTCGCGGTCGAGATAGCCGAGCACCACGTTGGCGTCCGTCACGGTCGCCTGCGTTCCGCCACGCCCGTAGGCGGCCGGCCCGGGGACCGCGCCGGCGCTGTGCGGGCCGACCTTCAGCGCGCCGCCGGGGTCCACCCAGGCGATGCTGCCGCCGCCGGCGCTGACTTCGGCGAGATCGATCACCGGAACCCGGATCGGGTGGCCGGTGCCGTGCAGCCAGCGGTTGGCGTTGCCGGCGCCTCCCACCTCGTACTCGGCCGTGACCGCGACCTCGCCGCCGGCGATCAGGCTCGCCTTGGCCGTGGTGCCGCCCATGTCGAACGAGATCAGGTCGGGCAGGCCAAGTTGCCGACCCGCGAGGGCCGCGGCCACGACGCCGGCGGCGGGGCCGGATTCGACGGCGGCGGCCGGCATCCGCAGTGCCTCGGCGACGTCGAACACGCCGCCGCTCGAACCCATCACGTGCAAGGACGGCAGGCCGAGCGCGGACACCGCTCCCTGCAGCCGCTCCAGGTAGGAGGCGAGCAGCGGGCCGACATAGGCGCACACCGCCGTGGTGCTGGCGCGCTCGAACTCGCGGATTTCGGGCAGCACCTCGCACGAGAGGAACACGCCGACGCCGGGGAGTGCCGCGCGCAGCGCCGCGCCGACCCGCCGCTCATGCGCCTCGTTGAGGAACGAGAACAGGAACGAGACGCCGACGGTGTCGAGCTTCTCCCGCCGGATCGCCTCGATCAGCGCGGGCAACTCGTCCTCGACGAGCGGCGTGACGACGGCGCCCTGCGCGTCGATGCGCTCGGTGATCTCGAAGCGCCAGCGGCGCGGCACCAGCACCGCGGGGCCGTCCTGGAACAGGTCGTAGAGGTCGATCCGCGAGGAGCGCCGCAGCTCCAGGAGGTCGCGGAAGCCGCGCGTGTTGACGAACCCCGCCCTGGCACCCTTGTGCTCGAGCAGCGCGTTGGTCACCACGGTGGTCGCGTGCGAGAGCAGCGCCACCTCCGCCGGCGCGATGCCGTGCGCGGCGAGGCCCTGGCGAATGCCCTGGACGACGGCCTCGCCGAAATCGTGCGGGGTGGTGAGCAGCTTGGCGACACCGATCCGCCCGCTCGCCTCGTCCACCAGTGCGACGTCGGTGAAGGTGCCGCCGATATCGATGCCGATCCGCCAAGCCATGCCATCGTCCCGCGATTGCGCAGGCAGTTGAGCCCGTGCGGCTGCGAAGCTCAAGCGCGGGAACGCCGCGCGTTTTTACCGGACGCAAACCCGCGAGGCGCAAACTCCGTCGGCATGAACGCAATCATCGCTCCTGCCGCCCCCGGCGCGACCGCCCTTCCCCACCCGCCGGCCGACGCCGGCGCGCTCCGTCTTTCGGAAGTGCTCGGCGCGCTCAGCTACGCGCTCGATCTGACGGAGGGACAACCGCCGGGCCATTGCCTGCGCTGCGGCTGGATCGGCATGCAGATCGGGTTTCAGCTCGGGCTCGGCTCGCTGGCGCTCTCCGACCTCTACTACACGCTGCTGCTCAAGGATGCCGGCTGCAGCAGCAACGCCGCACGGCTCTGGCAGCTCTACGGCGGCGACGAACGCGTCACCAAGCACGACTACAAGACCGTCGATTCGCAGAGCGTGGCGCAACTCGGGCTGTTCGTGCTGCGCCATGCCGGCGCCGGCGAAGCGCTGCGGGCGCGCGTGGCACGGGTGCTCGATCTCGCGCGCAACGGCGAGCAGCTGGCGACCGAGCTGATCGCCACGCGCTGCGAGCGAGGGGCGGACATCGTGCGCCGCTTCGGCTTCTCCGAGCGCGTCGCGGCGGGCGTGTTCTCGCTCGACGAGCACTGGAACGGCAAGGGCCGGCCGCAGGGGCTGCGCGGCCAACGCATCCCACTCGGCGCGCGGATCGCGCTGCTCGCGCAAGTGGTGGACGTGTTCAACACGGTCGGCGGCCCGATCGCCGCACTCGCCGAGGCAAGGCGCCGCTCCGGCACCTGGTTCGACCCGCGCGTCGTCGAGGCGTTCGCCGTCGCGGCGCGGGCCGACACGTTCTGGGGCGCCCTCGCTGATCCGGCACTCGATGCGCGGGTCGCGGCACTTGAGCCCACCGCGCACGTGATCCCTGCGGACGAGGACCGGCTCGACGTGGTGGCGGCGGCCTTCGCCGACATCATCGACGCCAAAAGCAGCTACACCGCCGGCCACAGTCGTCGGGTGACGGCGTACGCCGACGCGATGGCGGACCGCCTCGGCATGACCGGCGCGCGGCGGCGTTGGCTGCGGCGCGCCGGGATGCTGCACGACATCGGCAAGCTCGGCGTCGGCAGCGGCATTCTCGACAAGCCGGGCAAGCTCGATAGCGGCGAGTGGGAGGCGATGCGGCGGCACGCCGTGCTGTCGGAGGAAATCCTCGGGCGCATCAGCATCTTCCGCGACCTCGCCCCGGTGGCGGCGGCGCATCACGAGCGGCTCGACGGGCGCGGCTATCCGAAGCGGCTCGGCGGTGGGGCGATCGCGCGCGAGACCCGCATCCTCACCGCCGCCGACATCTTCGACGCGCTGACCGCGGACCGGCCGTATCGCGCCGCGTTCCCGGTCGCCGACGCGCTCGCGATCATGCGCAAGGATGTCGGCACGGCGCTCGACCCGGACATCTTCGCCGCCCTCGAAGCCGCAGCACCAGGGTTTGGCCTCGCCGCCTGAGCCCAGTTGCCCGCCTGCGGGTTGCCCGCCTGCGGGTTGCCCGCGTGGCGCCGCAGCCGATACCGTTCCGCTTCGCAGCGGGCGGGAGAACCGGCGATGGCCGATCGCAACGAGGGACCGAGCCCGGCGGAGCGCGAGGGTGGCATCGACCCGGCGCTCGCCGTCGGCGCGGCCGGGCTCACGCTCGGTCACCTGCTCATCGAGCAGTGCCGCCGGAATGCGGGCAGCCTGGCCGTGGTCGACGGCGAGCGACGGTTCACCTACGCCGACTTCAACGAGCGCGTGAACCGACTGGCCCACGTGCTGCACGGCGAGGGGATTGGACGCGGCGATCGGGTGGCGATGCTGGCTGAGAACCGGGGGGAATACCTCGAGCTGCTGTTCGCCGCCGGCAAGCTCGGCGCCATCGTCTGCGCGCTGAATTGGCGCCTCGCCGACCGCGAGCTCGCGCATTGCGTCACGCTCACGACGCCGCGCGCGTCGCTGGTCTCGCCCGCCTACGAGAAAACCGCGCGCCGGCTCGACGGGTTCGGCGCGGTGCTCGTGCTCGGCGTGGACTACGAGACGCGGCTCACCAACGCGCCGAACACCGAGCCGGCGATCGCCGCCGAGCCGGAGGACGGGCACGTCATCCTCTATACCAGCGGCACCACCGGGCTGCCCAAGGGCGCGCTGATCAGCCATCGGGCGCAAATCGCGCGGATGCATTCGAGTTGCGTCGATTTCGACCTCGCCCCCGGTGACAATTTCCTGGCGTGGGCGCCGATGTTCCACATGGTCTCCACCGACCAGTCGGTGCACGCGCTCTGCCTCGGCGGCACGGTTCACGTCGTGCCCGGCTTCGATATCGATCGCATCCTGCGCGTGGTGGAGACCGAGCGGCTGTGGTGGCTGGTGGCGATGCCGGGGATGATCGAGGACATGGTCGCCGGCTTGAAACGGCGCCGGTCGGTGCCGAAGGGGGTCAAGGTGGTGGGCGCGATGGCCGACCTGGTGCCGCGACACCAGCTGGCCGAACTCACCAGCCTGCTCGGCGCGCCGTACGCCAACACCTTCGGCGCCACGGAAACCGGGCTGCCGCCCGCGTCGGCGGGGCGCGTCGCGGTGGGTGCCGCGCCGGCCCGGCTGCCGAAGACGCCGAGCGCCAGTTGCCTCATTCGGCTCGTGGATGCGGATGACGAGGACGTGCCGGACGGCGTGCCGGGCGAGCTCGCGATCCGTGGCCCCACCCTGTTCAGCGGCTACTGGAACGCGCCGGCAACCAACGCGCAGGATTTCCGCGGCGGCTGGTTCCACATGGGCGACATGTTCGTGCGCAATCCGGACGGCACGATCGAGTTCGTCGATAGGGTAAAGTACATGATCAAGTCGGGCGGCGAGAACATCTACCCGGCCGAGATCGAGCAGGTGCTGCTGAGCGATCCGCGCGTCGCCGACGCCGTGGTGGTGCGCCGCGCCGACGCGCGCTGGGGCGAGGTGCCGGTGGCCTTCGTCGCCCGCCGCGACCCCGGGCTGACGGAGGCGCATCTCATCGAGGCGTGCCGCACCGGCCTCGCCGGCTACAAGCGGCCCAAGGAGATCCGCTTCGTCGAACCCGACGCGTTCCCGCGCAGCATCACAGGCAAGATCCAGCGGCACGAGATGGAGGCTTGGCTGCGTTAGGCACTGCTGCATCACCCGTGAACGGGTCGGTCGATTAAGCGAATGTTAACAGCCCATCGTTATCACCGGTGCTCGTATTGCAATCAACCTACGCGTTGAACCGGGAACAATGATGGGCATCGCCCAGGCCTCTGCTGCCATAACGCTCGAGGTCATGGCATTCGTCCATCCCGCCCGAGCTCAAATTGTTCGGCACGGTCTTGGCACCAAGAGCATGTATTCTAGCGAAATCCGTGTGGGCGGCACCCTAACCGGTTGTGATCTCGATTTTGACCAACTTTTGATGGATACGACAGTAAGCAAGCCACACCCTGTTTTTGTTCAAGGCACAATCGCGTGGATGGAAGCCACACCCGCAAACTCTCGTGCTGTTTCTGAAGTTATGAGACCTGTGCGCGGGTGGCTTGAGCCGACGCGGTGCACTCTGATTCTCTACCGATCTGAGCGGGTGGGGGCCAGGATGGCGCGACGGCGGATCGGGCAGGAGCGACTGGCGGTCGGGTGCG
>JAABUQ010001516.1_pt1 | contig 49571 bp, 50 predicted proteins | sample 5560001 | NCBI WGS metagenome assembly JAABUQ01 (sample SAMN10711888, study PRJNA513371) | rock metagenome | isolation source: Antarctica rocks | place: Antarctica: Victoria Land, Finger Mt nord | collected 2015-12-18
CGCCAAGATTGGGTCGTGACGATTTTTTGGAATCGAATCGCTCAAAGTAGTTTAGCGCGAAGCGCGCTAAACTACTTATAGTAATCGACTAAACTACTTTAAGCGATTCGATTCTTCGATTTTTTTTAACTCGAGTCTTGGTATTTGCACGTGACATTTCCGGGTCAACGCGACTAGTCTAATTGTTAAGACGTTCGTAAATTTAAACGACATTATTGTGTATTTGTATAATTTATATCGTATACGAAAAATTGTTTTTTATTCTTTTTTTATTTTTATTCTAATTTAATTATACGTTTCTTGTAAATTTAATTTAATGAAATATTTTGCTTCGAACAATCGATCTTAAAGTTCGCTAATGTTAAGTAATAAATATCGATTTTTTATCATAATATTGTTTAGCTTTCGATAATTGACACATAAACGAAGAGTTTCGTTTTTCTTAAATACAAAGAGAATCGAATATTTTACTTATGATTGGAATTTTTTATAAATTCTTTTTTTTTCGTTTTTTGTCAAATATTTGCGAAGTGTTTTTAACTTTTTTTCGAATAAAACATATATAAGTTCAAACGTAAGTTATTTGTTTAATTCAAGTTTAATTTCGTAATTTTACGATTAATGTTTAGATAAAATCTTAATCGTTTTCTTTTTTTAAAACAAATGCTTTCAATTGATGTATATTTGTAATATGTGCTTTAACGATTTTCTCGTTATATTAAATAATTTAGAGCTCTCAAAAAATTCGCAATTTTTTTCACTTATTTTAACTTCGTAATCTAATTAATTTTTGTCAATATTTATTAAGTCGAACTTAATTAAATCGTTTTTTTACAAGAATGCAAGTTCGTTACTTGCGATCGAATTTCGATTTAATCTTTTATCTATTATCGAACGCTATCGATGCGTAGATTGAATGTGAATTGCGTAATCACATCGTGCGAATCTAAATACTTATATATTTTAATTGACTTCTAAATTGTGCTACTTTAATCAAGACATTTCTAGAACGATATTGTAAATAATTATTTTCACTATATTAAAAATTAGTTTCTCGTAATGTTGCTAAATAGTTATCGATAATAGTTTTGTTTCTTTGTTTACTCTTTCATTTCTTGCGAGTAATAAGTTTTTATCTACAATTATTAAATTGTAAGCGTTAAACTTTTTCTAAGTAGAATACTCTTTTCTCTTTACAAAAGCTCTAGTTATAAAATTATTTATCGCATTAAAATCGATCATTGCTATAAGTTAACGATCGTTAATTTTAACTAATGTGATAAAATATTGTACGTGCGTTGTTAAATTTAATTGCTATTGTTAAGCTAACATATTACATTTCTTTAATATGCTTTTTATCAAAAAATTTGAACTTTTTCTTGCTTTTATGTTGTGACTTTTGCTTTAAACGTCTATTTACGTTAAGCTTCTTTTTGTTGCTAAATTACTAACTTTGATTTTCTAGAAAATCAATTAATTTCGTTCTTTTCTTTTAGATGAGTTTAGCATAAATTGTTGTAACAAATTGTTCAACTAAGATCTACGTGCGCTATAAGATTTAGTTGTTTCATAATAATGTCAAATATATTCTTTTTTGTAGTAATATTGCTTTCTAGTTTCTTCTCGCATTTGTTTACGATCTTTGATAAATTAACTAAAATCTTAAGATAATTCGTAATGTCTTTTATGCATTCGTGAAAATTCTTCTAGTTATATTTTTTATCTAAGTCAATAATTAAATTATAAGATTTAATAGTTTTCTAAAGTGCTTAATTAACTTTTTGCGTAAATGCGAATGTCTTGTTTAATAATATTTTATCTAGAACTTTCTATAACTAATTTGAGTTCTTTATTAAATAATAATTGTCGTTCGATTTAGTCTTAAGAATGTTTGCCTTTGTGTCAACTTACTCTCTAATGTCGTTTTAGCTATCAAGTATTTCTCTTAATATAACATTGATTTGTCGATAATTTATTAAGTTTCGTAATTGACAATCTCTTGCGAAGTGATTTAATTTGTCACATAAATAGCACGTTTTTTAAAATTTGTTATTTTGCTTTTTTCTAAAATTCTTTTTTTTGCGTCGTTAAATAAAATTTAATTTTATAAATGTAGATTTACAATAGTTTAGATTACTATATTTCTAATTAGAACGAAATTCTTTCTAATAATATTTGATCGCTAATTCAAAAAAGATTTTTATTTTTTTATAAAATTAATTGGATCGTTTTTTTATAGCTCTTTTATATAATTTGTTGTTGAAATCGATAACTACTTCGATAAGATCGAACATGTCGTTAATAAATTTGTTATCGCGCATAATTTTGTTCTTAAGATTGTTTTTCAAGATTTCGTCAAAACATTGTTATAAGTGCGACATCGTTTTATTTAATAAAATTAACATATTTTTAGAATTTTGTTGCGTAGTTTGTTGCAAAGATTTGTTAAATTAAATGCTAAATTACTCTTTTTGCGATGTGTTTCTCGTTAAATGTTTCAAAAATTCTTCGAAGCTCTTTTTTGAAATTGTCAAAATTCGTAAACATCGTACAAGAATTTTCGTTATAATTTTTCAAATATTTGCGTAAGTTCAACTTGAGTCAATGCTAAATTCTTTCTCTAAGAAATGTGAATGCGAAAATTGTCTTCTTGTTCGCTAGAACAAGATAGAAGATGAAATAAATATTCACTTGCATAAGCTAGTTCTCTAAATCAATTTAATCTTTATAATAGACGTTAAGCTTATTAATTCTTATCTTGTCGTCTTCATCAATAGAGGATCGACGTGATGCTATTGAGCTATTGTTCGAGATAGAAGCGCGTTGATCTAATATAGACATTCTTAGAGTGTTCAAAGTATTACGCTAGTACTTTCGTAAAAGATATTAGAGAGAATTATGCTATTGAAGAGATTTGTAGACGTCTTTAGACAATGCAAGCAATCACTTGATAACAAGAAATTGCAACTTAGTAATCGTAACAATAAGTAAAGACTTAAGATAAATTGAATACGATTTATAAAAAAGTCGCGTTCGAAAGCTATATACTTTTTTATCATTTAAGATTTAAGATATTTAAGGTGTTAAAGACCTTAATTATCTTAATTATCTTAATTCGAAATTCAAGATGCTCAAGGATCAAGTCATCTTAATTATCTTGATCTTGTTAATAGATCTTCCCTTTCTAATTACCTTGTGAAGAGCGATGCGCGACAAATAATATCTATTAGCACGCGACTCGTAACAATTTCTCGCTAAAGTTTTTTTTGAAAAATAAATTCTCTTATCTATTTAATTTTCTTAAAATAAATGATTGCTTTTTCGAGCTTTATTGTGCTTTTTTAACTACATTAAATCGAATTTCATTGCACATCTTGCTTTCTTTAGTATAAAACTCTTCGCATTATAAATAAGTACAACTTTTTTTTAAAAATTGCGTCAATTAACATTGTTAAAAAAACAATATCTTTGATCGATGTTAAAACTTCGATGTCTTTAACTATTAACAAGAATTTAATGTCTTTAATTATTGTTAAGAATTTAATATCTTTTGATCGTTTTACAACATTCGATCGTCGAATTTCTATTAAAATGATCGTTATTTTATTAAATTTTTCATTCGAAATGTCAAATATAAACGTCGCTTTGTTATCGATTACTTCAACGAAAAAAAATTTAAATAGATTGACACAAGCTCTCGAATTAAGCTTTTTGTCTATAAAAAAAACTTAAAAATTCAAAATTATATCTTAGAAACCAATTAAGAAAGCAAAGAAAAATAAAAATGCGCTCAATAGCGCAAGAAAAGTTTTGTCAAAGATGTTAAACAAAACAACTTTAATTTAGAAGCTTGTATGTTTCTCTTTTTCTCGCAATTTTTATTGAACTTCTCGCTAACACTTCTATTATTAAAACAATTTCAAGAAGCGAGATAAGTTAGAAAACGAAAACTTTAATAACAATAATTTTTCAATCTTTTTTTATTTGCGAGAATTGAATGTTTGCGTTATTTTATCTTTTTAACGTCTTAAAATTAAAGCACGATACAAAAAGCTACGTACAATATAATTGAAAAAATAACAATCCAACGAAAAAAATCGAAAATATTAATTCGTTGACATTTTAATCAAGAACTATGTATTAATAATTAATAAACACATCAACAACGTATAAATTCTTTTAAACTCGAAAATGCTCAATTTTAATATTTGTCTAAATAATAAACTTGTACTTTTGATCGTTCGTTTTGATATAATAATTGATTAATTTTACAAAACATATTTGATCGAATTTGACAAAAACAAAGATTTGCGCGTTTATCGCGTATTGTTGAAGAATTTAATAAAATAGTTCTTCGACGTTGACGTTATAAATCTCGACAATCGTATTTTGAAGTTCAATTAAAAAGAATAATATTATCTTTAATATTAAGATATTTCATTGCTTTGCGAAGCTAAGAGTTTCGATTCAAAAACGTTTTTTATACGTTTATTCTATCACAATCTAAAATATTTTATCGACGAAATCTATTTCTTAAAACAATTCAAGATTAAGAGATAAATTCTTTTTCGCAAATTAACAATTAAGAAGTTTAAGCTTATTTTGCGCATAAGCGTTCTCAAAACATCTTTTTACGAAACAACGAAATTTATCGAAAATACGATGAAACTCGTTGTCGAACTTATTGAGTCAATCGAAGAAATAATTGTGTTCGCTAACAAGTTTATTAAATTCGCAAACAAGATCAAGAAACGTCGTACAAAGACTTCACGTCTAAGAGAGATCTAAAGTTTGAAGAACGAAAAACTTGATTCAAATGCAAAAAAGAAATCGATCAGAAGTAAACAACGTTGTTTGAAATAATTTTTATTACAAAGACGCGCAACGCTTCTTTAATATTGTGAGAACTTGTTCTCAATATTTGATGCGTCTTCTTTGTGTTTGAAATTTCTCTAAAATAGCTCGTAATTCGAGATAATTAAGCAATAAACGAACGATAACTTATGTTTGAACATCTTTTCGTAATTGCAATTAAATGTCTATTTTGATCGCAACTTTTCACTTTGCTTATTAGATGTTTGCGTTAATAGTAATTCAATAATAATACATCGAAAATCTTAATCAAGTTGCGAACATCTATAGAGAAATATTGTAAAATAGAAGAGCTATAATCAATTTTCAAAAATCTCGTATTTGTCAAGCTTTCAACAAAATAAACTCTAAATTTTGATTTGCTTTATTTTGATAAAAAAATTAAATTTCGTTTTTAGATTCTATGAAAAGATTATGTTTGAGCGCGCGCTTTGTTTATTAAAATTAGTAGATAAAAACTAAATAAGACTTCGCATTTAGCGTTGAACTAATTTATTAAGCGTCTATTTCTAAAAAAAAGTCTTTAGAATTTATGCTAGAGTTAAGAATTTATTAATTCTAATCGAAGATTAGAGTCGCGAAGCGACGTGTTTAAACATAATCTTTCTTATAGAATCTAACTATTGAGGCAATTCGAGAAATTAATTGTTAATTGGACGCTAGATTAGAACCTTCTAGAAAGTGACGAAGAGAGATGTTTTTCTTCGCGTTTTATCCACCTACGTAGTACTATATAGGTAGGAGAGCTCTTCAATTATCTCAATCTAATACGACGTTTGTTCCTTGTTTGCGTCTATAATTACCTAACATCTAGCGTTCATACTATTCATTAAATCGTCAAGACGTATTTGTGAAATAGCATTTCATGCAGCTTTTATCGTCTCGCGCAATTTATCGTACGACAAACGTCTTTCTTCATGCATCTCTTGTATTCAATTTTTTATGTTGTCTTATAATATTTCTATAGAATTTAGATTCGAAGAAAACGACGATCACTTTATAAGATAAACTTCTCTCTCTTCAAATTCTCTCAAAATGTTCTTCGCAATATGTGCTCGAACGTTATCTTGCATAAGAAAGAGCTTCGAATGCATACAAACTTAGCTTGTTTCTCTACGTCAATAAATAATATTCAAAAAGCTTGAAGAATTCTCTAAATATTATAAATTATAGATAGTGTTCTTTGCGCATACGTTTTCTTGTTGATAATGTCTCAATTCTTTTCTCAAAATATAGAAGAATCTTTGTCAAGATCTTCGAAGAAAGAGTCTCAAAACATTTATTCAAAATAGTATTTCTCCTTTTTGTTAACGCAATCGATCAAATATTTCTTGTTAGATCTTCGCGTAACAAATACTTTAAGCGCAAACGTTAAAAGATAGAGCTTGAAGAGCAAAAATCGCATCTCTTAACTTACTTGTTGTGTCTCTTGTCTATAACTTACGTTTTGTTCGTTTATAATAATAAATCTTACTTTGCGCGCGTTCAATTTAGATGTTCGTAAACTTATTTAAGACAAAGTACTTTGTTTTTCTTAGAGATAGAAGGCTTTTTGCGTGCGACTCTTCGATAATAGTTTTCTTTTGCTAGTGTATTGCGTATAATAATATCGAAGACAAATAAGTCTAGTTTCGCGCTAACTTCAATGTATAGCATGCGACGTTCACGTTTGCTTTCAATAACAAACTTAACAACGCGTTGACGTTTTGACGTATTTATAATATCTTTGGATTTACAACGATGCTTTTGCGAAGTAATTCTAGTTATCTTCGCGTATCGCACTTGTCGTCTAGTGCAATAAACGTCTTTTTTGCGAAGATAATGCGCTATATCTGCGCAAGTCTATTCAACGTCTCTTAAGGTTTTGACCTAAATGCGTTGGTCTCGCGTTAAAAGGGCTTTGCGTCTTCCTAGTATAAATGAAGAATTAAGAATATGTTGTAAATTCATGGCGACGAGAGATATCTCACTTAATTGATTACATCTCTTGATTTCGCTATATAAAACGTGTGAGGCGAGCTAAGAAGATGCCAGAATGTGGCAAATGTGGCGGAGAAGAGTGATATTCTCTGGTGACGCTAGGACCCCTGATTAGTGCCCGCTAGTTGCCGAATTAACAGTTAACCCCGTGGATAGGAAAGTATACATGTAACGAGTATTGCCGTCATATTTGCAGTTGTAGTCATCTCAAGCCACAAGCTTGGCGCGCCTTGTGAGGCAGCTCGGGCAGTGGCGCCGACGGCCCACCCGGGGCAGGCCCCACTCGAAGCTGCGGCGAGCAACATCTGCTTTACGATTGCTGCAACGATGTCCTCATCTTCCTGACTGTAAACTAAGATAGCTCGCTCGCTGATGCAATGACCGTTTCTTAAGGGAGCACGTTCAGTTTCAGGGTAGTAGCTTCAAGGAGGGCGATAGGACCTTGATTCACAAGTCAATTCGCACAGGAATTAGCTGCATCCATCCCGTTCCTCACCTGGGAAAGACCGTTCGGCAGTATGCTGCCCTTTCTGCAGCTTGTTTCTCAATTCGCCGAATAGCTCGCGACTGGCGGGCGCTTCTTACCTGCTCTTCTTTGAAGCATCCGCACTCCTCGGTAGTTTGTCACACGAATTCTCTCCGCAGTGCCTTCATGTCTCCATCCATAACCACAGCTTGAAGCCAACAGCGGCACCCTCTGCGAACAGACTCGTGCCACTGAAGCCTATTCGATTAACCGCCAGGCCTACTACCCTGCCCATTCAGCAAGACCACCTTCTGGGGTCTCAACAGCCGTTGACGGTCAGAACACCCTGCGGGTGGGGTACTCTTTCTTAGGCCTGGATTTGCCCCTCCCAAAACGAGCGTACATTGTCCACAACAGTAAGCAGAAGCGAGTCTTGAGACTGAGGAAAACGCTAATTGTAGTAGTGAGTAGGCACCAAGAAGAAGAATGGCAACGTCACGTCATGAACAACTACCTCAACGACACATCCGACTCTAACATTACCCGACAATTCACCATAACAAGACCCTTACCTGACTCTCATCATTCTCAAACGCACGGCCATCGAGGCCAGCCTCCTCTCAGCGTCCGAACTTCGATGCTAGTCTCGGGCAGCAATTATGCGGGAGACAGCAGCCTACCGGCCCTGACCTCCGCCCCCAGCGTCAGCGCCCGCACTTCGTCGATGCTTTCCTCTGTGGTTGAACAAAGGATACTTGAGCCTGGCGTCGATGGTGTTTTACAGGTGCCTCCGCCGACACGCCGTTGTCTTGAATGCCCGTTCAATCTCCTTTACTGCTTGAAGGATTTCGCGGATGAACAGGAATGGGTCCTTCATAGCCTGACACATTTCAATACCAGACACCGCGTTGTAGGCCCTCCCAAGCGCAACGAATGTTGCTTCTGCGGTAGAGTGTTCGAGTCCGACAACGCACTCGAATCTTGGGCCTGGAGAATGCAGCACGTCCAGTTCCATCATCACCTTGGTCACAGGCTTGCATTTGCTCGGCCGGACTTTGAGCTCTTCAAGTATCTTTACGACAACCATCTCATCGATGATGCTACCTATAAAGACCTGAAAGGTAGTAGCAAGGATCGCAATGCCGAATATTGTGACATGAAGGGATTCACTCCAAGCGTACCGCAGACTTCTAATTCCATCATCACTCCGCCTATTTCACCACAAAGCCCAAGATCAGCCGTGACAGAGACCTACTCACCGGCGCGAGAGCGTCGTCAGGGCCACCGACGTCCATACGCCAGGAGCTAAGATGATGTCCACAATTTACCAAACTTTGCATTAGGACATCGACATGTCCTGGAGTGTTTGCAGTCGCAACACTTCAATCCCCTGAGGGAGACCTGAATCTCGATGCCGGCCAAACAGAAGTCTTAAGTCCTTTATGAATGCTGGGCAGCTCGTGTTCGCTTCCGACCTGGTTCGTCCGATATTGGGCTATGCTCCGAGTGGCAATTGCCTCTTCGTGATAGGTTTGCCACCAGCCCTCATGCGACCAATAGCTTCTTGTTTCTCTCCTCTCTGTTCTTTTGCTTTTTTTCACTTGATTTGGTAGGCTATACATGATGGATAACGGACAGGCACGGTAATGATGGATTTCTTTGATACCCGAGCGTTTTGGATTAGGGCATTGGCGACGGCGGCATGAATGGGCATCATTTTTTCTACATATCTGACAAAGACTGCGGGCAGCTACGGCTTATATATAAATTGGATCTGTCTTACTCTATCTGCCGTGGGCCGTGCGTATGGGTTGCAAAATTAAGGCGCAGCACAGCCCCCTATCCTATTGATCGCCTGCGACTCCCTGCATACCTCCTTGCTCGGACTGCAACATGGAGCATCATGCAGGCACGCCATCGGAGCCCTGTCGCTTCTCACAGGCCTTTCCCCTTGGTCCGCTGTACCCGAGCGACAATAAGACTCGCCCCAAGTGTCCAAATCTTGATCCTATAAGGCTCCCATGCTCGAGGCTATCCTATCCGCCTTAGCTTCCACAGTGCCATCCACAACACCTTATAGATATGATTTGGATCACGCTCCTCTCGGTTCTATGCACAGGTCCGGAGACTTGCCTCTATTCGCCCCTGAAGATTGCATATCGCTTCGTACTCGGATCTGTATCTCTTGAAACCTTTTCCCAGCGTGGTCGATAATGAACCGGTCCAAAACAACTGTAAGGCTAGCTATGCCCTGTATCAGGCGTGTAAGAGTCTTTCACCAATGAGTTAGAGCACGACCCGAACTCTCACACAATGCGATCACAGGGTTCAGATCCTTGACCTTCTCTCCCCTCCAATGCAGTGTTGTCGACATGCAAGCAGTGTTCCCGGTATGCAAGCTCCTCCAGCAAGCTCCATCTATGCCATCGAAAACCCTTCCAGCACATCACTTCTCTATTCCATCAGCTCCACCGGCGGCCTCGCCGTATGTGTCATCATCCTCCCTCCACCTTCCTCGTCCCCGTCCTCTTCCTCCTCATCCTCCCCAGCACCCGTATCATCCACAATCACAGCCGGCAGCCCCTCCTCCGCACCATGCATCCCCGGCTCATAAACCACCGTCCCCGTGCCCCTCCTCCTCCTCGCCTTCCCCTCCCCTCCTTCCTTCTCCCCCTCTCCCTCCCCATCCACATACCCCGCCCCACCACCACCACCCCCCAACTTCCCCAACATCTCCGCCAAATCCCTCGCCCACACCTCTTTATTCGGCGCCCCCTCCTCCCTCCCCCCCTCCCACCCCACCGGCGGACTCGGCGGCGGACTAATAAACCACACCTTCCCCACCTTCGGCGCGCTCAAATACCGTCTCTCTTCATCCACGCTCAGCGGCGTCGGCTCCCCGAAGTATATCCGCGGAGTGCAGCCCATGATCGGGATGGAGGCGAGAGTGGTGCGGAGGGCGAGGGCGGCGGCGGGGGTGGGGAGGGAGATGATGATGCGGCGGAAGGAGCGGAGGGGGGAGAAGGAGTGTAGGGGGAGGGGGGAGATGGAGGAAAGGGTGGTGTGCAGCGTGGCGAGGGAGGGGGGGGAGAAGATGAGGGGGTTGGAGAGGTTCTGTGGGGGCGCGGTTAGTTTGAGCGGGGGGTTTGTTGGGGGGGGAATGGGGAGGGGGGTGAGTACGGTTATTATGAGGGTGTTTGAGGGGGGTGAGGGCTGTGTGAGTGAGGGAATGGTGGAGAGGTCGAGGGAGAGGGGCGTTGGTGTGCTGTGCGTGGGGGGGCTGGCGGAGGGGGAGGTGGGTGGTGAGGTTTGGGGGGCGGGCATGGTGGCGGTGGGTGAGGGGAGTTTCTGGGACTTAGAAGATGGGATGTGTGGGGACAATTGTCATCGATGAGGATGAGTCGGAGCTGCGTAATGTTCTTTGTAGGCCTAAAGATGGAGAGCCAAGGAGATGTCACTGTGGCGCAGCCGGCATCTCGGCTTTAGCGACTTACTTGGATTCCGTCGACGCCAAGATTCTCTCTTCTACTCAGCCATCGAAGTATCCGTAATGTTATCTCACGGATTGACGTCTCACCGCGTTCTCGTTGTTAAGAAAACAATAGATGTTCGCGAGATTCTCTACAATCGAAGAAGATTTTTAGAAAGTAGATCTAAATCAACTTTATATATTATATGACTTACGACTTACAACATACTAGTCCCTCTCGATTCTCTCTAGACTGTCTGCCTTGTTTGCTAGATGCGCAAGGCGAGTGTTCGAACATGTAATGAACGCCTGAATACGTTGCTAAGATCTGTCTCTATTAATTCCGTCCAAACTGCTCGGTCGTGTCCCCGTGTGCGAAGGCCCTCGCTCTTCCTGATTAACGACAGGATCAGCCATGACGAGCTTGCAGGTGGTAGGTTTCCAGATCGACTTCACACAATGTGTTCAGGCTGTACTTGGTGCTGGTATCAAGATCTTCAACTTCCTGGCGAGGAACGATCTGCAGCCAAATGCCTTCATCTATGCAGGTGATATCAGCCCAAGCGCAGGTGACTCTGAAGGATGGAGGATAACTCTACAATCAATCGCGCAGCGATCAGGCCAAGGAAAAACCTACGCCGAGGTAGGTATCGGGTTTCCTGGGCAGAATGTCATGGCAGACATCCTTCAGAGCCCCTTCGGTCCACGATGGCTTGGCATTCTTGCCATGGTGAGCCTTATACCGGAAGAAATTAAAGGCAGTGACGAGCTCCACACCTTTTGTAAAACGGTCGCGCATAGTGAAGCACGAGAGTACATTCTGAACAAAGAACAGACAGATCGAATATGGATCATGAGTCGCGAACTCTTTCTCGACACAGTGGTTCACAGACAATATTTGACAATCATTTCCAAGTGTGTGAATCAATGCAGGCAATATCAAATGAGTGCCATGTATACCGGCTCAAAGAAGTTTTTTACGCCGACAATGACGGCGGCCTTACGACTATGGGAATTGCAATCTAGAGACACCAAAGGTCGAAAGCTTTGGGCCTCCGGATCTGCGGGATTCGCTCACCTCACTTTATATCTCTCTGCCGTGTGCGGGTTCCACGTGACTGTGCGACTGGAGAATGAAGACTTGTGCTTCGGTGATGAACTTCGTAAGGTAGAAGTTGTCATTCAGGCTGGACAACATGATCAAGATGAGTGGGAGACAGGATTTCTCATGGACGATATGTCCATCGAAGACACTGCACGGCACTTCTTGTCGCCAGGAGACATAGTCCAATGGAAGCCGCATGATCCCCAAACAGTAGGATGTGCTCCTTTGCAAAGCTCGGTCTATGTTTTGAAAGAAGGCAATCTTGATGCCCCTGGGATGATCCTGACTCTCGACCTACGAATATGGATGGAACGACTCAAAGAATGGGATATTGCACACTCCATAAGCTCATGGCTAAGTAATTACCTTCACCGCCTTATGGTTATGGGCTTAGCATCAATGGAAGGTTATAAAATCATGCCAAGATTTTTCCTGCATAATCGAGCACGACGGCAAGCATTGACTGAGCGTTTGATTATCGCCATGAGTCTTCTTGATCCCGGCCTTGTTGTCACGGAAGATCGCAAGGAGCTAGTGGGAAACTTGAGCGAAGGTAAAGACTCGAGAATGGTGACCCATCCGAAGGCAAGCATATCGAAAGAGAAGGTTGAGCAATTATGCACATGCCGGCCAGAGGGGCAAACGCAGCCTTCAGAACACTCACCACATTGTGTAATAGAGGAGATGTATGACATGCTACGGGATGTGGCTTTGAAACTGTGGGTTTTGTCTCACATGGACTACAGTTCACAAAGACTTCTCCGAGATGCTGGACCGAATGGGGGATGGAACATTTCGAATATTTTGCCAATCATACCAAGATCGAGACATGGCCTTCTTCCCACCGACATTCCCCCACTGGTTCCTATCAAAGAGGTCTTGAGAGCCCTTGCTTTAAGGCTTACGGGAAGGCCGATAGCAGTTTTGAACCGTAAGGTCCTGGCCATGGCCGCAGGGGGTGCTGTCATCGGCCTGCACGGTAACGAAGCTCTGGAAATCTCTTGCGATACAGGCCATTGCTTATACATTACCCCGGGTAGTATCGCCACTAAAGAGCGCCGCATCAAGGAAATGTTCCAGTCGTCGATCCTCCCTGAGCCAGGAAAAGCTGAGAATTGTGCGGATTTGAAAAATATTGAGAAGCCTTTCGATGGCTTTGGGGAGGCTGGGTACAGTCATGTCGTGCAACTTCATGGCGATTCCGCCGCAGTCAGTGCTGTAATCAATTGTGGTACCAAGGTCTTGCACATTGATATACTAAAAGCTATTGATTATGCAGGCGACATTCGACAGTGGCAGGGTTGTCTTGAAGACTGCGCCAGAGGACGCCTCACGGCAGACGATTTGGATAAAGTGAGAGTCGTTGACAAAACTAACTACGGCGATCTTTCCGCGCAGCGAATGGATTCAACAGCGCACAAGAAAGTAAGGCTTACAGTTATATTCGCCGATCGGAATAGCCTGGTTCAACGTGCGGTCGTGTCTCATATGTCAGACAATCCTTCCATTGTACAGCTTGGACGTTGTGTTCACTGCGCTGTGAGGGATGCGCTCATGCGTCATATACGAGTGCTTCTGGATTGAGTAGTGTAGAAGATTGCGGTGGCTTATCGAAGCGAGACCTAACATCCATTTCATGAGCGACTTGTTTTCATATTGGGGGCAATCTTGATGTGCCATGCTTCGATTGTCGACTGAGCGTACTTATGTTTCCGATTGATCATGTAAAGTTGATTGCCGATCGACGGCGCGAGAGACGCCATTGCTTATATAGCCCAGCCGCACCAAGATAGTCGTATGCGCTTCTAGAGTAGCTGCCTTGCGTACCTGTACCAATTCTGCTTCGACTTTGTCCCAGTCATTATGCACTTGCCGAGTGCATTAAGCACGAGCCATCTCTGAGTAGGCCGGGACTTGAGGAGGCGGCTTCGTGAGGTTATGGGCCGTCAACTCCGTAGACTTAGACGCTGTTGCATTCCGGAAGCTGAAAATATGGATTCAGTTGATCTCCCAATTCTCCGACCAGAAAAAAAGAAGTCTTTCAATCCCGATGCATCATGCGAAAAGACCATCCAGCTTTCAGAACAGAATGGTGCCTTCTTCTTGCGGCATCCCCGGGAGCACTCCTATCTCTAGGGACCGTAGTATATTCGATAACATTAATTAAATAGACTATGTTACATATCTACTCAGACAACATTGATAACCCAATCGCGTGCGTAATGGAAAGGCTGAACGACAGCAGGATACTTGACCAGGCTAAGAGATCCATATCATACAATGAAGGAGACAAAACGCGATCGTCTTTCAAGCGCGAAATGCACATGTGTACTGATATCATGAAGAACAGATCAACATGGGCTTTTGCTTGGACTTGATTTTAAGAAATACATGAAACTGTGTTTTCATAGGTATCGACCCCACAGCGCCTCTGGATTCTACTGAAGGGGAGAAGGCATACAATTCACTCGACAAGCCATCTCGCGGCATACACAATCAAACAAGACGAACGAAGACCAGCCTGCTTACCGCGACCCGGCGATTCTACAACATTAATGGGCAGGTCGCGCAAGAATATTCAATTGGATTATTCAATTGCTGTGCAGGGGCTAGTGCTAGCTTAATATCGGAGGAACGTACCGCCAGTATGCGCTATCTGTTTTGGGAAATTCAGGTTTCTTTGGTAGCTTCCGCGTAGCGCCCGCAGTTAGAACCTCAGAATCCTAAGACTATTAAAACATTCTCTTCACTTTGTGTCCACGCAATGCGCTATCGCACAAAATATCAAGATAATCGCATTGCTTGTAGAGCTCAATCTACGCTCTCTATTGATGCAAGAATCTCAAAGATCGAGTTGCTTTTGACTGAGAAGCATATTATTGACGATCGAAGACTCGAGCTCGAGTCAAGCAATTGAATATTTGAGTCGCCGAACTAGTTGAATCAGATTCAATGACTGAATAGTGATTTAGTTGAACCATTCAGTTACCCAACTACTTACTTAGGCAAGTTGTGATTGTTGATTTCAACTAAGGCCCAAGACGGTAATCCGTCCATTGAATATTCTAATTGAGTCAGACTACGCAACCTCTCTAGTGCCTGTTATTCCTCATCTGCCTGTAACGTTGTCAAAATACCGTGGAATCCAGTAGATAATTGGGGTTATGTGATTATCAATACACCGCCCAGTCCACCTACTACCACTACTCCTTGCGTAAGTTCATTCAGCATTCTCATCATCCCTCATCATCTCATCCCAAAAATCCTCCCACACGAAATCCAGCATCCTCTTCCCCGAACACTCATCATCGAACTCTACCGCCCCATCCTCCGCTTCTCTGAAGCCTTGCGCGCGGAAGACATTCTCAGCGGCATCGATATACTGCAGCTTGGAAGTCTCGCACACCGGACAGATGTTCATCTTGCGATCGAACCAGACTTGGATGCCTTGATATGTGCACATTCGCTAGTAGGGGAGTCAGTGATTGCCTATTCATGCTATGGAGGCATTATGGAAGTACGCACACATCTCCATGTCTCGTGCATTCGGAGGTAGAAGGTCCCTTTGATTCCTTTGCTGTTGAGTTTGTTGTTTGCAGAGACACGGCTTTCGTGGAAAGCATCTTCGTCGAGATATACTCGCCAGGCTAACGTTGAAGGGAAGACACGTTTGGTGATACGCTGGCCAGCTCGTGGTTCCTCTACGCTCGTTGCTGATGACGATGCGGTGTTGGTGTTTTGCGATTCTGGGCTCTGCGGCTCAGGATGAGTCTCTGAGCGCGTATCGAGACATTCGGTATCTGCGGAGGCTGCTGCATCTGTGGCTCCAGAGACACGTAAAAGAGCGGTCTGCTGAGAAACCTGATCCATCATGTGAGTTGCATCCCCTATTTCTTCTGGCGTGGTCGACTGCGGTTCTATGTGCGGAATTTCGCTATGTTGCTTTTTCTTCGATTCACTCTCTGAATCTGCTGTGTCCTGTTCCGCTGTACCGCCATCACATCCGGTCTTGCAGTTAGCATTTTCCATTCTAGGTTCTTGTGATGCTGTGGGGTCTTTTGCTCTACTGCTGCTGCTGCTCCAAGGTGCGGTGGAAGACCAGACGACCTGGCCAGCTCGTCGGAAGATGATATTCGATTTTGGGTATTGGGCGTGCATTCTCTTTACATTGTTTATGGTTTCTGGCTTCTGGTAGTGAGAGTACCATCAATCTGATAATCGATGACTTTACTGAATCGTGATCGTGTCAGGTGGTGGGTAAAGGCGCGGAATCAAGATCATGTGATTCGCTAGAGAGTCGCACACTTAGGCCACCGGTATGCCTCCTGTAGCTTCTTGCAACTCGACAAGAGCATCAGTGGCACATATAATGCTCGTCATCTGCTATACCATCCCTCACCCTCGCAAATATCCATTTGGCTTGAATATTACTCTCAACGTAGAGGCGCTCAGGGGGGCCCACTCCCAACTACATACATACATCGCACACAATCAAACCCCCTTCAACTAACCGCCCAGTCCTCCTACGAGAAACCACTCTCAAGAGCATCAACTCATACTCCCGCCTCTTCCCTGCCCATCCTAAACATTCTGCCTCCAAGACATCCACGTTAATCCCGCGGGAATGAAAAAAAAGCGTCCGATTGTACTCTCATAGCATTATTTCTCGATCCCACCTTTTAACCAATTCACACAACAAACCACAGCGCAGAAAGTTGACACTTTATGTCGAAATGACAACGTAGAGACATCGAAACCACGCTGTAGAACTCTCGGTATAGCCTGGTGGGTCGCATGATTTAAAAACCCTCATGTATCATTGATAGCGAATTCAAAGTTGCAACCTTTTTCGAAGAATCTGTCCGAACATATCGAGAGGGATGTGGCGGAGGATGAGGAGGATTAGCTCTGTTGACTACCGTAGTAACAACCATTCCGTAGCTGGCGCCACAGACAGGTGATCCTCGTTGGCGACTGTTGCAAGTGTGTATTTGGGGAGGGTGGTAATGGCGCTGTGTGATTACGATGGAGATTTTGATGTGATGCGAGTGCTGTGGGCTGTGGTCAGGAGGTATATGGCAGTGACGTTAGTTGGTCAAGGAGGGCAGGTCGAGGATTGGTAGAGGATGTTTGGAGGCGGAGGAGGAGCAGCAAGATGTGCGGCTCTTTGTAACTACAATGGAGATTCTGCTGGGATTTGAGTGCTGTGAACCGCGATCAACAAGCTTACGAAGGTGAGGCAAGTCGGTCAAGTAATAAATACATTTCAAAGACTCGCAGCGCATGTTCAAAGGTGGAGGGTAAGCAGCAGAGCAAGCACTTCTTGATTATCTAGCACACTAGACTAGAAGCTCCTACAAGCCCCATCCGTTCAGCAAGCCCCATCCATCGAGAAAATCCCATCGCTCGATGACCAGCTGCTCTAGACCTATGTCAGTGCATTGTATATCCACGAGCTCGAATGCCCTCTTTACTAACCGCGTCCCTTAAGACTTCTGAGCGGGCATCAGGCGGTGCTTGGCGGGCTCGATGTTGTGCTTGCGGCAGTTCTTCTCGTCTGTGGATGGTGTCACGGTTAGCAAGCATAACATCCCGAAAACACAACAAAAGCGAGCCAAGACGCGTCTGACTCCAGAGCAAGCAGCACACCCCACAAAACCCCTAAGAAAGGAGGTTCCATGTACACTTACTGAGAATATGGCTCAAAGTCTCAATATCCAGCGAGCGGTTGAAGATCGTATACTCGACCCACGCCCCATTGAATGCGCCATGGAGGACCCAGCCATAGGAGTTCCAGCCGATGATGCGATTCTGCTGCGGATCGTAGGCGGCGATCGATTCGGCAGTCTCGCTCGGGTGGTAGGAGATGTGGACGGCCGGGTGGTCGCCTGCTTTGATGGCGGCCTGCTTGGCCATACGCTTGGGTCCGTTGCCGCGTGCCATCGTAATGGTAGGTTTGGATTTGTAAGGTGTTTTGGTATTTGTGGGTTGTGCTAGGGGAGGGGATTAGAGGGATGTTGGAGGATTGGGAGGTAGGGGGAAGGGTTTGCTTACTGCAGATAGAGGTTTTTTTGTGGATGGGAAAGAAAGGTTGTGGAGAAAGGAGGGAGAGGGTGTAGGAGGAAAGAAAAAGAAAGGAAGAGGTGCTGTGTTGTGGTGGATCAGAGCGCGTGAGCTAGCGAGACAAATAACAACGAAGAGGAGGTGGGCGCCGCGACTTCTATCACCGGGGGTGACAGTGGCGGTTCTTAGACGTGTTTGTTTGCCATTTCTGCCAGCAGCTTGATAAGACTGCCTGTATCAAGGTGTTACTCCAAGGTAACAGTTGACCATTTAGTGAACTTGTAGATAATTTTAGCTTTTGAAGATGTTCTCATTAGGGACACACTGTGGGATGGGGATTTGGTATGCCACTCAATTACCCGAAAGGCAGCAAAAGCTTTGGTAAATCTTTTGCATCTTGGCTCTTGAGAAGCTGTTGGATAAGGGAATGGTCCTGAGAGAGCATACTGCTCAAGATTTCCCCAGGTTTGCTGGCGTGTATATTGACCCCATCGAAAAACATTTCAAGGTAAGTCCTGCATTCTCACCGTCTCCACTCTCTGTCGTCTCGATTGTTTCTCACCATTCCTCTCCATACACCGCGAAAGATGCGTCAGATGCCCCCTCTTCTGCCTTACGAATTCAGCATATAGGCCACCAGCGATGATGGTCGCCACAGCGCTCATCAGTACCGGATACCTGAACTGCTCAGGTCGAGCAAAGAGGATGGTAGACGCGTAAGCACACAGCTCGAAGAGATTTTGCATCGAGGCCTCGATCGATGAGAATGATCCTCGCGCTTCAGCCTCAACTCCCTAGCACAGTAACAGATTAGCTTATTTGCCAATGTAAATCAGGTTATAGAAGGGGCGTACCTCCTGCACCAGCACCTGTACACAGAGGTCGAACCCCCAAAGCCCAATTCGACTGACAGCCACTCCAGCCACAAGACACCCGGCCGCGACCAGGGGATCTTGGGCCGCCAAGAAGAAGCTCACGGCACCAATAATGGCTGTAGCCTGCCAGCTGATAGACCACAACCCGGCGCGAACAGGGCCGACTTTGTGGCTTGCTAGCGGAGCCAGCCAAGTCGCCGACATCTCAAGGGCTACGGAGGCAGTACGCAAAACGCCAATTTGGAACGAAGTCATTCCCGTGGAGAAAAGATAGGTGATCATCTGACCGGAGAACGAAAGGACGGTGAAGTAGAGGAGGGCTAAAGCCATCGAGGGGAGAAATAACTCGTGGTGGACGTAGGCTGAAATACCGCTGTAGGCTGAACGCAACGTTGAGATCAATGCTCTTTCCGACGGGGGGTGGTGAACTTCGTCGTCATCTGACTTATCTGGGCGAGGTGCTTGAAGAGCAGGAAGTTGGCGGTAAACCTGGGTTTGGGTTAGCAGAGCAAGTACCGGAATTGAATAGGACGCAATGACTCGCCTTCGCTATGGTGAAGTACTCAACCAGAACGGAAGCACCGCTAAGGGTCATCACTGTCCAAATAGCAACCCTCGTGGACAAGCCATCGACGAAGGCAATAGCAAGAGGACCAATAAGTTTACAGAAAAGATCAATCCTTCGCATCTGGGAGTCGAGTGTCTCCAGCTCACAGTCGGTGTTCTCCGCAATTACGACAACCCAGTCTCGTTCTACAGCAATCATATTCAGAACGGCGCATAGCTTCTCTGCGCAAGCTAACGAACATACTATCCCGAACAGGAACAGCTTGAGCCACTTGTAGTGCAATATGCTTTCGATGGACATGACCCAAAGGACAATAGATGACACTATTACCGTCAATCTCTGACCGACGATAGAAACTCTGACGGCTTTCAACCGCTCGGTTCGGTCAATGTAGCTGCCCACAGAAGGAGAAAGACAGATGGCTGATGCTGCCCTTCCGAGAGCATAGATGGACGAGTATAGGAGGGTATCGGGAAAGAGGCTTGCAAGAAAGAGAACGGCACCAAACTCGAAGACCCGAGAGTTCCATGTTGACAGGAAGTGGGACGTATAAAGTCTTTGCTTAATGCTTACAAGTTTGGTTTCTGGAACTTCATTGAGACTAGCATTTGGAAGGTGATTATTAACTTCTTGACTGGATGTACTGGCTACCTCTGCAAGGAAGGGTATATCCTCCAAGGAGATACTCTCACGTTCAAGCGCCATAGGGAGTGGATGCTACGGAGGGCGTAGGCCAGAAGTCCGACAATGAGCTAAGAATAGTTCTCGTAGGTTGAACATGTGATCGTAGAGACAGTAATCCGTCATCTTGCTTCGGAGACTCACTGGATGTGAAGAATGACAGAAAAGTTGCTAGCGTGGACATAATATCGCCGTGCCAAGCCACAGGGCGAGTGGCGCCAGCGATCACCTACAGTATCATTTGGTGGCTTGAATTCCATCACTATTCTTTCTTTCCTTCAGTATCTTCAGTGATGGACTTGCCCTGACATTCCTTACACCCTCTCGCTCAATGTCATGGAAGATCTGTCTCTACAAGACCAGCCTCCAGGGGGAGGTCCTAACAATGTCCATCCACCCGCTCCATCTGCTGGACCGACACAACTACCCCCCCAAGTAAGGCGCCGAGGCCCCCTTTCAAGGACCGGAAAGACAGCGTTGACAGAGTAGATGTTCACGACTGCTGCGCAACTACTTGATTTGACAGATAGTCAGTCTCTTACAATTTCGCCAAGGCCGAGACATACACTGACACTCGGTCTTTCTAGAGAAGCTACTCTTGGTCCTGCGAGATGGAAGGAAGCTCATGGGCGTCTTGAGGAGCTGGGATCAATTTGGTAAGCTATGTTGAACATGAGCTAATGGTGGACTGCGTCTGACGCGTTCCACAACATGTAGCAAACCTAGTCCTACAAGACACCATTGAGCGCATCTTTGCAAAGGACATGTACGCCGATATTCAACGAGGGATCTTCTTGGTCCGTGGGGAAAACGTTCTCATGCTCGGGGAAATTGTATGTTTGCTACGCTCCACTGCGGTGTGATCGATGCGAAAGACCTCTTATGTATCTGCTGGCAGGACCTCGACAAAGAGGATCGTATCCCAGAACCCTTTCGTCAAGCAAGTGCGAATGAAGTCCACGCGGCGTCGGTGCAGGAGAGCCGAGCTAAGAAACACTCCGATAAGGTCAGGCAGTCGAAACTGCAAGAGCTAGGTTTCGAGGTTGAGCATACCGGAGAAATACTCTTGTGAAGGCCATCACGGTTGTGGTATACTGCCCTGAGACTATTTGGCCATTGTTGAAAGAGTAAATGCGGCAGTCATGGAAGCTCACGGGGCATGAAGGGTTAGGAGGTCGCGCAGAAGCAGAATATTGTGAAATGCTTTCTGCCGGCGGAGACGAAGGCAGTCAGGGCGACATCTAGATGCCATAGGAGCTCGTCACAACAATAGCAGAAGATTGGTCGTCTCAATGATGATATGAGGATTTCAACATTACCATTTCGAGCGAGCTATCCCCTAAGTTGCGCATTAACAATGCGGAACAGTCGCCGCCTCACCCTGTGAAACGTGTCTATTGGTCGCTCGAGCTCAGCTTTCCTCCATTGCTTCGCGCACGACCAGCTGTTACCCCGTGAGATTCGCGGCCATGACCGAAACCCCCTCGGCGACGCCCGATTGATTCTCTACACCATTGAGTCCTTCCGTCAGATCTTTGTATCCCCTTTTCATGGCCCCACTCCCTTCCCCCGGCGCATTGATTGCGCAATTCATTGATATCCTTCGCGAGCGCATGTAGGGCTTCCAACTTTGTTCAGCTTGGACCAGCCACGGGACCAGCCGCATAATCCTAGCTGCAGATCTCCGATCGTCATCTTCGTTCCTGCAGTCATCGCTGTAATTATTCAATTCAACCATGGCTCCTAAGGTAGGATGGTTTCTTCCACCTGCGATACCGACTATCGTATTGATCGTATTTACAGATCGAGATTCAGCCCTCCTTGAACACCATACATGATGTCCTTTCGAGCTTTCATGATACCCCGAAGCCCCCCAATCTCATCCCAGTCTCCGCAACAATACCAGCTGATACCCTTACACCCACATTAGCATACCTCAAGGTATCCCGGCAGTATGTTTCAATGGAGACTCGATGAGCATCAATTGATGGTGGCTTCAGATCGAATGCCAAGTTTTCCTTCCTCTTCGAAAGCGCAGCAACGACCGAGACGATAGGCCGATATAGCTTCGTAGGTGCAAGTAGGATCACGCCGGATAGATGGACGACGCCGATCACCTGACAGATATCCAGATCCCAGGAAGATAATCAAGACCGGTTCCGGCCACGGACCTGAAGCAGACCCACTTCCTCTCCTGGAAGCGGAACTCAGTCAGTACCGCGAGGCCACGATACCGGGCCTGTTGCTACCGCCCCTCACGGGGGGAGCCATTGGATATGTTGGCTACGATTGCATTCGATACTTCGAGCCACGTACTGCTCGTCCAATGAAAGATGTGCTCAAGGTTCCTGAAGCGTTCTTCATGCTCTTCGATACCATTGTTGCCTTCGACCATTTCTTCAGCATTGTCAAAGTCATTACCTACATACACGTCCCATCGCTACCAGCTGATCCGTCTGAACTATCTCAGAAGTACAGCGCTGCTCGCGACGAGCTCAGATTTCTAATCTCAATCCTTGAAGCTGGAGATATACCACTCCCACCTCAATCGCCAGTGGAATTAAACAACAAATATGTCTCCAATATCGGCCAATCTGGTTATGAAAACCACGTTCGCACATTGAAACTGCACATATACAACGGCGACATAATACAAGCTGTTCCCTCGCAGCGCTTTTCCAGGCGGACTTCACTTCATCCCTTCAACATTTACCGCCATCTTCGTACGGTAAATCCCTCGCCGTACCTCTTCTACGTCAACTGCGAGGACTTCCAGCTCGTTGGTGCTTCTCCAGAGCTGCTAGCCAAGTCGGAGAAGGGCCGCATCATCACACATCCGATAGCAGGCACCGTCAAGCGCGGCGCAAACCCTGAAGCCGATGAAGCTCTGGCAAATGAACTCCGAAACTCTATCAAGGATAGAGCAGAGCATGTCATGCTCGTCGATCTAGCTCGGAATGACGTAAATCGTGTCTGCGATCCGCTTTCCACCCGAGTCGACCGCTTGATGGTTGTGGAGAAGTTCAGTCATGTTCAGCATCTCGTCTCTCAAGTCTCAGGGATACTTCGCGAAGGCCAAAGCCGTTTTGACGCCTTCCGCAGCATATTCCCTGCTGGTACCGTTTCTGGAGCGCCCAAGGTCCGTGCAATGGAACTCATCGCTGAGTTGGAGAAGGAGAAGCGAGGCGTCTACGCGGGGGCTGTTGGATATTTTGGTTATGGCAACGTCAGCCGGAAAGGGAAAGAGCTCATCGAGGGAGAGGGTGCCATGGATACATGCATTGCTCTACGCACGATGCTAGTCAAGGATGGCATTGCTTATTTGCAAGCTGGAGGCGGAATCGTGTTCGACAGTGATCCCTACGAGGAATGGATGGAAACGATGAACAAGCTAGGCGCTAACATGAAATGTATCCAAAGCGCGGAGGCGAGGTATGCTGAGGAGGATGGGGACACGAAGGTCGAGAAGGCAATTAAGAAAGGTAGCAATGTAGATGACGGGACAACAGACGGCAATATTACCTCTGTCGTTGGCTGAGCTTCAGGCTGTAGCAATTGATACATAGTGCTCAAACATCGATCTGTCATCCATAACTTGGCACAGTCAGGAGGAAAGCGGCATTCATCTGCAAGAAACCACATCGAGTTTTCGAGAGACTCCGCTCAGCAAATTCATCAAGAACTGAGGATCATGACCATAGCTTGTTGGATCAGATGGTATATCGGGGAGAAAAGTGAACGGCCCTTCTTACATACTCAAACGTGGCTCACTACTTAGGACATCGGATCTCCACCAGAGCATGTCTCGCTTATCGCAGCCCTGTCACGCTAGTGCTAGCGGCGTCTGCAAGCGAATTCAAGCATTCCATCTCATTGGCCCTGCAACCTTCAGCTTTTTGAGGCCTCGACCTCCTGCACTTCACTTCATGCTGTTGCAACCCGGCTCCACGCATCCGCTGCAGAAGTGCTCAGGTCTGCCTACCTCGAGCTGATGTGCATTTCCGTCCGCTGAAGCGCTCTTGTTGGGCGCACATCTCCAACATGGACTACGACACCGCCATGGAAGGGCTCGAAGAGGCCGGGCCTCGAATCACAGTCCGAGAGGTACAACGCTCAATCCCACTACTCTGGATCTCTCCTAACACTCATCTTTGAAAGGTTGCCTCCAATCGTGTAGAATTCGATCTCAGCAACGTTGACCTCGCCTTCGCCAATTCCCTGCGCCGCACCATCCTCGCCGAAGTCCCCACCATGGCTATCGACCTGGTTGAGGTCGAAGCCAACACCTCCGTCCTCGCCGACGAATTCATCGCCCACCGCCTCGGCCTCATACCTCTCAACAGTAAAGGCGTCGACGACGTGCTGCCCAGCCGAGAATGCGACTGCGAGAACTACTGCGAGCACTGCTCTGTCACGCTCACGCTGCATGCGCGATGTACGGGCGATGAGGTGATGAAGGTGTATGCGCGCGATCTGGTGGTTGGCGAGCCAAGACCGAATGAGACGGTGGGGTTGCCGGTCATACAGGACAAGGAGGGGTATGGGAGTGTGATCTGCAAGCTGAGGAAGGGCCAGGAGCTCAGGATGAGATGCATAGCGAAGAAGGGGATTGCGAAGGAGCATGCGAAATGGGCACCGACGGCGGCGGTGGGGTTTGAGTATGATCCGTGGAACAAGTTAAGACATTTGGATTATTGGTATGAGGAGGATCCGGAGAAGGAATGGTATGGCCTTTCCTGCAATCACTTCACTCCACTCGTCTACCGAGACGTAAGAATACTTTTGGCTTAGAAGATAGCTAACACCGCCGGTCCCATCAGGCCGAAGACCAAAAACGCAGCAATGGAAGAACCCCCCGCCCCCAACCAGCCCTTCGACTACACCGCCGCCCCCTCCAAATTCTACTTCGACATCGAGTCCATCGGTAACCTGGAGCCCGACGCCGTCGTAGGCCAAGGCATCAAAGTCCTGCAACTGAAGCTCGCAGACGTCATCAAAGAGCTCACGAATACGGACGACGGGCGCAATGGCGGTGTGGATGGCGATGGCTATGGGATGGGTGGCAGGATTCCGGATGGGATGATGCATCAGGATGGGTATGGAGAGCAGGGATACACGACGCCGTATAATACGGGCGGCAACCAGAGCGCGTGGGGGGGTGCGGCGACGCCGTATGGAGCTACGCCGTATGGGCAGAGCAATGGATGGAGTCAGTGAGATGGTGGGGAGTGGGTATACGTGTGATTGGCGAACATGGCATTGGCACAGGCGCTGGGAGAGCCGGGGTACACTGGTTTTGGGTCAAAAGGAAAATCGGGTCCGCAGGGGCTACGGCTGGAACGGCGAGTGGTTTCTAGCGTGAATTGCATGCGACACAGCACACACAGAGAAGATCCGGAAACACTGAGATGAGTGTTGAGGATTACGCCTTTGACGTTCTTCTATGCTTCGCTGTAGCTATGGAACAAAGACATCTCTCACAGATTGGTAAGGTAATCGTCTATCTCCTCCTTGGGCAGCTTCCGAAATCTTGGACCCACCGCCCCTTCGACACCCTCGATACCAAGCAGATTATTCGCTGGCGCACCAACGATCCCTGCGTCACCACATTAGCACTCGCACAACCTTCGCAGCGAAGCACAGCACTCACCAATCTCAACCGTCTCTCCGTTCATCTCCCCCTCAATCGTCTCCTTTAGCGTCAACAGCGCAATATGAATCGCATCCTCCAACTCCAAATCATCCCTATACCTCTTCTCCAAAAACGTCTTCGCACTAGTCGCACTCTTCCCAATCGCCGTCGCCTTCCACGGAAAATAACTCCCACTCGGATCAACCTGATACAGACTCGGCCCCCCCTTCAATATCCCCCCCGTCTTCCCCCTCACCTTCTTCCCTTCCCCCTCGTCCTCCCCCTCCACAACAGGCTCCTGCGGCTCCACGCCTTCGTCCCACCCCGCGATCAGCAAACTCACCCCATACGGACGGATCCCGCCCGACTGCGTGGCCTCCTGCATCACGCGGGCGACGTCCTGCACCAGGATGCGGGTGGGGGGGTACTCATTGTAGATGCGCTTGTAGTTGGTGTGGCTGACTTTGCGGGCTTTGTCGACGAGGACGCGGTAGTCGGGCCCCATGCCCGAGTAGACCATGCCGCAGTTGGGGGTGATGAGGGAGATTTTGGAGAGGGAGGAGGGGTCGATGAGGGTGGAGGCGGATTTCTTTTCGGTGGCGAGGACGATGCCGTTGGTTGCTAGGGGTGGTGGGTTAGTGGTGCTGATGGGGTTGGAGGGGAGAGGGTGTGGGAAAACCTTTTATGCCGAGGGAGGTTACTCCTTGGTTGACGGCGTTCAAGGCATATTCTGGGTTGCATCAGCTGATCTGTGTCCCACGACCTGATGTTCATTTATGCCGACCTATTTGTCCAAGTTTGCCGCTACATGTATTTAGCAGGTCTACTCATGAAGGCATACTATGTTGACCGTACCTTGGAGAGAAAGTCGTCAACGAGTAGTTATAGCGGTCCGCCATGGCGATGGGTGGGTGAGGGCTGACTGAACCCTCTCAGTACATGTAGCGATCGAATGCCACTGTATGATTTTGAAAGGAAATCGGAATGGATCACCGTCTCAAAAGAAAAGGTACAACGACTCGATCTGAAAGCTCTCCCTTCAAGCTCCAAGAGGTAGCTCTCAAATGCGCGTCGAAGGCCACTAGTATGACTAGCTCTTTAGCGCCGGCTTGGGCATTTGGCCGGCTCCGACGTTCATCGTGTTTTCCACAAGTACTTCACTTTGCCTCATCTCAGCACCGCCCCTCGAGTTGAGATGTTCTTTACATCTTTCTTGGAGCCGTACTTGCGCTCAAGGACTCTGTTAGAAGCCGGATAGTAATCTACGCCATATACAAGGCACGTGTGATTCATGGCATCGACGGGTTTCAAGCCTCCGCCCCAATGGCATTGGCCGACAGATCTACCAAATGTCTCAGCCCAAGAGCCCCAATATGCACCTAATATGCCAGGGACATTTAAGCAAGAGCATACGGAGGCTGCACCCGAAGAATCAGCCACAGCAGAGGAACAACCAAATACTGACGCAAAGCCTAAGCCAAAAGAAGAACCACATTCCTCGGGAAAGTCGAGCTCGAGGAAAAGGTGGCGGCCTAGGACGTGTCGTATATGTCTCGAGGTCGTTCAGCCCACATTCAGTGAGCCGTCAGAACATCTACCAGAAAGCTTGCAACCTGCGCCTTCAGTCTTCTACGTCTCCGAGGATCCTGAGGCGGGCAGGCTACTTCGACCTTGCAAATGCAAAGGCTCTTCCAAGTATGTACACGAAGGCTGTTTGCAGGCGTGGCGTCACGCAGATCCCAACTCGAAGCGAAACTACTGGCAGTGTCCAACGTGCGGTTTCCGCTACCGCCTGGAGAGAATGAACTGGGGCAGGTGGATCAGCAGTAATGTAACCCAAGTCGGGCTTACAATCACCATATTCATTTTTGCAATGTTCTTGCTTGGTTTCATAGCAGATCCGATCATCAACTTCTACCTGGACCCCTACTCCACTATATCAAGAGATCCTCTATCGAAGCTCAATACCAAGATCAATCCCGTCCTCTCACCTGACGATGTTCCTGGTTGGGCTGAGCACTTCGTAAAAGGACTCGCAAGCCTTGGACTTCTCGGTTTCGTCAAGTTCATTTTCACATTAGGACCGTGGCAATGGTTCAACCTGAGAAGCTCGGGCATAGTCAGTGGTGGACGGGGAGGGACTACCGGAAGAGACCGCCTGACTAACCTTAGCTGGATTATGATAATCCTTGGGGTTGCCACTTTCTTATGGGTATGCCAATTTCATCACGCAGCTCAGGGTTTCAGGGCTGACTTAGTCCAGGGTGTTTATAAAGGAGTACGGGCTTGGAGCCGGCGGACCCTAGAGCGAGCGGGCGAGAGAGTTATGGACGTGGCTCATGATGATAACGATGACGACGACGAGGAGTAGATCGCTCGTCGGCGGTTGATTTAGGTGCCAAACAGCAAACTCAGATGAAATTCAACTGCGTACTTGGGTGGAAATTTGTCCGGAGCCTTCTCCAAGACTTTAAGCCCTTCGGACGCTATGCGCAATTCAGATCTACAACGCCTATTCGTCAACTCTCTTCGACTCCCTAACCGATGGAGAGCGAACGCAGCACTTAAGTTGTCATGACTCCCCTCAATGTTGTGCCAATTAGTCATTATGCGAAGATCTATGACTGGCAATAAGATCTGGGCTGTAGCGTTATGTTGCACCCACGAGCTCAGCAAGTCCTGCCATCTACCCTTTACTGAGCTGATTGTATATTCCACCATTGGCTTGACATGTTTGGCACCTTGCTAGGGTCCTCGGATCCATGGGCAGGTGATGGTGGTACACATGTCTTTACATTAGCTCTCCTTACATGTATGGATCTGTTCAAATGTAGTACAATGGATGTGTTGCATCTATAAAAACGCGCTACACTAGGAAGAGCTGTGTACTGTGTTGATGATAGTGAAGATTGACTTGTATGATCAACACATCTGAATCTCATCTGCCATTATCAAGCACCGTTTTCAGACAGCTATCGTGAAGTTTGATTGGCATCATGCAGACGAACCCTCTGGCTGAAGCTTCCAGCTTCAATGAAATCCTGCCTAACATGGCTATGCATCTCAGCAACCCCTTCCTTGCCGAATCGGAGGAGCTTCAGGCCCTGGGCGTGCAAGTCAACATTTACATCAACGATTTGACGTTTGTTCTGAACCAGTACCACCGCGATATCACCGAGGTCAAGCATCATCTTCCTGATCTCGAGAGCTGTGATATCAAGCATCTCAGCACCACCTTGCGCATCTGGAACAGGGTCATCGGAGGGTAATTGACGACGTCACGCTTTGACGGGCCCCTGGGGCGCCACTGCTAATGATTCTGTAGCAAATACATCTCTCACTGGAATGCAATCGAAGCCCATCTCCAAAATGGTTTTGCGTTGATCCACCATGCGATGGCCAAATACTCCGCCGATGGATTCGCAAACCAGCTACTCACACCACGGAACGAAATCGAGAATGCACTGGTTAAATATGCGGAGGTAACGGCTGAAATGAAGAAATACCGAGTTGCCGCTGGGACTGCAGCCCATCGTCTTATCGTCGATGAGTCTTTTTACGAAGAATTCCAGGCACATCAGGGGCTTGAGCGCGTCAAAGAGCAATTGAACAAGCGGACCGGTGACTCCAGGAGAGGCAGTAATGCGGATTTGCGTGGGGAGCCAATGATGAGGCGGACGACCTTCTGCTAGCATGTCGTCAAACAAGTACTGTAGCCCAAGTTATTACAGGGTAGTGTTTCGACAGCGGAGCTTTGACAAAGAGATACTCTATTTCAATGACTTTTCCCATGATTGAATTTCAACCTTTGAAGTTTTTCATCAAAATGCCTTCTGTGACCCTCTATCCACCCAGTCCTGACCGAGATAGAGATCAACAGCAGCTAGATAACCCACTGCCACATTTACTGCAAACACCTTCCGGCCTGGCCATTCTAGAGCTCCAGGGTACAATCAACACGCCCATTTCCGCCGTATCATCTAGTAACGAGCAAGGCACCACAACAACAGATACACTAATTGGCCGCATCGTCTTCCCAGACTACCAGAGGGATGATCCACTGGACAGCAAAGCGTGGATGAAGAAGGTTTACCTCTACATCGGCCGTCATCAGCGGCTTACGGGAGAGGTCAAAAAACTCAACAATCCTATGGCAGTCGTTCGCAAGAGGACTACGACAGGGCGTCCCGACAAAGAGGAGCTGGAGATTACGGAGATTGTCGATTACAAGATACTCTTCTCATCGAGGCCCGAACCTGTGGGAGACTGATCGTCATCATCGATCTGAGGTAAGTAGACCCCGCATTGCCAATGCAGCATCCAATGGATTTTGTGCAGCGAAAAGTCCATGACTTCACGTTCGCATCTTCATACCCTCTCTAAGGATTGTTGCATCTCGTGGGAGCCTCCGCGGGCTCTGCAGCTCAAGAGATAGACCTACTGGGCAAGCGGCCCATCTGCTGGAAAACTATTACTCATAACGAAACGCTTGGGCTCTTTCACCCTGCGATTATGGAGGTCTTAAGTACGGTTCGGAGCATGCTGACGGGCATCTTCCCCGCTCTTCGCTGGCTTGTGATCGTAGTGGGTCGTAGAAGCTCTGCTTATGGAGCTCAAAGCTAACGAATAGCCAGTCAGCGATTCTGTTACTACTCAAATCTCTTGTCAAAGCCATCTACAACGTCTATTTCCACCCACTTTCAAGATTTCCCGGGCCGAAGACAGCAGCTGTCACTCCCATCCCTTTCGTTTGGCGCTTGCTCAACGGCAGATGGCTCGAATGGACCACTAGGCTGCAGGACAAATACGGTGAAGTCGTCCGCATACACCCAGATGAACTCTCTTTCATCGGACCCTCTGCATGGCAAGACATCTACTGCAGCCGCCCCCAGCTCCCAAAGCCCAAGATAGGCGTCCTCCAATCCGGCAACGGAGTGCCAAGCGTGGCCACCACGGACAGCATCGAGGATCATGCCCGTCAGCGACGAATCATCGGGCATGCGCTTTCAGATCGGGCTCTGAGGGAACAGGAATACATTCTTAAAAACTATACGGATCATCTCATCCAACGTTTACATGAGCAGGTGAAGGAAAGCCAGGATGGCAAGACCACAGTGACCGATATATCGAGGTGGTACCATTGGTGACTTGGAGTTTGGTGAATCCTTTCATAGTCTTGACAATCGCGAGGAGCATCCGTGGGTATCGTTCATCTTCAGCGGTCTCAAATATGGAATGATCTTCACGGCTTTCCATCATTTCCCGCCCCTGAAGGCTGAGTGGTTGGTCCCTCGCTCAGTCCAAGAAAAAGCACGCGAACACTCCATGTGGGCCTACACCCGCATCGAGAAGCGTCTCCAGCAAAAGACTGACAGGCCCGACTTTATGCACTACGTCCTGGAAAACTATGGTGGGGAGAAGGGCATGAGCAGGGAAGAGATCAATTCCAACGCGACCCTCCTGATCCTTGCAGGCAGTGACACCTCTGCTACGACTTGCACGTCCGAAACGTGGTTCCTCGTCAAGAATCCTTCTACGTTGGAGAAGCTCAAGCGGGAAGTCCGTAGCAGCTTTAAGAGCTTCGACGAAATTACCGTTACTACTGCAGCAAAGCTTCCGTATCTGCACGCCGTAATCCAAGAGGCATTGAGGTTGCATCCTAGCGGACCGATATCCGTTCCGCGTCAGGTTGATCGACGGGGTGTTACAATTAGCGGGCATCCAGTCCCTGTTGGGGTGTGTCCTTCAGATACTCTATTCAGTCAACAAACTAATACTTCGTTAGGCACGAGTCGGCATCCCCCAAAAAACCGCCTATCGCTCCGCCTCCAACTTCATCGAACCTCTCCACTACCAACCCGAGCGCTGGTTCAAAGACGCCCCCGCGAAATTCGACGCAGACAGAAAGGACTCCTTTGAGCCGTTCATGGTTGGGCCACGCAACTGCTTGGGGAAAAGGTACGTTCCCTATCCCCTCATCCCCTGATATGGACCTAAACCACTTGAATGCTTGAACCTTTGGCTGACAGAGAGTGTCTGGCTGGGACAGTCTCGCCTGGGCAGAGATGAACCTGATCCTATGCAAGGTGATGTGGAGTTTCGATCTTGAGCTCGGCGAGGGGAATAAGGAGGACTGGTCGGACCAGAAAATATGGTTGCTTCATGAGCGACTCCCACTATACGTCAAGATCACCCCGCGAGCCGCCTAAGAACGAAGCATACGCGAAGATATCTATTTCTAGAGCAGAGACTATAGCTAGGTTAGGGGGTCTCAAGGTTTTCTATGAAAAGATTCCCAATCGCGAGGCAGCTAGGCATGATGCAACCAATGAAGCCCCAAGAATCGACTTAGCAGCACGTAATGTACTCGTACAGACGCATTCCACGGCGCTATCCACAGGATGATCCTTTCACAGCCTTCGCCTCTCCTGTTTTTCAGACACAGAGACCAACAGCCGCATAAGGTATTCCTAGCTAAGCCTCCTGTTCTCGCAATACCAGATCCCATCCAAAGCCCTCCAAGAAGACAGTAGTACCGCAGAATTCTATACCCATTGCGAAAAAGTTAACCCTGAGAATCTAAAAGTTACATCCCAAAAACCATCCAACCAACCATATCAAAGCCAACCCAGCTCAAATTTTTTAGATTTATAATCCATCTTAGTCAAGTTTTAATCACACACGGCCACACCAGACTGAGAATTGGCGATTCCGTCCGATCTCGCATACACAAACAGTCTAGGGATCAGTTAGTAGTTGGGTGGGTGACCACCAGCGAATCCTGATTGCTGTGTGTCACATAATTTTGATTTTTTGGGAGCTGTATACATGTATCGACTTGTCCCAAAACCCCTAGGTTTTGCCAAATCAAGGCCCCGTCAAGAACATCTCCCTCCCATGCCATCTCCACATCCAAACCCAAACACTCCTCTGCCTGTCCCCACCCAACAGCCATCGCATGCTCCCCCCGGACCAATCATATTACCTCAAGTTAGAACCCTACTCCCCATTTACGACCTAAACGCACGCAACTCACTCCTTTCGAGTCCTTTTGGAATTCGGGTCCCATGGATTTCTTGGTAATGCGATTAGATGAGGAGGTCTGTATTTTGGATTCGGGTTAGATGGTTGGTATTTGATCGAATTGAAAAATTGAAGTATCTTCGACATTGACGTTTTCTAGTAGTATATTTTGCTTGGTGGAAAGATGGGGATGGATCAGAAATGTTTTGAGAAGTGCGGATAAGTGCGTTGGTGCTACCATGGGCTCTGCTGGGATATGAACAGGCTTTTGCGTACAGTGACTTCCTCTACGACGACATATTTCACAGTAAGCTGAACCCACAGCCCTGCAAAGAACCATCATCGTCGAGGGAGATAAGTAATTCATTGGCTATCCCTACCCCCCCTTCTTTTATTCTATCTAGTAAGCTGCCCACTACCATCCACCGCCGCTGAGCATAACCCCGCAATCTTTGCACTTCGCGCGCGTCCCCCTCGCCACAAAAGAGGGCAAGGTTGTAGCAGCAGCGAAGTCTCCGCCCCATAAGAAGGCGAAGAGGAATCCTTCCGCACGCACCGCCGCCCGCAGCTGGAAAGAAGGGGCAGCGGTGGCATGCATAAGCGAAGGAGGCGAGGAAGCTGGAAAGGAGGGGTCGAGTCAAGTCCTTGCGTAGACAATTTGGAGAAAAGATGCTTGGCGGAAAGCAAAGAGGAAGGAGATAGACAGCAGCCCCTGCCTCCCCCAAAGTCGGGAGAAACAATGGGCGCGCGCACTCCCTCCCCACAGTACTTCTTGTATTGTCGGTATCTCTTGTAAGAAGTATCCCAACCCAACCCAACCCAACCCAGCCTCCCGGCCCTCTAGCCAAGAAAATGCATTCCTCCATCTCTCATCCAAAATCTTTAACCCCTGCCACGCAAGAGGGGCAGGGGCAAAGTGGCGATCATCCAACCACCCAACCAAAGACACGCGACTACAAAAGAAAACTTTCTGGTGGGAAAGTCCTACGCCCCCCCTTTCCCCCGCCATCGCTCGACAGGGGCGGGGGGTGGGGAAAGCGCGGAGATGTACAAACGAACCAGTATCTCCACGATGAAGATAAAGGCTGACGCGAGGCAAAACACAGGCGGTGTGTTCGGAAACCGTGCGAACCAGCGAGCTGAGGCGAGATTCGCGGATAAAGGAAAAAACAGATGGGTGTAAGGAAATGTTCTTGAATTCTTGTTCATAGCGTCTTCGCGCGCTTTCTCTTCCTTCCAAACGTGATCCTAGCTCTTTCTCCAAAAGTAAAGTAGAAACGCTTTTGGGCTGATGGGATGCCCGAGGGTATCATGATTATTCCAAAGGAAACAAGCAAGCTCTAGACTGTAATAAAAATCTCCTACTCAGTCAAATGCACTCTTCTCCACCTGCCCCCACTGCACTTGCTCGCTCCTCCGCCCTTGCACTCTATCCGGCGCTCTCAGCGCCGTTTCCACAGGGCGAGATCCCGCGAACCCTAGCTTCTGATCACTGAACCCATCTTCGCTGCTTGAATTGCTCCCTTCACTGCGCTGCGTCCCAGGTTCACGGGCGGTATTGAACGCGCCACCGAAGCGAGGCATCGTCGTCTTAGGTGGCTCGTACGCAGGGGCGGCATCATCGGGAATGCCCGCTCTGGTGACTTCGGCCGTCGGCGGCTGACGATCGTCGAGGGGGATGTCGCCAGCGAACGAGGGTCCGCCTTCGCCGCGCACCTTGGTGTGTTTCGCGCTCAGCCAGATGGCGCGGGCCAGGCCCATGAGCACGACGAGCAGCCAGATGCAGATCAGCGCCGTGGAGATCAGCGCCTCGGTGCGGATGGCGTCTGCGATGTGCTTCGCCACGGCGGCGATGGCGGCGGTGACTTTGTCGGTGGCTTCGCCGCTGGGGTTGGAGAGGAAGGAGGCGCTCTTGTTGTCTGTTGCGGTGTCGATGACGTGCTCGAGCGTGAAAGTGTTGTTGTTGAGCAAGGGGAAATCGACGTGCGCGTGGTCGGAGACCCAGGTGAGGCCTTTTTCGATACCGGCGATTTTGAGACCGATGAGGCAGTTAAAGAGCTCGTTGACGGGTTCTTGCAGGATGGTGCCGCCAAAGGTGTCATTCAGCGCTCCGGTTGTTTCTTTGACGAAGACGTTGAGGGTGTTGTTCAGTGCACCAGTGGTGGTATTGACCCAGCCGAGAATGTTGCTGTTGATGTCGTGGTTGACGCCGCTGACGGCCTTGTTGGTGCCGTCGGCCCAGTGTGCGGAAGCGTTGTTGACCGTGTTAATGATTTTGCCTGCGAAATTGCCAACGTCTGCGGCTAGGGAGGGAACTTCTTTCTCGACAGCCTTGAGTAAGAGGAGTTGGCAAAAGCAGGCTAGGAGGCCGGTGACACCCAGTGAGAGCACGACGAGTGCAGGCGTTGACGTGGCATAGGCAATTGTCCAGCGGGTAAGGAGCTGTCGTTTGCGACCTCGGAACGGAGTCGCGGCTTTGATACCCGCAGAGGCTGTGTACGGCCTTGAGGCGATGTAGATAACGTCAAGGGGGTCGTAGGACTTATCGGCGACAAGCTGCGCTCGTTGCTGCATCACCCGCCAGCGACGGATCTCTTTCCAGCCCATGGGGATACAGGCTAAAATGGCGAGGAGAATGAGAACAGCAAGGAAGGCATGGCGAGCCTTGTCAGCAATTTCGGCGAGATGCTGGAAGAAGTTGGAGATGTCGTTGTTGTCGGAGCAGAACGTCAGCTGCTCCTTTTGCGGTACAGGGAGTAGCGAGCGATTGAACGTGAACTTCGTGAGAGACCCATTGACAAGACCCTTGACCTCTTCGAAGGGAAATCGGATGGCACTTTGGGTGAGATTGTTGACTTGTGCGAAAGTGGGAATAGAGCTGTTGAGCTTGTGAAGCTCATCAGTGAAGTTCGCACTAATGTGAACGTTATTGAGCTTGGTAATGGTACTATCGAAATTGACCGTGGGCTTGTCGGTGTGAGCTCCGAATGCTGCAGGTATGCTGTTGATGCCAGAAAGAAACTTGTTGAGCGTGTTCTGAGCATCTTCAACGCCTTTACCGATGTCTTTAGTGATGTCACCGAAAGAGGTTGTGAGGAAGCCTGTGACGTCCTCTACCAGTGCGAGTGCTGCATGAAGAGCTCCAGAGACCACCAGCGTGATAAGACAGAGGTACGTCTGGGTCAACATGTTGATCCAGAAGACGACAATTTCTTCCATAGCGGTGATGGTCATGAGCAGCATCGACATCAAGCCGTTGACAGCTTTCTCCACACCGGTAGCGGCAAGCTCGTTGACACCCTTGGACATGTAGTGAGGCATGGAAGCCATGGCACTACCAGCATCCTCGACAGCATTGCAAGCCGAGAGCGCTTCCTTCTTGGCAGAGCCTAGGTCGTTATGGAGGCCAGAGATGGCGATCAGAACTCGAACAAGAATAAGAAAAATCAGAACGGTCCATCTGTTGATCCAGATCTGCGAAAGTCGAGCGCGAAGCCCGAGGTAGGGGGTGATTTCCGGCACCGAGTGTGCTGCAGGTCGTTGTGCATTTTGCGCGGCGTAATAGTCTCGCATCCCATGATCGCCAGCGGAGAGAGATGGAGGCAGGACCGGGAAGGTCGACTGCGGATTTGCCATAGCGATGGCGATGTGTATGTATTAGAAGTCTGAAGTCCGTCCAGCGGATAGGATTAGTAAAACTATATGTGCAAGGAAAACGACGGTGAGGTGATGAGGAGGGGGAGAGTATTAGATCGTGAGATCGGGTATTATCTAAGACAAAGACATTGAGAAACAAAGAAACTCGTCAATTCATGGCCGTAGACAAAGGATGAGGGAAGTAGGGAAGTGAAGTGGAGGACAAAGGAAAGAAGGGTTGACAATAGCAATGAATGGAGCTGGGGAGGTGGAAGATGAAGTAGGCTTACAGTGGATAACACTACTGACCACCCAAGCGTCCATGATGACTGAAGTGGATCCGAAACGAAGAGCATCATTCGACCAAGCTGTTTCGGAAGCAATATTGGTCGACACCTCTGGTATTCTTGAGCACCTTGGATGTATTGGCCAAGGGGCCACTTTGGTAGCCGCGCAGGACCAATGACAGTGGCGCTTGACAGCCATTCCCTTAGAGAGTCCTGTGTTTGATATTAGGACCTCTGGAGATGTCTCCAATACTTCTGCGACAGAGTATTGACCTTGGAACTCCGGGTAAGTGCTCCGTCGTCTTGGTGGACTTGTCTGCGATGGTTCTTGCCTGCGCGCTTGGTGCAGGACCCAGGGAAAGGATTCAAGGGCGCTGCATCTTCGTCTTGTCGGCGCGCATCGGTCGCAAGGCCTTCAGTATCATGAGTCGCAGCGGAGCACCCTGGCGGTGGCATCTGGTTGAGGATGCTCATCTTTTGCAAGAAGACCGGACATCGCAGTCCTCTTATGCTACCAGCATTCATCCGAGTCTGCAGTGCTATTGGTTGCTCGCGACGTCATGTGCTTCCTACTAGTCTCTATACGCAATAGTGTTCTATAGCCCTGTTTTCACATGTTAGAGTAACATCCCTTCCTACTGTACTCTACAGACAGTACTTAGTAGGGAATCTCATTGCCGTCTACCAGCACTTCGAAAGCGCTACCACAAAGCTCTCCTAAAGCTATCACCGAACTCCACGCTTTCAAAATACATCTACGAGCCGATTCTTGCCGTCTCATCTCACAAGAGCCTCCAGGCCTCCAAAGCGGCTGCAGCGGCCGCTCCCTACCAATCAGCGGCCATTCTTCATGTAACACGAAACATGTCTGGGCACAGATAGGGCTGCCTCAGATGTCTCGCCGTCTGCTGATCGAGAGGCCTTTCCGCATCGTGTTTCACAACGGCTGGGACGAGCAGAAATTTTGGAAAGTCAGCTAATAGTCTTAGGTCGTGCAGAGCCAATACATAGAGCGCATGCTTTGCAATCGTGAGTACCATAAGTACGCGCTGGTCTACTGCTGTTGGGGAAGACAAGAGTACATATTTGGGACACGCTGGAAGATCCGGGCACTGTGCGACATCTTTGGTTTGATAAGCCGTTCGTCTTAGGTGGTGGTTAGATAGTGATCTAGCTTGTCGGAATGGACTATGTTCAGCCATGATGTGGTAGAAAAGAACGCAAGCGCTCGTTGTTCAACATAGATACAAGAATGCAGGATGCCGCCCTATGAAATATACACCCAAACACATGCCACAGGCCAAGCGAGGGTATTTCAGAAAAGAACTGGAATGGATATCACGTAATGTCGAAGAAGAACACCATTCAAATGCAGTTATCCCCCTCGTCACCATTACCGGTACACTGGCCCTCCGTACGGCTGCTGGAAATCATGGCCACTGCCTGACATGGACATTCGTCCGCTGCCACGGTAGTAATCCTCATCGTTCACGTAGGCCCCGCGCGGTGGGCCATTAATATCGACGACTGGGCGATCCAATCGGGCCCGGGAATTGGGGCTTTCTCCGTAACGTCGGCCATCATCCTCGGCTTGCCTGCGAGCGCGATCGCGGGCAGATCGTCGACCCTCTTCATCGAAATCGTCCTGACCTGGAACGATCCCAGACTGTAGAGTGGGGTGGTAGCCACGGAGATCGCCATCGGATCGACGGAAGTCGTTCCCTCGCACTCTGCTGAAAGAGGGACTGCGCCTACGTCTGGCGTTGCTGGGCTGCCGGTATTGATGGATCTCTGGCTGGGGTATCTCCATGGGCCCTCGTTGCATACCATTCGTCGGAATGGGCCTGGGTCTGGCACTCGAGTCTGCGCGACTGGGTCTAGCAGCCACAAACTCTGGCCGTCCAAGGTTCGAAGCGTTGGATTCGGTACGGGCCTTGGGTGGTTCACGTGACCTTGGTTCGTCCTCATACTTTCTACCACCACCGGGTTGAGAGCTGTAGGGGTTTCGCTCCCGTTCGATGGGTTGTGCGGAAGGAGGTGGAGGGGGTGGTGGGTGGGGGTTGGTATCATCGATGGCTGATTCGGACGGGGTACCCGAGTAGGGCTGCCTCTCCCGCTCGATGCCCGAGGGTGTGTATGAAGCTTCCGCAACACTCGGACGGTGGATGGACGAACTTGGTATGGGATTGGTATCGTCTCTGGCAGAGTCTAAGTTGGAGCTGACGTATGGCTTTCTCTCGCGCTCTATATTGATTGGCATGGGAATAGGGGTCGGTGTCGGGGGTTCCACGTCAACAGTGGGCCGTTGACCGGGAAGCGAATGTGCTGACTCGCTGACGCTTGGATTTGAGCGCAATTCATCAGGGCTCGACCTCCTCGGTAAGTCGATATTCGCATGTTCGGAGATAGCGCTCTCCAGGTCTTCTCGAACTCTACGATCCGAGAAGCGCGGGAAGAGACGACGCGAAAGCTCCTTTGGGAATCGTTCCTTTTTCTCATCAGGATTGTTGATCGGCATGGCCAATACAGCCTTTGCCAGCCTTTCATACTCTTCATCTGGATGGGCTTGTATAAGAAGGGTTACCCAGCGTTCAAAGCCAACTGGGGTCAAGCCAGGTATATAGGGCCGTTCATCGTATCTCTCTTGCACAAGATGATGCTGGCATGAAAGCTCTCTGTACATCCTTGAAATTGAGGAGCGATCATCGTCAAAGACAGCTACAATGGAGATTAGCCATCGGTTGCGAAGAATGGTAGGGTGTGGGAAATATACTTAGCCATGGGTAGAGCTCGTTCGGCAGCCTCACATCCTCGTAGTACTTGACCATCTTTTTTGCAGTAATCACGATGCTATGACGGGGCTCGTAATCTTCAATCTAATTATTATCATCAGCCAGTGCCTTACAACCTCGAGTGTGTCCAACGAACAATGTGCACAGCAAGACCTCGTAAAAATTGTCCAAGCCTATCCGTTGAGTGCCCGTCTTCGTCGAAAAGTTGACCCCAGATCTTTTCTAGCGTTGTCTCCTCTAGTCCAGTCGAAAGTCTCTCTGGCCCTTTAGGTCTCGCACGGCCCTCGTCGCTACTTTGACTCAATGAGGATGTTCGCCGTGCGTGGAAGGCTGCCGCGGGCGTATCTCGAATGGGGCTTTGTGGAGCGGTCGGGAATGGCGCACTATGTGATTGCGGCGATCCCTGGCTGTGGTAGTCTTGATGTTTCTGTGGGGAAGGTGGTGTATAGAGACCCCTGTGGTGAGTAGGAGGCGACGAGCCTGACATGGTTGAAGGCGACAAGGGGACAGGTTGCTGGAACGGCGGCGGTGGGTACTGGCTTTGCGGTACCGGTGTACCACTTGTCTTCAATTGCTTAATGACGTTCTCTGTGATCTGCGCTATGAGCTCTGGAGGGACCGAGTTGGTGTCCACCCTGTTCAAGGCCGACGTGACAGCCTCGCGGGGCCGGAGGGGCCGAGTATTATCTGACATAGCTCCGTCGCTTCTCACATTGGAGCCTGCTCGAGGTCGAGTCTTTGCATCAAAAGGGCCATGGTCGATAGCACGGGAGATGCGATCGTGGTTGAAATCGGGGATGGCAGATTCATATGCCATTGCGAGGTCGCGATGCTCCAAGGCCTTGCGATACGGCCACGATGCAAAAGGTGCAGTAGTTTTGCCTAGATTATGCAGAGCTTAAGGTGATCTTCTGGCTGATGTCAAATCAGCGCGGCCGGCTGTCCGTCTAGCACATGCAAGCTGTTGAAGCAGCGGGATGTATTTATGGAGTCAAAGTTGGCAGATAGGCAGGTCGCTATGCCTGTTAGACCCTTGAGTTGTATGAAACATGTCAGAGTAAAGGACGGACAAGCGATCAGAGTTGCGCAGTTCACCGAGAGTAGCCCTTCGAGTCCTGCTGGATCGACTCAGCCCCGGGTTCGGAGTTTCAAGATGAGGCTGGCATCATCACTGCTAAGTTGAGGTAACAAGCCAAGAATATGACGTACTTGGACCCTATTCGACGCCCCGCATCTACGACTTCATGTACATGGATGAATCAAGCATCATGGTGATCATGGTCGAGGTACTAGGGACCCATGAACACAACGTGACGATGGCAGAGAAGAGAAGTCTGTTGCGAAGGTTGCCATCGAATTGATTGGGCGCCAGACCAATCAAGCTTCCAGGTTCTTTTCGACTTCCAGCGCTCCAGTGACCCTACCCGTACCCTAAGGGGCAATCTTGATACATCAAAGCCGGCATTCAATGGACGGCTTCAGGCTGTGACACATTTTTCCGTCTCTCGCTCCCTGCGAGCGTTGGCAAATGCTTCGAGCGCCTCAGGCTGTCAGGAGTCGTTCATGAACCCACTGCGGGTACGCATGGCATTCTTCGCAGTCCGACCCGCGATTGATATCCAAATATTTGCAAGAACGACACGACACAGCCGTGATGTTCATGCGAAGAATGGAAACATCCTGTTGCGAAACATTGTGGAGAGTCTGTATCGATCGATCACCGGTTGGGAATGCGGGAAATAGCGCTATGTTCACGGGCGGGATGGGAGAATCGTTGTAATGTACGGAGTAGGGTTTGTCAGGGGAAACACTTAGAAATGATGATATTAGTCACGTCATCTGTCGGATGTTGGACACTTTTCAAAGATCAGCAAGCACTTTGACTATGCCGGGGGCAACTTTTGTAGCTAGCTATGAGCTAGCTAATCTGCTTCACTGAGACATAAAGTAGCTGTCTGAGCAAAGCAACGCCAGGACTTTCGAGGCAATAAGCATGCTTCGTCCCATCGCAGACCCGTCTATTTCACGAATAACTTGGCTTCGCTTCAAAGCCTTTCAGAGCATTGGAAAGTCCTTCTTCACGCTCCATTGACATATGTTGGATTGGACTCATAAGCACCCGAAATCAGAGTCCGAGTCCGAGTCATGACCTTCACGCTGGCGGCCCATTGCAGCATTCGCGGTCTCGGATACTTCCATCAACCCATCTCCTCGATAGATTTGAGGCTCGGACTTGCTAGCATCGCTGGACTTAGGGGGGTCGGGTTTGTAGGCCTGAGGGCAACAGGATTGTCAGCGCTACTCTATATCCTTGAGATGCTTGAAGTAGGGTTAGGCTTCGACATACCTTGATCCGAGCGAAGTTGGAGCGCGGTGCGACAGTCGCAGAACTGCTTGCAACCGTAGACGGACTACGCCGCATGCTATGACCTTTTCCAGACGGGTCATATCCGGTGTAGGTCTCTGCTACTTTCTTACTGCCCTGTTCAGAGGAGTCTCGTTCGTGATGCTTCGCATACTCCCTCCAGCGGCTCCCTCCTTTCGCCGGGATTCGGGACGGAGCGACGTCAGACGAATCGCCGTCCTAAAGAAGTCAGTATTGCGCCAAATGGTTGTTCGGTCAAGGTGGCGCCTTACAGAAGCATAGGGATTTGTATTTGCGTCCGACCCTGCGTCTTCCTCCTCGGAGTCGCCCTTGTGCTCGCCCAATTCCGCCGTTTCGTCGTTAGCCGTGGGTTGCTTTAAATCTTTGTTAACACAGGCAATGCATCGCTGAGCGTATTGTTAGCTTGATCGCTTCCAATGTTGTATCTTAAGATGGACATACAGCAAAGTCCGGATCACGACGCTGAGCTTTAGTGAAACCTTCGAGTGATATTACGAGGTTGCATTGGGTACACTCAAGCTCCATAACTTGGCCCTCTGTGCATTGACGGCAGACTATAACGGCGATACCCTGCTCTGTGAGGCGGGGGTTTCGTGCAAGGCTCTGTTTGACGATGCCTAGCTGGCGCTGTGAGAATTGGGGGACCGCCTTCAACTTCGTGCATTGTTTACAACGCAGTCTGTACGCAATGCTTAGCTATGCGGACAAGGACAAGTTGCGGGGAGCCAAAGGACTTACTTGGCTGGCAACTGGGTTGAGTCCAGACTGTGAACACTATCATTAGTCAATGTGTTTAGACATGAGTAGGTAGCTATCGTTTCGCCATTGTAAAGTAGCAGCGTGAAAATTCGCCGTCGACATGCAAGAAGACTTACATCTTCTGCTTCTCTGCGGTCCAGCCACTGGCGAAGATGCTTGGGGCTTTGCTAGATGACATGTTGTGCTTTGCGTCGACCGTGTCCCGCTTGTTACTGCAGATGCTTCGTGATTTTAAGCCGGGTGAAGTCTCACAACGCCGGGAAAGTGTGGGCCGTATTGACAAGAAAATTGGTTGGGGTAGATTGTTGGGCTACAACAAGGAAGTGAATTATGGTAGATTCCCGCAGGCAGCAGTTAGTGCTAGACTTGAGATAGAGTTAGTGCTGTAGGGTGAGGTGTGTAAAGCCGCTGGAGGAAGTGACAGATGAGATTGTGCCGACTGCCGCGTCGTTGGCTTTGCTGTCAATGAGAGATAGTCTGCAGACGGGCGATAGATGCTCATGTAGGCAGTGGAAAGCCAAGAGCAATTGAAGAGCGCCTTGGTCAGTATAGAAAAGTGTGAGTTCGTGAAGGCTACAAGATCATTGAAGTTTGCAGGCTGTGAAATGTGGGAAGGGCTTTTAAGTACTTTAGCATGTGAACATCGGGGTGTGAATAGTGGAGAATGTCGAATTCACCAAGTAAAGTATTGAAGACCTCACATGCACAATGAAACCTTTACTGAAGCGCATGCGTTACTCAGAATTGAGCAATAGCCCTGGCAGATATCAGCTGACTGCCAGACGAGCCTTTAGCTGGCTGGAGAAACTGTGATTGTTTGAATGATTTTGCTTTGGCAAACTTATGACTTGTGTGGTCGACGACTTCTAGAGAATGTCGTCAACCGTATGCATGCCTGGGCCTATCCGTCTCCGACTTCTCTTGATTTCACATGGTACGGCTTACAATTCCGATCTTCAGTCCAATGGGACTGTACACATGACCTCTTATATGATGTATAACCAGCTACTCTAAGAGATTTGAGCTAACCTTCGGCCTGTTGTGTACCGCATGTTGCAAGTACTTGGCACACCGGATTTCTCGCTCCTACACCTACTGGCAATGCCTATGGAGAATACCTCTGGCTGTTTTCTCTCTGCAATGCTGACAATATACTTGTCGCAATTTTCATACGTGGACTCACCACGAAGCGGACATCAGCCATGTACTGACACACAAGCACAATATAATGGTAGGCGCAAATACATGTGGCAAAAGAAGAATACCAGTAGTAACAGCGACACGGCGAATCTGGAGAACCTCTAAGCTCAGCTTCTCATGCTAGCATATCGCGGACCAAAATGGTCTACATGGAAGGCAGATTTGACGTTGAAGTTTCTGCCGTCGATCAACCACAGATATTATACTTCCTAGACGAAGCCACGTATGTGGCACGGTTACTGGGAAGAGCAACAGCAGTAGCAGTACGACACGGCTCGGTTAGAAACAGATGGGCGACCACCCAAGCCGGCGGTTCAGGAGAAGATAAAGGAGCAACAACGGATCTCGTCACCGTCTTTTGACATTCCGCGCGCACTCAAACGATGAGAACCCACGACACGCTCCATAGAGGCTGATCCTGCTGCCTCTACGAAGCTACTTCTGCGAAATAGTACTAGTTACTTGTATAACCTTGGAGCATCGTGGCTCCCAACATCCAGATCGGTGGAATCCCGCAGTCCCCGCCGCCGTTATGCAGCCGTCTTGCACTTGAGAGTTTATGAGCCAATGGACTGCCAGGTCACTGCCAAGATGAAGCACGCTGCCAATGGGATAGTCAGGAACAACTAGGATCGACTGGGCTTACTAGCCGGACATGAGACAGGGGCCTTGCCTTGATTTGGTCATGGCGGAGAAGCAGAAAGCATGTTCTCGGGTCGGCCCAGGAACGGCAGAAGCTGTGGATAAAGGAGTGCGCTCCCTATGCGCCGGCCTGCATGAAGGATTCGGACAGCAGCGCAGGGCTACAGCCAGTTCGCATCATGGCACGTCAGCGTCAGCACATGCTGCACGCAAAAATCGTTCAACATTGAGCGAGAGACATGATTATTATTACGATTGATCATCATTTGATTAAGATTAGGATAGCTTTTTTGGGACGCCGGGTTCTCTAGGCTGGCAACTTGGCAAGGGCGAGGTTGGAGATTGTCACATAGGGAGTGCCGGCAAAGAGTCGTGGACGTGGCTTCCGGCTTCCCCAATCCCCAGGCCTCTGAAGGCGGACGGCAAATGAGAATGATAGCGTAGCTTCTGAGTGGTCAATATCCTAGCATCGTCGATTCGTCACAGTCGTCGTGTCATACTTCTACGTCTTGCAAGATATGAGACTACGAAATGAGCCCGATTGGGCGGCGATCCAAGTGGTCTTTAGCACGACTGGTGGCCTGGTAGTCCACGTTTCCACACGAAACCAGCCCTTGGCTCCTTTTCTCACTGGACCACTATCCCAGAAACCAGAAACTAATCCCTCATCACGTCCCAACTCCCTTCACCTCCCCCAGCACTAGTACTCCTAGTAGTGTCCCCCAAACTAGTCCGCCCACTTTAACTCCCCATCGGTCACTCCTCGCAGGCACTAGACATGTCCTCCAGAGCTTGCCGAGCTTCTTGTCCATCCATGGCGTGACATTCTTTTCACCCCGTATCTCTCACCGCCCGATCTCCTGTCGCGTCTCTCATAGTTCTTTGATTGTACGACCGCTCCCCATCCCTTGTGTCTGTGCGACCAATTGGCTGTGTGCTGACACGATTTCGTCCTAGGCCGTTGTACGACCAACAAAGCGCGCATCGACCTCTGGGCCAATTTCACTCCTTCACTTTGCACCAGCTTGCACCTTATTGCAGTAGGTCCAGTAGCTTCTTTGAAGTTGAACCGGGACAGCTGCATCACACGCGGGCCAAGCGACAGACGAGCATTCCTCAGCATTGCCGATCGTCAATACTACCTACAATCGCTACCCCGGATTCCTGTAACCTTCAACTAGAAGTCGTGGAACACCGAAACGTGGTACCGTGGATCTCGTCCTGCACAATTAACGGTTCCTCTCGCGTGCCGCAACAGCCTTTCCCCACAAAGAGTCCACGGGAGTCTGAGCAGACCCAGGGGTATCCGGAGTACTCCTTGGGCTTCATCTTGCGTTCTCCAGGATCGATATTGAGGTCTCTACCAAACGCCCTGGAATGTGGAGAAGCTGCTCCAGTCACACACCCTGAATGCGGGTTGGGATAGGAAGAGCTCGGGAAAGGGTGCGCTCGGATAACCAATATATACAGAAGGAAAACCATTAGTGTCCGCACGCTGGAGCCACGGTTGTCGCATTGTTGCGCTCAGATTTCAGACCGTTCGGGTTGAGACACATCGTCTTCATCTGTTCGGTTCCTTACACTTTGGCAACTTTGGACGACCTCGGCAGGAACGAGAGCACTGCCAAAGGATTCGGATGACCATTGCAGAGCCCTGCTATTGTCTACTTCTCCAAGATGACGGTCGCCTCAGAGTATCCGGTTCGGACATCTTCACACGCCCCAGTGGGTCAGTGTCTGGAAGACAAATTTGAGATTCTCAAAGAGATTGGTGATGGCAGCTTTGGCAGCGTATCACTCGCTCGTGTTCGAACCGCTGGCTCATATGTCGCTCGTAGAGGCAGTCTGGTGAGTTCAGCCCATTTGTCAGTGGCCAACATTAATTCGGAAATAGATCGCAGTCAAGACAATGAAGAAGACCTTTGACTCATTCGCTCCCTGTCTAGAGCTACGCGAAGTCATCTTCTTACGCTCACTTCCGACGCACGCCCACCTTGTCCCAGCGCTCGACATCTTTCTTGATCCGATAAGCCGGAAGCTACACATATGTATGGAGTATATGGACGGAAACCTCTACCAGCTTATGAAAGCGAGAGACCACAAATGCCTTGACGGAAGTGTTGTGAAGAGTATATTATTCCAGATACTGGGTGGTCTAGATCACATCCACGTCCACGAGTTCTTCCACCGCGACATCAAACCAGAGAATATTCTAGTATCAACCTCTGCCCCCGTCGAGCCCAGCACAACGTTTCGCAGATATTCGGCTCTCATGACACCGCCTAGTACACCACCGCTATACACGATCAAAATTGCTGATTTCGGACTCGCTCGAGAAACACACTCAGAACACCCATACACGACTTATGTTTCTACGCGATGGTATCGAGCACCGGAGGTATTACTTCGAGCTGGTGAATACTCAGCACCAGTCGATATGTGGGCCATGGGAGCAATGGCTGTTGAGATCGCCAATCTGAAGCCATTGTTTCCTGGTGGGAATGAAGTCGACCAAGTATGGAGAGTATGCGAGATTATGGGCAGTCCAGGGAATTGGTATGATAAATCGGGTACTAGAGTTGGTGGTGGAGACTGGAGGGAAGGCCAGAGGTTGGCCTCGAAGTTGGGATTTTCTTTCCCCAAGGTATATCAAATCGCCTGCTTCTGAGACTACGACTAACCGGGCTTCAGATGGCTCCGCACTCGATGGAGACGATATTACGCCCCCCACAGTGGCCTGTAGGTCTCAGTAATTTCGTAACTTGGTGTTTGATGTGGGATCCTCGGAATCGACCTACTTCGGCCCAAGCACTTAACCATGAATACTTCGCGGATGCAATCGATCCCTTGCGACCGAAAACCTCAAATTCACGCCTTCTGGGCAGGAAGCAATCGAGTATCAACTCAAAGGCCGAACGAGATTCTGTTGAGAGTCCCCCACTGTCCGCCAAATCCTCGTGGTTCAGGAAATCTTTTGCTGGTAAAGACAATACGCCCGCCATCCTACCTCCCGCAAAGCTATCACCACGGCCGTCGCTAATGCACGCCAACACTGTCAATAACAACGTACCTTTGGAGCTATCACCGGCTAATAAGCTACGTCCTTTTGCGAACAAAAGAGCGACCTGGACGAACGGCCCAACATCGAACACGGGGGCCCCGATGCCCATCTTGCCATCGATCCGACCTATCTCACCGTTCTCCGCCACTGTTACTGCCCAAGCTCACACAACGACTGTTGACCCGAACAATGCAACTCTTCAACACAACCCTCCATCGGAAGCGAACGCTACCAAGAAAATTGGTAGACAGTTATCAGTCGCTTCGCACGGCAATCACTATGGCGACACCCATCGGCAGGAAGCGGAGCGAGCTCTGAACGGCCATAGAGACGTCACTTCGCCTAATGACACCCAGAAGGAAAGTTTCTTTTCTCACCTTCGCAAACGAGCTAGAAGGCTGTCGGGGCGACCTGCGGTTCCCATGTCTCCCACGGCAGACGACATCGAAGCCAACGCTGGCTGTGGAGGGCCGTGGCATAGTAATCGATCCTCAATGGCAGTCGATCCCAACACAATGGACACTGTTATGAAGAAAAACATCTCTGAGGTTGACAAGGCGATGCAAAGTGTCCGTCAGAGCGCCGAGGCATCATCACCGCCTTCCACCTATCAATCATCTCACGTAACGAACCAATTTTATCCTACGCCTGCTTCTAGTGTTTCGCTAGAAAGGCATTCCTCTGTTTCGTCACAGATCTCCGGTGGTGCCGGAATGAATAGTGGCGCCATCTCGAGTCGGACTCGGAGAGCTCTTCAATTGTCCGCGTATCCAAGCAACATGTATGAAACTCCTGACGAAGAAGACGAACTACTCCAGGAAGCTCTGCATGGTGCTCAAAAAGCTGTTCGAGGTGCAGATAGCTGGAAGGGTACCCAGACCGCCACTCCACCCCCAGCAGCAACAGACAAGAGAAGCCCTCAGCAGCCTGCCCACCAACCGACGGACAATCCGGCGACCTTGAATCCATACCTCACCCCGTCCCCTTCTGCCAAAGGTACCAGCACTCTATTTAACCAGATCAATACGGACGAGCCCACATCTCCTCTAAACATCCAGAGAACCAGACCGAAGCAAGACGTTCATCCCAAGTGTGCGCCCACGCCACCTCCCGATGAGAACGAGTGGGCTGCATCCGCCGCAACAAGTATATTCGCTGCCGGCTCTCTTTATCATTGAAGCTAGCCTTCTCTGGTACCACTCGTTTCACAGCAACACCGCATGTACAGTACTCGCCCCGCTTTAAGACGTTTCCTGAGCACATCGAGTCTACGAACCTTCTCAGGCAAATTGTCAAGGCTCCATGTCTGGTACGATCTGAGCTCGTATGCCAGGCTGAAATCAGGTGCTGTCGGTCCGTCATAGGCGCACGGGCTTCAACCAATTCTCCACATCCTTCGTATATTATTCGCGTTTCGATTACCAGCTCCAATACCCCCAGCGGCCTTTATAGACTTACCCAGGCCTCGCGTTGTCCACTCTCAGTTGTCATTTGCCACATAATATTTCGCATCTAAGCTCCTCGCCGAGCCCAAAACCTTCAATACAATATGAAGAAGAAACAACCTGTCGCCAGATCATACGGGATCGAATTCACTCATTTGCTATCTAGCTAAACACCATATTTCATTAGATCGCCCTCGTTTCGAGGTAGAGAATGTATAATATTCAGCCCGAGGGCGGAGCGCAAAGGGGGCGGCCTACTTTGCTTTCGAACGTTTGCAGGTGGCAGAGGAGTTGATGAGAGAAAGACTTAGCGTGTAAATAGGAAAACAGACAAAAGAATAGCTTCTTGCTTCACTACTTCTTCTGGTGTTCGTCTTGGCCCTCGTCATCCACCACATATCTGTCTTTCAGATGCGGCATTTCCAACCTTTTCCTCCGCTTTGAGACTCAACCACGACCTCAACCCCCATCCAACCCCTCCAACCCATCCAACACCTCCTCCCCCACACCCCCCCTCTCACACACCATCTTCACCACCCTACTCACAAGCCCCCTCTTCATTCCCCCCCTCGGTGGCCGCCAAACTCCCTCTTCCCCTCCCTCTTTCCCCCCTTTCCCCACTCCCCCCA
>JAABUQ010001517.1_pt1 | contig 49565 bp, 57 predicted proteins | sample 5560001 | NCBI WGS metagenome assembly JAABUQ01 (sample SAMN10711888, study PRJNA513371) | rock metagenome | isolation source: Antarctica rocks | place: Antarctica: Victoria Land, Finger Mt nord | collected 2015-12-18
GGCGTCGCAATGGTTCGTGAGGTACAAGGGAACCCAGGTCCGGAGTTGCGGACTCCGCCGAGCGGTGACCTGAGCCGCAGCGGCTTGGATGTCCCTTGTCGGGATCGAACTATCGTCCAACAGCGCTAGGGCTGCGACGGCTGGTTCCTCGTTCCCGACACCGTGCGTGATAATTGCCCTTGCATCGATATGACGAGCGCGCTCAATTAGCGACTCGAAATCTGATTGGGCTGTAGCGACATTTTCGAGCGACCGTGTCATCATTGCTGGCTCCCCCGGAGAGAGTTTAGCACTACGGTTACGCCTTAGCTGCGCTTGCGGCGCGTTCGCGTTCTTTCAGGGTGACCATTGAACGGTGCATGGGCTTGCGGTTGGCTGGTCACGAGGGCTAGGTGCTTAGGCCCGGTTCCGTTGTACTGACCGATGGCTCACGGCTGACGTTATGCGAACGCCGAGTGAAAGACGATGCGCGATATACGGCAAGCCGTCGTATTGGACGACACCTCGACGCGCGGCCTGCGGCCGCCAATCCTCTTCGCCGACGCTCCTAATGTCATCGGAGCTTGGGTGAAGCTCTATCGTTTCGGTCTGCCTGCGCTCAACTAAGGGATCGCCGGGGACGTGCCTCGACTGGAGTCGTGTGCGGTAGACGGGGCATGCGAGTTCGTCCCAAGTTCTCTACGTCTCGGGACGGTTTCTGGATCCCCGCGCCGAAAGGGCCGGCGTGTCCCGTAAACCCGTCCCGAATCCGCCTGCGCCTGGACCTCGGCGCATCGGCTACGTCCGCGTCTCAACAATCGAGCAGAATCTCGATCTGCAACGCGATGCGCTACGTGCCGCTGGCGTCAACGAGCTGCGCGAAGAACGCGCGTCGGGTCGCCGACGCAATCGCCCGGTGCTCGAGGCGTTGCTCCGCGAGCTCCGCGCCGGCGACGTCCTCGTCTGTTGGAAACTCGATCGCGTCGGCCGGTCAACCCGTCATCTCCTTGAGATCGTCGAAGACTTCAACGCGCGCGACGTCGGCTTGGTCGCGACAACACAGTCGATCGACACGACGACCGCGATGGGGCGGTTCTTCGTCACGGTGCTCGCGGCAGTCGCCGAGCTCGAGGCGGAAACGATCCGCGAACGCGTGCGTGCCGGCGTCGACGCTGCACGTCGGCGCGGCGTCGCCTTCGGTCCCGCGCGCAAAGTGACACGACCGAAACTTGCAGCCGCTAAACGGCTGCTTCGCGGAGACTCCGCGGCGTCCGTCGCGTCAGTCGCCCGCACCCTCGGCGTCGGCCGCTCGACGCTGTACCGCGCGCTCGAAAGCGCGCGACCGGTCAATCTGCCGGTAGAGTGATTCGAAGCCTGCTTAGCGCAATGCGGCCCACGATCATCGACACGAGAATGCCGGCAATCCCGAGTGCCACGGATACGCAAGCGAACGCGTCGTAATGCATCGGCGGGTGCATGCAATCAGAACTCAGATTGTCGACGTTGACGCTGATCGGAGCAGTGCAGACGGTGTAATCGTGCTGCCTGACGCCAAATAACGATACAATCACAAGCATCCCAAACAGACAGTTGAAATACCACAATGCGGTGCGAATGAGTTGACTCAGCGACTTGTTGAACGTCTCGGGAATGGAAGACAATAGTCTTTCTGTTTCAGCGTCCAGCAGCAAGATCGCGCCAGGTTCATCGCTCTCGCTCATGCATGCATTCCCCAGTCACTAAACAGAGGCAGTGGCGGGCTAATCGGATGAAGTACGCCGAACACGTTCGACCAGTGGGCGGACAACTTCACGCGCCCTTGCCGTACGAGCTCGCCGCACGATCAGCCGGCTTAGGAACACCGAAGTCGTCATTACGCAAATCGCGCCGGCGATGAACCAATACCCGAGCGGGCTGCCGGGAAAGACTTGATCGCGTCCGATGCACTGCCATGGAGAATCGCCATTCATGATCACCGACCCGCACGCGGTGGAAGGCTGCGTTGCACGCCAGCCGACGAACATTACAAGCAGCGCAGCGAGATTAACCACCATTGAAACATATTGCGCCAGTCTATTAAGCCACCATGGGTGGTGGGGCGACCGCGCTGTATAAGAGCCGCTACTCATAGAAGCGAGCTTTGCAGTCGAAGACAACGAGGGAGCCGGGCTCGATTGCGCCGATCCACTTGATGCACGTTGTCTTACCAAGCGGCGCCAGAAGCGCTTTCGCTGTCGTTCCAACCAGCCAATGGGCGCGCAGCGTAGCTGTGCCCGCTAGGCTTCCAAGCAACTGTACAAAGGATGACCTCAACATCAGCTGTTTCATCTCCTCCGACCGACCCTCAATCAACAGAAGTTTTCGGATACCTGTCATTTCCCGTCGCCCGTCTTGGCGATTCCCTGGGCCGCTAGCACGTTCGGAGCCGCGGCCGCGGCTGTCTAGGCGTCCACCCATACTGCGACGCTCCTAGGGCCTCGAATCGCTCGTTTCGAGCCCGAGCCAGAACGTCAGTAGGCCCACTACGGCCAGCCCCGCGCCGACGAAGCGCAGCGCCAGCTGCGCGGCCACGGAATCCACGAAATGACCGACCACCAGCGTTAGCGCGCCGAGGCCGAGAAGTTGGATGGCCCGAAGCCGTTTGCCCGGATCGATCGTGTTGCGCGACTTCATCGGCGATCGCGCGGCACCGGAAGTCCGACCGGCGTGCGCGTCCAATCACGCGCGATCGCGAGCTCGGCTTGGGCGAGGGACAAGTGTAGCCCATGGTAGCCGGCCTGATAACACGCGGCGGCGTGCAGCGCGTCCTCCACCGCGTCTTTCTGCACGGCCTCCTCCTTGGGTTCCGGCCAGACGTTGCGCAAATCCCACTGACCGCGAACGACCCCGAACGGCCGGCCGCCCAGCTCGATCGGCACGAGATGATCGACCGTGTAGTGCGACCACAGCGCGTGCGGAATGCCGTACGCGCTAAAAATCGCGGTGCGATATCGGCGCCACTCCGGATCGTATGGATGACGCACGCGCCGAGCGTACCCACGCTGACAGATGGCGCCGGCGTCAAGCCTTTGCGTGTCGTCGTTTCCGATCGCGCCTGGTGTCAGCGTACCGTTTGGTAACGTCCATGAGAGCGCCATCGCCGGCAGAGCGAGAGCTGCCATGACGGCCAACGCCGCGGCCGTCGCTTTTGCGCACGCCTGTTTCACGGAGACGCCTGCCATCCGTTTGCCGTCAGGATCAGCGTCATGTGTTGCTCCGTGGTTCCCAGCGTATCGAGCTTAGTGACCTCCGGAAATGCCACCCGAATCGAAGCATCTTTTGCCCAGTCTGCAACAGACTCGGGTTTTTCGATAAAGGTAACGGTTGTCGCGCGCATCCCAAATGCGTCACCCGGCTCAGTCCAATTCGTGATGTGGTCGACGACGACGTGCCCGTAGCATAGATCCTGCACCCCCAGAAATGAATCGCTGTGTGCCTGTGCAGGTGAGTACTGCGCCCAACGCGCCGTTGGCGTGAACCGCTCGATCGCGACGGTTTTTGTGGCCGCCGGGATGCTGTACAAACGCGCGCGCCGTGCCGTCACGACTACGCGTTGCTCGTTAATCAACCCAGCGTGCTCGAGAGCAACGTACTGGCTATAGATACGGTCGTCATATAGACGCGGCTGCTCGCCGTCGACCTGGAAACCTATGTCCATCGCTGCGCCCTTGGCATACATGCGCGCCGGTACTGCCGGCGCTTGAATACAGAGGGCAGCGTTGTCTTTCGAGAGCTTTGCGGAAATCGCGTCGGCGAAGTGTTCTCGCGTGGGCGCTTTGACATCGCCCGCACAAGCTGTCAAGGCGGTCAACGAAAATACCAACACAGGTACAACTTTCATGTGCAAGCGCTTACCGCAAGCAGTGCAGCGAGCTCGAGCAGCTGCTCGCGATAGCGTTCGAGTGTTCCCGCTTCGACCGCACGCTTGCGCGCGTCCGCGAGACGCACGACCACTTCGTGAAACTCGGGAAAATCGAATCTGGCGAGCGCACCACGCGGTGTGTCCGCGCAGAGCTTTAGCTGAGTGCTGCGGCGGGTCATAGGTGATGCTCTATTTGCACGCCGAGCGTGCGAGTGACGCCGCCCGTCCGAGCGCTCGTGAGAGGAGCGTTCGCCGGTGAGAACTCCCGCTGTTCGGGCCTGCGATGGAATGCGATCACCGGCGAGAGCGGTGGTAGCAGCACGCTTTGTGGGACGCGTACAGCTGCGACCTCCGCACCCGCAAGCGGAAGCCGGGCGCCCTGCACGATCGCGATCGTGCCGTCGTCGGGTTCCGGCAGCGCAGCACGTAACCGATCCCAAAAGCCGACAACGTGTACGACGTACGCGCGGGTCTCGGGATACGGTGGGATGCCACGGTAGCGCTCGACGGCGCCGGCGCCGGCGTTATACGCCGCCAGCGCGAGTGCCACACGCGCACGGCCATCCGAAACGGCCGCATAGCGATTTAGCATCCGCCGCAAATAGCGGGCTGTTCCGTCGAGGTTTTCCGATGTCTCGAGCGCGTCGACGTTGAGCGCGGCCGCGGTCGCCGGCATCAATTGTCCGAGGCCACGGGCGCCGGCGCGCGAGACCGCTCGCGTGTTCCACGCGCTCTCGTTCGTGACGAGCGAAACCATTAACCGGGCGTCGAGTGCATAATACGAGGAGAGAAGCAAGACACGTTCCGCTAAATGGATTTGGTCCGCCCGGGAGAGCGCACGGTTGTTAGCGCCCAACACGGCCGCGTACCGCGCGACCGTGAAAGTCGCGCGGTACGTCGACGTCGGCGATACGCTCGCATTGGCGCCACGTGATGACACGATCGCAATGCTGGCCAGCGTCGCGATCGCCACGCCCCGCCGGATCATCGGCCGCCTCCCCATGGTTTGAGCGGGATATCCGCCTCGACCATGACTGCGACTTGCGAACCCTCCGAGACGTGAAGTGTCGGCGGGATGTTTGCGTCGCGCGAGAAGATTTGCGTGCCCGCATTTGCGATGTTCGCGCCGACGGCGCTTCCGATCGACTGTCCGATCGTGGGTTGACAGCCAAAGGTATTGCCGCAGTTGTTGTTTTGCCGTTGGCCGAGCTGCGCGCCCGCGCTTAAGATGCTCAGCAAAAGCACATTCCCGAAGAGTTGACGGGTGTGCCGATCGACAGAGGCACCGAAACCGGATGAACCTGCGAGGTCGACACCAGGCATCTGATCGAGTGGGATGGTATGCGCATTCGGCATCTTGATTGCATCCCACGTAACGAACAAACGACTTTGACCTTGCGCGATGCGCGACGAGTAGGTCCCCGTCAACTTCGCGCCGCGCGGTACGACGACGGCCTGATGGCGTGCGTCGAAGACGTCGTTATTGACGAACGCTACAATCGTGCCCTCGAGCGTCGAATCGATCGACGTGTACAGCGTCGCGGGAATAATCATTCCGCGTTGCAGCACGTAGTCCGACGTGGGCGCGATGTCGTAGTCTTCTGCTGTCCCGCGTGCGATCGTTGATGTCTGCGCGCCAACGCCAGCTGCGGCACCTGGTAGGGGAGGTGGCGAGGCGTTCGCCCTGCTGCCGCTCTCACCGAGACGAACGGTAAGCTCCGAGTCGACTGCTGCGCGTTCTTGCTCGTCACGCGCGGCACGCGCCGCGTCGGCGGCGCGCTGCGCCTCGCTAACCGCAGTCGATCGCGATCCCATTGCACCAGTGTTGCTTGGCCCTCCGCCGCTCGCAGGCTGTTGCGCGACCGGCGGCGGCGGCGCCGCCGTCGGCGGCGCGGTTTCGGTCGGCGGCGGGTTGTTGAAGATCGCCGGATTGACGGTCGGAATGCTTACCGGCTGCTGTTGCGGCGGTTCCGTTGGCGCCGGCAACGCCGGCGCCTGGCCCAGCGTTTGGGGATTCGACGGTTTTAAGACCGTGCTGCTCGTTGTCGTCTGCGCCGGCGGCGCGACGATCGACGTCGCGCGATTCACCAGCAGCCAGAGGAACAAGCCGAGGAGGATCAACAACACTAAAACGCCGGCCGCTACCACCGGTTGACGAACCTGCACGACGCCGGGAACGCGGCCGCGGCCGGCGACGAGCTCCTCGGGTTCTTGGTTTGGGTCGCGCGGATTCATTTCGCGCCACCCCGCTCGATGTTGACACGGATTTGTCCGCGGCCACCGTTACGCAGCAACGCGAGCTTTTTCGGCACGCCGTCGAGCACGTATTCAAGATGATCGTTATCGAACGAGAAGTTTCCGATTTGATCGTGACCGTCGTCCCCGATCACGACCAAGACCGGTAGATTTCCGTCGATGTGACCCATGTTAACGTACGTATGCACGCCATCATTGCAGATCGAGCTCGGACGAAATTCGTTCGCTCCCGATACGCGATAGGCGGCATCTAATGGAGCCGCACACGCGTAGGCCGGTGGCGTCGTCGGCTCGGGTGTCGGCCGTCCGCCAACGGCCTCGAGCCGCTCGAGCACCTTGGGATAATAGAACGCGACAAACTCCTGGCCGCTGTCGCGCGTCGCGAACAGCCGTAGGTGGTACACTCGCCGCGTGGTTGTAACGGTGAGCAACGCGCGGATCCCAGGCTGCGTCGGCTTTACGAAAATATGCGGCGTATCCGCCGCACTTGTGCCGTCGGTGAGCTTCCAACGCACCGAGTCGGAAATGATCGCTTGGCGAATGCGCTCGCCCGGCTCGAGCATGATGTCGCAGACGTCAGCGCTTTGAACGTAGACCGTTGGGATTGTCGTCCCGATTGCCGAGAAGCGCGCCGAGCCGTCAGGATACCCGATCGGGTCCGCGCCGGCGCGAGCAGTGAACGTGGCGAAAGCAGCGGCGGCGATAAACGCCGCCGCTGCGCCCTTTTGGAAGAACGGCACGTCAGTACGCCACCTTGTTCCAGCTTAGATCGGTGATGTACATTCCGTACGGATTCGACGCGGTCGGATCGTCGTTGCCTGCTGCAGGGACCGTCACATGATCGGGCGAGTAATCGACCGTGACGACGCCGTTCCAGTGCGAGCTCGTCGCATGTCCTTGACGATCGACGGTTTGCTCGACCCAATCGGCTTCATAGCGACGGTCCGATCCGGACGCCGGCCGAACGTAGTTGATCTTGACAGAAACGCGCGTATCGCCACCGTTCGCAGGATTCGTCTGATAGTACGCGTGTACGTCGCTCTCCGCCGGCGAGCCAGCCGCGAGCAACTTAGCTGTACGTGACTCGAACGACACCTGAACGTTCGCATCGCTCGTCACCGAGCGCGCGTCGACGATCCATTCCGAGAGCATGTACCGCACCCACGGCACGTCAGGCCGCTGCGTGTAGGCTGGTTGCAGTTGTGCTGCGTTTACCGTTGTCCCGTTCGGAGTGAGCTGCACCACGTACGGGACGGCGCGCGGCAATGAGGCTTGATAGATGTTGCCGACGATCGACAACGACGCGACCAACGAAGTCGCAAGCGCGATTCGACCCGCGGTGCGCGCCCAACGCGCGTCGCGCGCGCTCATTTCGATGAACTCACGCGCCGGGTCCGTGAACGGACTCGACGCGCTCGGCCTCTTGCCGTTTTTGCTTACAACCTCGCGAGTGTCAACACCCATGTTATTGCTCCTTATCGTTATGTGATTTACCGTTGCGATCGCGACGCTGGGGAAACCACTTGTCGAGCAGCTCGGCGACGATCGCCTCGATGTCCCGACGTTTGCACCCCAGAGCTTTCGCGCTGCCAACCGCCGGCGAGAGTCCGGCGTTGGCGACTTCGCGGATGAGCTGCTCGCTGCGAGCGCCCTCCGCGACATACGAACCGTGACCGATAACTGCTTTGATTACACCGCCGTCTTTCAGCGCATCGTATGCGCTGGAAATCGTGTTTGCATTGACGCCGAGATCCTCGGCTAGTGCCTCGATCGTTGGCAGCCGTTCGCCCGAGCGCATGGCGCCGATCGCGACAAGGTATCGCACATGACGCTGAATCTGCGTGCTCACTGCGGTACCGTCGTTCGGATCGATCACAATGCATGATATCGTGCGCGGCGCCGGGTCAGTTCGTTTGCGCCGCGCGCTCAATTGCACCGATACCGCCTCCGGCAGCCGCGCCGCCTGCTGCACCAGCCGCTCCGGCCGCGCCTCCGCTCGCGCCACCAGCAGCAGCACGAGCGGCTAAGCTCGCAGATCCCGCGACGAGTGCCGAGAAACTGAGCGCTGGACTTGTGCCAGCCATAGCCGCAATGAAAGCTGGAATGTTCCACGCGATCAGAGCATAAATGACGGCGCTTGCACCCACGCTTAGGTATTGAATCGGTGGCTGTGGCGTCGCGAATACGGCGGCCCAGCGAGGTTCGAGGATTTGTCCGAGGCCCACGATCAAAACGATGACAACGAGCTTAAGTCCCGATGCGATCACCATCGACGGGTATCGTTCGGCAAATGGCAATGTCCATCGTGATCCCAAAAAACCAAGCAAGAACGCGCCGCCTCCTACTACGATGAAGATTTGTATCTTCGTTAGCAGCAGCTGACCCGCAACGACGGCGAACGCCAGAAGTACCGCGAATGCCCCGATAATCTGTGGGAGTAACGCCAGTAACTGTGCCTGCCAGCCTTGATTGTTGTTCGAGTTCATCATATCGCTGGCTAATGTAAACCCTGTACCGAGTACGTCATCGGGAGTCGTCGCTACCGTCACGCCGCTTGCGCCCGCGATACTTGCACCGATATTCGTGAAATCGTCGATAAGCGGTAGAACGATGCTTCCCGCAACCGACAGAACGAAGATCGCTGCACCGATCGAGATAATCCGGATAACGAGACTGTTGACGAAGCTATCCAGATCGCGATTACGGAGGAAAATCTCGAGCACGGACCACGTGAGTTCAAGGACGACGAGTCCCGCGAAAATCACACGCGCCCAGCCGAGTGCTGCTCCTAACCACGCGTTCGTAGCACCTTGATACTGGCCTTGCAAGTCATTCAGAACGCCGGCATGAGCCGGAGCCGGACTAAACAATGCGGCGAGCGAGAACAGGCTGCCCGTCGCCACGAGGGCGCGTAAGTGCCGCTGATTCATATCAGTATGTCGTCGGGCTCGGTCCGAGCTGATGGAATCTGCGCAATGCGTCTTCTCGCTCGAGTTGATCTTGCTTAATTTGCGCCAGCGTAAGCTGGCGCTGCTCGTGCAACTGCGACAGCAACTCCGCTTGTAAGCGCGTTTGAGCTTGCATTGCTTGCATGCGACCTTGAGCGCTGTCGCTCAATTGCTGCAGCTGAGAAATCGTCGACAGCTCGCTATCTAGGTGCTGAAGTTGGACGTCCGCAACGCTTCCAGAGATACTGGTTTGCGCGTTCCAACGCGCGACCATCTGTCGCAAATCGACCAGTCGAGTTCTGATGTTGCTCCACCCTCCGCTATAGCTTTTTAGGTTCGCGATATCGTAGTTGATTTGTCGAACCTGGTTCGCGACTTGCGCGAGGAAGTGGATTTCATTCAGCGGATCATGCACGATGCCGCCGAACTGTGCGCTTGCAGGGCCAACAACGGCCGTGGCCATCATCGCACTAAACACGCCGATCGTTATCAAGGCTTTCATTGGAAAGCATCCTTTCTAGTAGCTGCTCGGAGATCTGCCGGAGGAATGATACTCGACGAGTGCCTGCGCCGTTTGCGCGTTACGGCAGTCGTCGTCTTTGTCGACGAGGTCTTGGGATTTGCAATATGCGAGCTGTTGTGCGCGCTCTTGAGCATGTTGTTGGTACCACTCCACGGAATGTGCGTGCCGCCCGCAACCATAAAGGCCAAGGACGGCCGCCATCACGATCACTCGGCCACAGCAAGCTCTCATGCGATCGCGAGCCCACGTCGCAGCTCGTGTGGTTGCGCGGCGCCGGCGCGCCGCAGTTGCGCAAACCGATCGGCCGCCCGATCGAGTCCGTACTGCCGCATGAGTTCCTCGCGCCACGTGTCCGGGTGGCGTGTTTTGAGGCGTTTCGTGATGACGACGTCGTCGGTGCTGCCGGCCGCGTACACCGCGAGCTCGGCCTTGGTCAACGCGAGGTCAACGAGGCCGCTTCCGTCCGGTCCCTGGAACCAATAGTGCTTCTTCGGCACAGCGATTTGATTGTTGGCGAGGTTTGCAATCTGTTGGTCACTCATGCCGGCTTTGCGATAGAATTCACGGTGCGCTTCGAAGGCGTCCGGATTCGGCAACAGGACACGCGTCTTGCAGGCATCGAGAATCGTATCGCAGATCGACGAGTTGAGAGCATCAGTCATCGACTGCGTGATCAGCCCGACGCCGGCGTGGAACGATCGGAACGTCTTGAGTTGCTCGCGCACCTTTGGTGCGACGGCCGGTGAATCTAAATAGAGCCACGCTTCGTCCATCGGCACCCAGGTACGATAGTTCTGCTTGATTCGCTGCTCGATCCGGTGGAACAGCAGCAGCATGACCGGGATAACGGCCTTTTCCTTTTGGCCCATGACGTGCGAGAGCTCGTAAACTTGAAACCACGAGTCACGCGTCGTGTCGTGGGTGCCATCGAACAGCTTGCCGTACGGGCCGCCGCCGGCGTACGTCCGGAAAGCGAGGCGCATCTCGTTCCCGGGATCGGCGAGCTTCTGCAAAAACGTCGTGACGCAGCGCGCCTCGGGAGGTGTGCGCGCCATAAGCTCGAGTGCTTTCTCGATCCGCGCCGTATGATCGGGGAGCACGCGCACGCCATTGAGCTCGAGTAAGGTTTCGTGAAACCCGACGAGCCACGCGCGCTCGCGTGGCTTCTCGACCCCGGTATACAAGCAAAACTGAAGCGCGTCGTCGTCGCCGCCAGGTTCATAGTGCTCGCCACCGAGAAACTCGCACGTCCTATGCATGCCGTACTTGAAATCGATTCCGATGATTTGATCGGTCTCGGCCCGCGCGAAATTGGCGTTCAAGAAATTAACGGCGACCGTCTTGCCGTTCCCGGTTGGCCCTGCAATCAGGACGTGCTGGACATCCTGATAATGCGTATCGAGCGCGAAGTCGTCTCCGCTCTGCGTTTTGACGATCGCGATCGGCGGGGTGCCAGGCTCGCACATCTGGCATTCGTTCGTCGCGCGCCCGCGCCACTCGCTCGTCGTTGGCAGCAAGTCGCCAACGTTGAGCGAATGGAGCATGTACTTTCGCACGTTATGCCAGCCATTGCCGGGATGCGTGCCGAGATATGCGTCGATTGCGTTCCACTCTTCGACGCGCGAGAGAAAGCCGAGCTGCTGTAGTACCTTACGCACCGCGCGGGCGTTCTCGTCAACGGCGGTCTCGCTCTCGTCCATGAGTACGATCACGGCGGTGTAGTACACGTATCGCACGAGGCCGCGATCGGCAGACGCCGCGGCCTCTTCGACGTCGTCCGTCATGCGATCAGCGTCACGATTGAGGCGACCGCCGGTTGCGTTGGCGTTCATCGTCTTGTTGGCAAGGCCGGTACGTTTGCCGAACCAATTCGCGAAGGCTTGGTCGAGCTTCTTGCGGGCCTTGGCCGCGTCTTCGACGATAACGCGTGTCGAGAAGCGCAGCGGGACCTCGAGTTGCCCGACTTTGTCAAGCATCGAGGGAAATGATTCCATCGGGAATCCGGTGATCGTGATCGCGCGCACGTACTTACCGCCGATGCGCGGGTTGACGCCACCGTAGAGATCCTGCGCACCAAGAAGGCCGCTGAGCATGAACGGGCGCTCGCCGACCGTTACTGGATGGTCGTCGCCATAGATGCACGTCACGAGGTGCTCGAGCAGCTCGTCCTGCACGACCTCGCGTCCATGTTCGACAACAAAACGCCGCTCGCCGAGCCGGCGCATTTGCGTGACGTAACCGAGGCTGTCCTCGACGTCGGCGAGCCCGCGCTCGAAGGCCGCAAACGTCTTTGCAAACGAGACCTCTACCGGTTGACCAGTCTCGACGAAAATGTTCGTTCGCTTCGTCGCTGTGTCGGTTGGCGGCAGATACGTCGCCACTAAGACGTACCGGTTATGAAAGCGCGCCTGCGCGTCTGCGACACGCTCGGCGTCAAGAACCCGCTCCGCGTCGCTGCGCGCGTACTCCCGCGCGCGCAGCGCATCCGACGGTCGCCGAACGACGTCGACATGGAACATCCAGCCAGCGTCCTTATGGACAAACATCTTGTTGATGAACGCGACGCGTCGCCGCATATCGCCAAGACTTTTCGTCGTCGCGTCCTCGCCGCGAAACTCCCAGCCCGCCATAAATGAGCCGTCCTTGTTGAGGACGACACCCGGACGAACGAGAGCGCCGTAAACGAGCAAGTCCGCAAAGCCGCGCCCGAGCTTGCGACTCTTTTTTAGCGAGTAATCACGACGCGCCCACCGCAGCTCGAACACAAGCGCCGCGGCGATCACCGCAACCGGCAGCAAAAGGGCGTACAGGACGGGTGTCGGAACGATCATTGTTGCACCCGATGCGGCGGCGCCGCGGCCACGATGCTGGGCTGCGCCGACGTCAATGGACGGTGGTTAAAGTGCCGCGGGAGCACGTCCGAGAGTTGCGGATCGATCTTGGCGCCCCAGCGCAAGAGCGGCACGCAGGCGAGCCAAAAAACGACGCCGCCCGCGATCATGCGGACGTCGCCGCTCGCCAGCGGCAACACCGCGACCGCGGCGCTGAGGATGACGAGCGTACGCTCGCCACCCATCAGCAGCCGCGGCCGCACAAGCGACTGGTGGATCGGCAAACGGTAGCCTTTGGGCTCGTCGATGGGCGTCATGGCCCTTAGATCAACGCCCCTTGCGTTGACAAACCAACCTGCTGGAAGAAGGCGCCCGCGGCTAGGACGACGGCACCGCCGATGATCGCGAAGACCAGGTTGCGGAACAGACCGCCCCAGTCTTCACGATGCATAAGATACTGCGCCACGATCACCACGATCGAGATGATGACGACCGAAGCGCCGACGAGTTCCAAGGCGTTCGCGAGATTTTTCAACGGCGCGACGAAGGCGACTTGTCCGCCATTTCCGCCGCTCAAGTTCGAGGCTGAGGCCGTCGCGCGGAGCGCGAGCGTGAGCAGGGCCGTCGCGAGGCCGGCACCCCACAGTCGGAGTTGTTTCATGGTATCTTGCTCCTCTAGGATAGCATCCTATACTCTAGTGCAGTGGGTAATAGACCGCAAGCGCCTAAACGGCCTGCGGCCAGACCGGCGTAAGGTGCTCGAGCTGGTACCGGCCATCCGGCCCGAGTTCGTCGGCGACGCGCGCTAGCTCGACTACCCGTCGGCTGCCGTCGCGCATCTTGCGAATCGTTACAATAAGGTCAACGGCGCGAGCGATCGACCGCGCCACGACCGGGACCCCGGCCATCTGCACGAGATCCTCGAGACGGTACAGCGTGTCGAGCGCGTCGTTCGCATGGACCGTACAGAAGCCGCCGTTGTGGCCTGTGTTACAGGCCATGAGATAGTCGAGCGCGGCGCCGTCGCGAACCTCGCCGACGATGATTCGGTCGGGACGAGCGCGCAGGGAATCTTTGAGCAGCTGCGCTGCCGAACGATAGCGCGACTGCTTGAGCATGAGCTTGTTGTGCGAAGCGCACCGCAGCTCGCGCGTGTCTTCGATCGTCACGATACGATCGCGCGGCGCGAGCGCCGACATGCGCGCGAGGTACGCCCCGCCCAGCGCCGTCTTTCCCGACTGCGTGCCTCCGCTGATGACGACATTCCACCGCTGGATGATTGCGACGTCCAACAACTCCGGAACGGTCAGCGTAGCCAACGGCGCCGCGTCCTCGACCGGAACTTCGGCTGTCGAAGCGGCGCCTTTGAAATCGGCCACGGTCAGCGCCGGCACACCGTCATCGCCTTGTCGGCGATGTTTGCGAATCACAATTGCGGGCGCCGTTGTCACGTCCGGCAGAAACGCTTGAACGCGGCTTCCGTCAAGCGGCAGCTCGCCGGAAAGCGTCGGGTGCTCCGCGTCGACGAGCTGCCCCATCTCCGAGGCCGCGGTCACGATCGCGTCCTCGACGTCGATGGGGGCCAGCCGCTCGCCCGTATCTTGCAGACCTTGGTAAAGCCGGTCGACGTACACCGTGCCGTCTTCGTTCACCATGATTTCGATGATGGTATGGTCCGCGAGCGCTTCGCCGATCACGCCACCGAACACGCGCGCTAACTCGTTGTGACGCCGGCGCTGCTGCTCCTCAATCCCTGTTAGCGCCGACGCGCCATTCGAACCGCCCAAGCTACGCATGCACGACCTCCGCCGCGTTCACGTACAGCGGCTCGGTCGTAATGACGTCGTCGTACGCAACGCCGGCAATCGAGAGCACCGCAAGCGCCTCGCCGGCGCCCAGCTGCCGAAAGAGTTGCGGGTTGATCGTGCTTTGCATCTGCCGATTTACTTGCGCGCCCTCGCTCGAGCTGCGCGTGACTCGACCGGTCGTCGACGAACGCGATTTCGTGCGCGACGAGTTCTCGCGCTCGACTTCGACTTGTCCCATGAGAAACGTCACGCGCTTGATCGTCTCTTCGTCTTCGGTGCGAAACACAACCGTTTGCCGGAAGTTTTGCAAGAGCGAAGCGGTCAACGCATAATCGCCGATGACTGCCTTGAACGACGCGAACCCTTGCGCCGAGATAATCCCGACGCACTTCGCCGAGCGCGATTTATCCCAGAAGTTGAGGTCTGAGAGCGCGCCCTTTGCGACTGAAACGACTTCTTGATATTCGTCACACATGAACACGACCGACCGCGTTTGATTCCAAGTCTTCTCGATTCGCCGGCGTTCCATCGTATTAAAAAACCGCAGTTTAACCAGCGTGTAGATCGTCTTCGCGCCAAGTCCGAATGTCGAGAGCGGGAGGTCGAGCAAGAAGACCGCGCCATCGAGCACGCGTTCCATCGCAACGTTATTCGGCCGAGCCGTGCAGAACGCGTACTGCAACGCCGGCAGCGTGAAGGGTGTAAGAATCTGCGAGAGCTGCGCGCGGACACCGGCCTTTACTTTTTCGTCGAAGTCTTCAAAGACGCTCGTCTCGTAGTCCGCGTAGCGTTCAAGGCGTTCGGCAGCGGCCGGGTCACTTGCGTGCAAGCGCGCGTACACCGTATTGACCACGGGCTCGAGCTCGTCACGAAACACGCGCAAAAAGATGTACTGATAGAGTCCATAGAGTGAATAGTGCTCGGGTACGTGCTCGAGCACGCCGAGTGCGTTGCGCGCGAGTTCGGTGGCGAGCTCATTCCAAAAGACCGAGTCCGCACTGACGTTACCAGCAAGCAGAAGTGCAGACTTGAGAAAACTCGCGGCGACTTCCGGCGACAACCCTTCGAGTAGGTTGAACGGCAGCCCGTCGATGCCGATGCGCGTGACGTTGCGATCGGCACGGCGCGCGATCGCGACGAACGTATCGCTGTAGTCGCCTTTCACGTTAAAAACGAGCATGCCGCAGTCTTGTTCGAGCGACTGTCGCGCGAGCGGATTCATCATTCGCGTGGTTTTGCCTGAACCCACACCGCCGTAGACAACGATGTTTTGCGCGGCGTCATCGTCGACGAGCGCGAGCATGTGCCCCTTGGTCACCGCCGCTCCGTGCCCGAGATCCATGAGCCGGCCCGTCGACTTCCCAAGCTCCAGGACAAACGGCCGAATCGCGGCGGGCTCCTTTGCATCGATCACGACCGGCAGCGGCGCACGCCGGCGCGAGCGCGAGGCGCGCGCAGACCGCAGCAGCCCGCCGACGATCAGCACGGCGACAACGGCGAGAGCCGTCAGCGCCAGCCAACCGCCCAGCACAATATGAGTATTGCGCAAAAACGCTAGCGTCGAGGGCTCACAGCGTGAGTGGCGCAGCGCCGCGATCGCGCAGCGCGAATCGAGCTGCGCCAGCCACATGAATGACGCGAGCGGCTGGTACACATGCCCATACAGCGGCCGGCCGAGCACCGCAGCGTAGCCGAACGACCGCGCGATCAACTGCGTGGTGTAGCCGAACGCGGCGACCACGCCGACGATGGCCAAAAGGAATGCGATGAGCGCCGACCCATCCGGCGCGGCCTTTGCTCTCACTCGACACCTCGCGCGAGTCGTCCGACTCGCCTTCCGCGGCACCCTGGGCCGAAAGGCCCAGTCTTTACCCTATCGTACCAACCCTAACGCTCCCATTGCGCCATCCATTCCCCAGCCGGGTGGCGAATCAACCTAACCCAGGATCCCGCTAACGCGCGAGGGACACCGGACGTTCGCCGCCATCCCCTAGCGGCACCTGTTGTGGTCCGGCGTATAAGCACGCACACAATATGGGGGCGGTTGTGTCCCTGGTGGCAGGACGGCCCCAAGATATAGCGTATGGTCGGTTTCCATGATGACCGACATTGCGGAATTCCCACCTGGGGTACGCGCCTTCGCCGGTATCCCGCTTGAGGCCCGAGTCTGGGAAGTCTTGCGAGGGAATCCCGACCAATCGATTCGTGCATTGACACGCCGACTCGGCTCGTCGAAAGACTCAATTACGGCAGCTATCAACAGGCTCGTTGCCGTTGGCTACGTTCGACGCGAAGGTCACGGTGTCGGCCGTCCGGTTCGCTACTACGCGCTCGATCCTTCGGAGCAACGTATCGCATGACCTGAACGAAAGCCCCCGGCGTAATCGCCGAGGGCTCGAAACTTTAGGACCGCTTTCTTTCTCCCGTCCCGCGTCTAGTTTGGCGACGTGCCGCGCGACGAGATTCCCGGAAAGTTGATCCTGCCCATCCACAGGACGGCTCGTGAGAGCGCGTCTTGTCAGACGGTGCCTTGAGGTGTCTCGACGTGTTTTTTTGTGAGGACACCACGGGCTCCTCCTGGCTTTCCAAACACAGCGAAAAGCAAGGACACGCCCGTTTGATGCAACCTCGCGCCCGACTCACGCCGGGCTAATGGGCCGAACCCGGCCGACATCCCGGCCGGTTCCCGCCGTGCAACCGCTTGCGGTCGCACAGGCGGATGCTTTGCGCTCCCTTCTCGGCGCCGAGCTCATCGGCGCGATCCAGGTCGGCCGTGAGTATCCCGGGCGCCACGCGTTGTCCGACGAAGAGCTCACGGCGCACTTCGCCGGCGACCTCGCGATCGCGATCCGCGTCGGCAACGGCCACGGCCGGTCGCGGCACCTCGTCATCGACGTCGACGCTCGCGCGCCTCACCGAATCCCTCACATACTGCACGAGCTGCGCCGCCGCGGCTACGGCGACGCCACGATCGTCACCGACGGGAGCAGCCCTGACCGCGGGAAGATCGTCGTATTCTTCGGTGCCGAGCAACAGGGCGGCGCGCTGCGCCAGCTCGCGGCGGACGTCCTGCGTGAGCCGCGCACGTTTGTCGAGTGGGGCGTCGAGGCGCCCGGCGACGTCAGCGTATACCCCCAGCGTGGCGAGGGCGGCCTCGCGCGCGTCGGCGGCCGAAACATCGGCCGAGACGGCCCGCTCGAGCGCCTCTGGAACGCGTGGGGCGAGCCCGGTGGCCTTCACGCCGTCGCGCCGTCACCAACGCGTCTACGGCCCGTCCAGGACCCCAGAAAGGCGGTCCGCACAAGCCCGCGTCAAGCGTGGGTCGACCGGCTCATGCGCAACGGCCTCACGTGGAGCGCCGTCGGCGGCACCCACGGCTTAAACGCACTCGTCAACCGGCTCGCTTATGAGACCGCCCGCACACACGGAACCGCTGAGTACGGCCAAGCCGAGTTCGCGCGAGTTCTCGAAAAAATCGCGACAGTTTCCCCCGACCTCCATCGGCCATCCCCCAAAAATCGTGACCGCCGCCACCCCCTCGCCTGGGGCCGGCGCAGCGGCTCGGCCTGGCGGCATGTGTGCGCGCAACTCGCACGAGGTCACACTACATTCGCCGCCGCTGCAGCGGGGGATGTAGTGTTACCTCTCCGGATTGTGGAGACTGAACCCCCTCGACTCTTTTTAGTCGAGCCATCCGGGTCGCACGGAGTCTCGGTCGGGGTCCCCTCTGGGGTGACCGAGACGAGTACGACCCCACCGCGCTGCGCGCGGAACCCGCGTGCAAGTCACGCTATCGCCGAAACAGCAGCGCTGCTTCAAACGATCGTAATGCGCCGTGGTTTGAACCCGATTGCGTTTGAAGTCAGTTATCGCGAGCTCGGTTCGATGCTCGGAATCTCACATAAAGTCGCACGTGATCGCGTTTTGCGAACGGAACGATGCGGGCTGATCGTTCGTCTTGATCCTGGCCTTGAAGGTTCCGGTGGTCGGTATACCGGCCGCCCTGGCGGTGGTGCGAAAACCCTGTACGCGCTGGTCGCCGTAGGCGACAGCGCAGATAGTGCCCGACGCCGTGCTGAACAGCATCACGCGGTTCCTCAGCGTCGAGCCTTCGCCGAACGCGAACGAGAACGACGCGCTGCCCTACGCGCCGAGCGTGACGCACAGAAACCCGCGTCGCCTTCAGTACGGCCACAATCCGGTGATTTGTCAGCTAGCGATTTGCTCGCGTATGCCCTCGCGAAGCTGAGCGCGCCCGCTGCGCCTGTGAAAAACGCTGCGCGTGGTCCACGACCGAAGACCGCCGTTGCGCGAGAGGATCCTCCGCGGAACCGCACGATCGCGCATATCCAAACACGCATTCGCGCGATCGTCGACGAGCAGCGTCGCCGCGAGCAACCGCCATGATCGCGAATCCGCGTCTCGTTGGTAACCACCAGGGTTCGATCGCATCTCGCCTTTCCCGTAAGCGAGTGCTCTTGCTCGGCCCTCGATCAGCGCAACGGCACCATTGTGCCCGTGTATCAACGTCCGGCGCGCGTGCCGATCGCGGCGCGCGCATGCGTTGCGGTCGCCGAGAGTCTCGTGCGGCGGTTGACGGCCAGCGTCACGAACCCTGGTAACGGAGCCACGACGTGCAATATTTCGTAGTCGCGCATTCCAGCCAGCGAAGAGCGCGTGGTTCTCGGTCGCCGCCTGCGTCTTTCCCGCGTCGCGAGCTCGTGCGATCGACGTGTGAGATGGCAGGGTGCTGCAGCGCGCCTTGTGCGCGCGCAAGGGCCGGCTCCGGTTCTCGCTGCGCTCCGAGCCTCACCATCTCGCTACGCTCGCCCTTGCGCGCGCGGCCCGCTTTCGCAACTCCTAGCACATCACACGCGACCGCGCTCCCGAGCGCAAGAAAGGCAAACAGCACCATGGCGAACATGAACCACACGATCCTCGCCGGCAACCTCACGCGCGATCCCGAACTGCGCTACACCTCGGGCACCGGTACCGCCGTCGTCCGCATGACGCTGGCCGTCAACCGCCGCACGAAGAAAGGCGACCAGGCCGACTTCCCGACGCTCGTCGCTCTCGGCAAGCTCGCCGAACTCGCGAACACGTACCTGCGCAAGGGCGCAGGCGTGCTGATCGAAGGGCGACTGCAAACGCGCTCGTACACGGACAAAGACGACGTGAAGCGCTACGTCACCGAGGTGCTCGTCAACGAGATGCAGTTCCTCGACAAACCGCAGGGCCAGAGCGGCGCAGCTGCCGACGTCGACGACGAGATCGACGAGGAAGCGCCCGAGTTCTAAGGCGCGAGCGCCCGGCTTCGGCCGGGCGCTCTTTGCGTTCGTGATCCTTGCGAGCTCGGCTGTACGCGCCGGGCTTTTTTTTTGTGCTGCACCGAGACAACGTCACGATGTCTTGGCGACACGCCGTAGCGCGAACGCTCTCCGCACCTTCGTCGCACGGTCCCCGCCATCTGCCGTCGATCGCGCGCTAAGACCCTATCGCACGGCGTCAAGCTGCGCTCACTTCGTGCGCTCCGGCCGCTTCGCGGCAACTTGACGCCGCGCGATTTCACGGGTCGCGAGCGATCGACGGCAGACGGCAGGGACCTTCGAGTACCGACGCTGCTACGAGCTCGAGCACTCGGGGGCTCCGCCCCCAAACCCCCGGAGCTCACTTCCGGCTCCGGCATCGACCCCAAGCCGCATTGTTCGGGACCACGACCGGTCCCGGCTCGACCGGAGGACCACATGACCTTTGTAATTGCCGCGTTCCGCCTGGCTTCGTTGCGCGGCGAGCGCGACGACCACCGTAAGACCTGCAGCCTATCCGCTGAGCGCTGCGCGCAATGCGCCGCGTTTCGTATCTGGATTGCGGCCGCGAAACGTGATCTTCAGGAGGCCCGCTAATGTTGCGGCTCTCCTCATCGGCTGTTCGGATGCTCCGTTCCGGGCCGAACGACGCGCGTTTAACCGTTGCCGAAACGCTGACGCGCGCGGTGCCGGAACCGCTGCTGCGCTATCTGGAACACGCGGGGACGACCATCCGCGTGCTGCACCCCGGTGAACGCTTCATCGACGCATCTGCGAGCGTTGACGTGGCGGACGCTGACGTCGATCGCTGGCCGATTCCGCCCGCCGGGTTGTTCGTCGTTGCGGAACGCACGTTGTATCTGCGCCTCGTTACGGCGATGACGATCGGTCATGAAATCTTTCACGCGTTCGACGTTGCGCTGGGTGTTGGCGGGCGTTATCTGAGCGCGACGGATGCGCGCATTTCCGGTGCGTACGCAGCGGCGCGCGAGCGTGCTCGGTTCGTGACGCCGTACGCGGCTGGGGACACCGCGGAATACTTCGCCGAGGCCGGGCGTGCGATGGTCGGTCTGAACGACGACGTCTCGCCGTGGCGCCCCGTTGGGGAAGCGGTCCTACGCAAGGTCGATCCCGCAATGCACAGGATTATGCTCGAACTATTCGAGCGCGTCGCGATCGAGGGCGCGTCATGAAGGGCGAAAAGTACGCCGCCGTTACCGAGCGAATCGTCGCGGAACTCGCGAAAGGCTGCGCGCCGTGGGTGCGTCCGTGGAACACCACGGCCGCCTCGGACCTCCCGACGAACGTCGTGTCGCAGCGGCACTATCGCGGCACGAATGTGCTCACGCTATGGATCGCGCAGAGCGCGGCGGGTTATCCGACCGGCGAATGGCTAACGTTTAAGCAGGCGTTGCACTTAGGCGGAAATGTGCGTAAGGGTGAAAGCGGCTCGACTATCGTCTACGCGAGCGCGATCGATAAGACGGACGATGCGCGCGATGGCGAGGAGCGTACGCGACGCGTCCCGTTCATGAAAGCGTTCACCGTCTTTAACGTGGCGCAATGTGAGCGCTTGCCGTCGCCGGCGACGCCGGCGACGCCGGCGGCACCGCTTGCACCGTTTGAGCGAATTGCAAACGCTGAGGCGTTTCTGCGTGCGATCGGTGCCGACGTGCGTCATGGTGGCGACGCGGCCTTCTTCTCACCGTCCGCCGATACGATCACGCTGCCGCACCCTGAAGCGTTCCACGCACCCGAGCACTACTATGCAACGGCGCTGCACGAACATGGTCACTGGACCGGTGCCGAGCGCCGATTGAATCGCCAATTCGGCAAACGCTTCGGCGACAACGCGTACGCGTTCGAAGAACTCGTCGCTGAGTTGACAAGCGCGTTTCTGTGCGCCGAGCTCGCGCTTCCCGGCACGCTTCGTCACCCCGAATATCTCGCGCATTGGATTGCGATCTTGCAAGATGATACGCAAGCGATTTGGACTGCGAGCGCGCGTGCGGCCGAAGCGGCTGACTACCTCGCGCGTTGCGCGGGTCGCGCTGACGGCGACGCGCAGGCTGCGTAGTACAGCGCGCGCTCACCCGTACACGGCGGGCCCGGCAATGCCGGGCCCGCTTTTTATTGCACGATGAAGATCGGGCTCGCGATCGCGACCACGTTGTCGATCGGCACGGGCCCGAAGTAACGTGAATCAAAGCTGCGCACTTTCGGCGACGCAAGCCAGACTTGCCCGCGCCCTAACACGTACGTCCCGAACGCGATGTGCGGAACTGGTCTGCCGTGCTCGTCGACGGCGCGCGGCGTCGACCCTTCGATTCGTGCGCCGTTCACGAAGACGCCGCCGGAAGACAGCACGACGCGATCGCCCGCGATCGCGACGACAAACTTAAGCACGGAGCTGACGCCGCCGCACGCGCCGGCGTCGAGATAGCCCGCGCGGTGTGCGAGTTGCGCGTATGGCTGCGGTACGCATGCGATTACCGTAACGCCACGCGCGATCGCGCGCTCTTTCGGCTGCGCGCGCCAGTAAAACCCGCGCGGCATGCTGTCGGTCCAATTGAGCGCGAAACGCGGGCCGTACGCATACACGAACGCGCTCGGCACGAGGGCGAGCCCGAGGGCCATGACCAACCACTGCAAGAACAGACGGGGCGGCGGCTTTTGCGAGCGCGCCGCGGTGTTGGCGCTCATCGGCCGGCGCCCGATGGGGGCGGCGAAGCCCCGCGGGTGCCACAGCCGCTCTCGACGACTGCAGAGGAGCACGGGGCTTCGCCTGCGCCCTCGTTTTCAATTGCGCTTGTCGTCGCCTCTGAAGCGAGCGTGGCGAGGTGCCGCTCGACGAGCATAACGAGCGTCATCCGCGCTAGCGGTGCGTCGGGCGAGATCCGTATGCCCTTAACGATGCAGGCGCGATCGCGCAGCAGCAGCTGTTCTTCAGCCGATAGCCGCGCGAGCGCGGCGGCCGCGGCCGCACGCCGCGCGTCGAACGCCTCGCGATAGCGACGGCGCCGCACGTCCGCGATTCCCGCGGCCCGATCATCCCGGCAAAGCCAGACGGGCACGAGCGGGCGGTGTGGGTCAGGTTGGTACGGGCCCACGTCAGCGCGGGTGCCGCAAACCGCGCAGCGCTCCGGCGTGACGCGGCCGCGCTGGACGTACACCGCCAGCTGGGCGCGGGCCGAATCCCGGCGCCGCTCCGCCTCTCCGCGTTGCCCGGCGCGATCGCGCCGGCGTGCGTTGATCGCGGCGCGCTGTGCGTCCCGCCAGCGCCGGGTTGCCTCGGCCGCACACGGTCGGCAGTAGCGCCCCGACGGCCGCGCGACCTGTCGACAGCGCGGGCGCGCGCAGCTGCGCACCGCGCCGGTCCCGGGTGCCGGCGGGGCGTCGTCGAGCGCGTCGAGCACGTCGAAGGGAGGCCGTTTCACACGTTAACAGTTTCGGCGGGGGCGTCGGGAGCGTCCTGGTCATCCGCCGCCGCTCCGTCCTCGAGATAAGCAAGCCGGCAATCGCGCAGTATAGGCTGCGACCCGAGGGGCCGCGCATGGTCGTCGCGCAGCCCGGGCACCAGTAGCGAAACCGCTTCCCCTTCTTCGTCTCCCGTTCGGCCGGCTCGTCCTCGTCGTCGACGTCGGCGAGCGCCGCGATAAACGGCAGCAGCACTTCTTCGGGCATCGCCGCGAACGCGCGCGCGAACGGGCCGTTTTCGTCGACGTCGTGCGTTACTGCAATCCGGCTTTTCGAGAGCGCCCGTCCCGGTAATCCGACGCGTTCCATGCGCCGAAACCAGGTGCGGCCGTGATAGCCAGGTGTTTTCGGCGCCGTTCCCGCGGCGTGGTCCACGAAGTGCATCAGCTCGTGCACCAGCGACGACATGACGTCGCGCGGGTCGTCTGCGGTGTGCTCCGGGACGAGCGCAAGCTCGCACAGGCGGGCCTCCCCGCCGTGCGATCGCCACGCGTCCGCTGCGAAGAAGGCAAGCGCGCCCTGTCGACGCGTCCGCGAGAACGTCAGGATGGGGTCGGTCGTCAGCTCTTCCTCGAGCACCGGACCGATAAGGGCGTCGCGGAAATACGCGTACGCCGCCTCGTACGCGCGCATGAGACGCTCGGTCGGCGTGTTTTGGATGGACACCCAACAACCTCAGCCGCGCGTGCGCCGGGCCGCTTGCCGTCCGGCCGCACGGCCGGCCGCGATCGCCAGCCCGACCACGACCACCGCGGCGAGCGGCCACGCCGGCAGCGCGAGGAATGCCGCCCAAACGCGCGCGATCGCGTTGTCGGGCGTCATGACCGGTGCACTCCCGTCCGCCCACAGGTTGCAATTCAGCGCACGGCGGCCGGCCTCGACGAACGGTCGGCACCGCGCTAGGTTCGTCGGCAGCGCGTCGCCGTTGGTCTCGAGTAACTTCAGCGCAGCGCGTCCCGCCGGCGTCGTGAGCACCCGCGCGACCGCGGGCGCCGTGGTGCGCAGCTCAGCCGTGGCCGCCGTCGCGCCGGCGAACCACGCGAGCGCTGCGATCGCGGCCGTCGCGATCGCGACCAGCGTTAGTGCCGCCCAGGGCCACGCCGCCGCAGGAAGCCGCACGGCCGCGGGCGCCGCCGGGCGCCGCACGTCGCCGGCGACCCGCTTGAACTCTTCGAGGATCTCGCGATACTGACGCCGGTACAGGATCATCTCTGAGATGACCATCATGACGGGGTGGTCGTCGCCGACACCGTGGCGCAGCTGCGCGCGCATGCGCTCCGCTTGCTCCTCGGCCGTGAATTCCTCGTCGAGCGGATTGGGCGGCTCGTGCCGCCGATTCACGGCGCCGTCGGCGCCGTGGCCGCCGCGTTGGCCTGGCCGCGAGCCGCTTTCTTCGTTCCGCTCGGCCCACTTGGCGCGAGGTGCGCGGCGAGCGTATCGAATTGCGTAGTAAAAGCGTCGAGCCAGACCTGTAGCCGGCCGCGCTGCGCCCACGACTGCTGCCGCGCCGGGTCGAGGAACTGATCGAGCTGTAGCCCGGACTCGTTGAACGAGCGGAACACTGACTTATCCGCAACGTTCGGCATCTGTATCTCCGAAGCGTCGCGTTCTGCCATAGCTGGCCGTAGGGCGTCGCTCTCAAGGTACAGCGTAACGGGACCATCACGCTCGTTCAGTAGCACGATCCATTTCGTACCGCGTAGCCCGTCGAGTATCGTGTGGTTGTTTACCAGCGTCGAGAGCGATTGCACGTCCTGCGTAAGCACGTAGATCGCCGTGAGCTCCAAGGACTTGCCAAGTTCGCTTAACAGTCCGGTTTCCCGCATGCCCCCGATTAGCGCCTGAAGTTGCCCGGCCCCCATGTCGACTACAAAGACGTCGATATTGGCTTCCACTGCTTTTGCGATTTCATCCACGATATCGTTGATCGTTTCGTCAACGAGTCGTCCTGCTGTATCGTAAAGCGTATACGGACGAACTTCTTCCTTATTCGCGTCCGCAAAGAACTTGTTCTCTTGATCCGTATCTATCCCGCGCCACGTCGCCTGTTTGCGGCGTAGCCACGTCGATAGCGCCTGCGCGGTCAGTGTCTTGCCGACACCGCCCTTCTGGCCCGTTATCACAACTAGTTTCACACCTATCTCCTCTTAGAAACTCCGATGTACTTTGCCGGTCTGTTTGATCGAGTCGCCTGGCGCTATCGGTTCGTTAGGTTCTCCGTTGCCGCTCGCAGTATCAGGCTTAGTATGCGGTCGAGAGCCGCGCCGACTGTTACGGGCCGGTGCCCGTGGCTTCTCCTTTTCTAGCATGTGTCGTATCCGTTGCATGTAGATACGGAGCGTATTCGCCGTTATCAGGGTCCCCTCGTCCTTCAGTATCTGAGCGAGGTCCCGATATGGCCAGTTGAGTTTCTTGTTCGCGTGCTCCAAGCGTGGATAGAGCCGTAGCACCCGGGCGAACGTGCCGGATGGCGCGGGGGTTCGCTTTTCGAGCGATTCGAGTCGCGCAAGCACGCGCTCATCGATATCGTCAAGAATGTGTACGTCGCTATCTTGCACGTAGCGCCTCCTGTCTCGTTTCCCAGTTCGCGCTGTAACGCGATACGCCTGCGGCGTGTTCTTTCTTTGTTCGCTATCTTCGGTGAACACCCAAATACCTGCTGCCATCTGTGGATTGTTGTACTCACAGGAGAGGGGTCTGTCATACCGCGTCGAACGCGGCCTGCCAGACCCGGAGGGGCGCTCGGCGCCCTTGCGGGCTTCTCGCACCCCGACGACGAGCTCAGGGCTTCGCCCCGAGACCCCAGGTGAACGATGAGCCACGGCACAGAGACCCGCCAGATGCGCGCGATCGCGCAGTTCCGCTTACGCCCCGGCGAAGACGAACGGCTCGCCGAGCTCGCCGTAAACGCCGGCTTCGAGACCGTCTCGGACTACCTGCGCGCGTGCGCCTTCGGCGACGAAGCGGTGCTGCGTCGCACGCGCGGTCTGGAGATCCCACTGACGCCCGACGAACGCGCGCGCGTTCGCAAGAAGGCCGAGGCCAACGGCTTCCTCAGCGTGCTCGACTACGCGCGTCGGCGCTTGCTCGATCGCGACCCCGAGGGCTTGACCTTGAGCGCGCGTATTATGGAGCTCCGGCGAATGACCGGCCTGCAGAAGCACTTGTTCAACCACGATCAACTGCGCTCGCGCGAGTACGCCGAGCTCTTGCTCAAACTCGGTGACGCGATCGAAGCCGTGGCTGCGGCCGCCAATCGAAAGTCGCCGGCGGCCTGATTTGGGCGTCGTTTGGAAGGTCGTTCCGGCCGCAGCTGGCTCGCGAACCTTCGCCGGCCTCGTGCCGTACGCGACCGATAACCAACTCCCCGGACGACCCCGCGACGTCTTCGACGATCGCGTTACGTACGCGACTCGCACGGCCACCATCGACGCGGAAACCGGTGAAGTGGGCCTACGGGTCCTCGCGATCCAGTCCCAAGGCGTTCAGTCGGTACGCACCGCAGCGGTTGAGATGCAGGCCGTCGCGGATCAGTGTCCGCGCTTGCGCAAGGCGCCCGACCTGCACCTCATCCTGTCGTGGCGTGACGGTGAGCGGCCGACCGAAATGCAAGCCTTCGACGCCGGTCGACACGCCCTCGCTGCGCTCGGCATGGGCGAGCACCAGTACGTCATGGCGATCCACATCGACACCGAGAACGTCCACCTGCACATCGTCGCCAACCGCGTCAACCCTGAGACCTTCCGGGCCGTGGACCTGTACCGCGACTACGTGAAGCTGGACCTTGCATGCCGCGAGATAGAGCTGATGCAAGGCTGGAGTCACGAAGCGGGGATCCACCGCGTCGACGGTCAGACGATCGTCCGTCCGGATCGTCGTATCGACCCCGACGCGCCTGCGCCGCTCGGCGGTCGCGGGCCCGATATGCGCGCTTGGAGCGACGAGCGCCCGTTCGCCGAGTGGGTGCAAGTCGCCGCGGCTGACATGAAGGCCATCCTGAACGGTCCGGACGCATCTTGGGCGCAGCTCCATGCGCGACTCGCGGAATTCAACCTGCGGCTCGAGTCCAAGGGATCCGGACTGATCGTCGTCGATCGCGAGCACCCGCAGCTCGTCGCCAAGGCATCGCAGATCGGCCGATTCGCGTCCCGCGCACGCCTGGAGGCGCAGCTCGGCCCGTTCCGGCCCGACGTCGCGCGCGCGCCCGGAAACGACCAGGCAGACAACCGCCAGCACGCGGCGCCGCCCCTCGCAGAAGAAGCAGCGGCATCCGCCACGCAGACCACCGAGCGTCTCGATGCAAGCCCGCGCGACTTAAGCGGATACCTCAGCTATCTCGTCGACGACGACGAACGTCGACGCGCTTCACGCGGTGCCGAGCTCGTCGAGAATCCGAGACTCGTCATCGACGATCTATTTGAGCGCAACGCGACTGTTACTACGAACGACATTCGTCGCGCGGTGCGCGATCAAGTCGCAAACGCGCAGCAAGCCGATCGTGTGTGGGAGGGAGTGCAATCGCTCGTCGACGACGGCGCGCTGCTTGCAGTGCAGGGCGGTACGCGGACGAGCGATGACGCTAACACCTTCGACGCATCGCAGCGTTGGACAACACCGGAGATGATCGCACTCGAGCGTGAACTCGATGCAACAATCGACGTGTTACGCGCGCGCGCGCCGCGCAGCGCGCTTGAGGTTGAAGCGTCGCGTATCGACGAGATGCAGCTGCGCAGTGGTCAACGTGAAGCGTTAACGCGCATGCTGCGCGGTGAAACGTTCGTGGTGATGGAAGGACACGCCGGCGCCGGCAAATCGTACGTCTTCGGCAAAGCGCGCGACGTTATGACCGACGTCGAATTTCGCGGGCTCGCGCAAAGCGGACAAGCCGCATCCGAACTGAAGAAGACGACCGGAATTGCTTCGCAAACGATTGCATCATTCGTGCGCGACGTTCGCAACGGAACACTCTTACCACACGACAACATGGCACTTGTGCTCGACGAAACGAACATGGTCGGCACCCGCGACTTGTTGGACGTTATCGCGATCGCGCGCACTTCGAATACGCGGCTCTATGTCACGGGCGACAACTCGCAATTACCGGGCGTCGCCGCAGGCGCGGCGTTTCGGCTGCTAACCGACCGCCTTGAGACGACCACGATCGGCGAGGTCGTGCGGCTGAGCGGATGGCGCGCGGATGCCGCGGAATATGCGCGCAGCCGGCAAACCGTCGCGCGCACGATCGCGATGCACGCGGAACGCGGCTTCGTCCACGAAACGCCGACGGTGGCCAGCGCGATCGAGCGCGCAGTGCAGCTGTGGGACGCCCGGACTGAACCGCTCGCGTCGCGCCTGCTTATTGCGTTTCGCAACGACGACGTCGAGCTGCTCAATACCGCGGCCCGCGATGCGCTACGCGCGCGCGGCCTCGTGACCGACGAGGTGCCGATTGCGACCCAGCGCCGCGGCGTGCTCGAGATCGGCGTCGGCGAGCGAATCGCGTTCGGCAAGAACGACGCGCAGCTCGGCGTAATGAACGGGACGCTCGGAACGGTCGTGGCAACCTCGAGCAACGCCCTACGCGTGCGGCTCGACGGGAATGACGCACGCGAGATCGACGTCGACGCGACCGCATACGGCGACCTCGCCTACGGCTATGCGGTCACGCACTACAAAGCGGAGGGCATGACTCTCGATCATGCGATATGGTACGCAACCCGCGCTGACGACCTTAACTCCGCGTACGTGGCGGTGTCGCGATCGCGCGGCGACTGCGACATCGTGCTTGCGCAAGAAGAGTTCCATTTTCAGCGCACCTCCGAAGGTCCGCAAGACTATCAGCGCAACCTCGCGTTTCTGCTGCAACGGTCGCGCGTCAAGGATCTCGCACTCGATTACGACCGCGCGCCCGCGCCGCGACCCTTACGCAACGTGGCGGATGTTACGAGCGACCACGCCGCCCGATACACAATGCGGCCGGCCGACGACGCCGGCACCGCCGGCATACGCCGGCGTGGGGAGCAGCAGCGCTTCGCGCAATGGTTTGCCACCGGGCCTGGTACCGATATTCGAGCCGCTATGCGCGGCGATGACGAGCTGCGCTCGTGGGATATGGTGCACGCGATATTGCAAGCAAACGGCGTCGACGTCCAGCGCCACGGCACCGGCCTCGTCTTCGTCGACGTCGACGAGCCCGACCGCTTCCGCGTCAAAGCCTCCTCACTCCCGCGAGCCTTTCACGTCGACGAGCTCGAGAAAGTCTTCGGACCCTACGCGGCACCGAGCGAAATCGGCGGTGCGCTGGTCGAACGAGCGGCCGCGCAGCGCGACGATCGGGAATCGGCCAGCCAAGATCGCGGGCCCGATGATACGGTCCGACGATACAAGCGCGACCCGGAACGGCGAACGCAGCAGCGTGCGATTCGCGCGGCCGCACGCGCCGGACTGTACCGCCGTTTCGTCAGCCAACGCACCAATTATACAACCGTCGTTCGAGCCTGGGCGCAACAGCGCGCGGGCGAACGCGATCGACACGATGCGATCACCCAAGAAAAGCGCGCCATTCGCAATCGCATAACCGAACGACTCGGTGCGCGCGCCGCCGCATCCATCGCCGCGGCCTGGGCTGTCGAACAACGTGAAGCGCTACGCGCGCAGATCACCGACGAACGCGCCGCATTGCGCGACGCGCTCGATCACACACCCGCAAAGAGTTGGAGGCAATTTGTCGTGGAAGAGGCACAGAAAGGCGACCCCGCGGCGCAGAGCACACTGCGCGGGATGAAATATCAAGAGCAACGCGAGGAGCGCGCGGCGGCGGACGCGCCGCGCGCAGACGCGCCGCGCGAAGAGACGCCGCGCGAAGACGCGCAGCGCGAAGGCGGCTCCGCCCGCGCGGCCGCCGGCGAGCGAGACGCGAGCGCGACGAAGGCGACGAAACCCGAGCGCGCCGGCGCCGCCGAGGAGCGCGTGATCGAAGGCCCTGCCGACGATCGCAAAGCTGCGCCGCGCAATGTCTCGGGCCTACGCTACAAAATCGAGAAGAACGGCGATATCAGCTACAGCTTCTCAAACCTACGCGACCGCGTGACGGTCGGGGAAGCGTTTCGCGATCGCGGCGATCGCATCACGATCGAGTCGAACTCACCGCAGGCAGTTCGCGCCGCGGTCGCCTACGCGAAGGAGAGCTGGGGCAACGCGCCCGTCACGCTGCGCGTGAACGACGCTTCGCGCGATGCGATCTTACGTGAAGCGGTGCGCTCCGGGTTGAACGTGCAGAACCCTGAGCTGCAGCGTCACCTCGAACGTCACCGCGAGCAGCAGCAGAAGCCCACGATCACGCTAGGCGGTCGCGATCGCGAGGCCGGCGCGGGGCAGCAGAAGGGCGCCCGAGCGCCAGGAGATGGTCGCAAACGCTAAGCGCGAGAGGAGAGCGTTCAACGGAGCTACCCGATTCGGACGCAACGCGCATTGGCCACTGACCGCCCTCCCGCCGCTCGTCGAACGGCGGCGGCGCTGTTGATTTAACGGACCCTAGCCGAAGGCAAGCGGCGCCGCAACCACCGGCTTCCGGTCCTCGCGCTCACGCGCTCCGGTCCACGCCTCGGCGCACTGCGCCGTAGTTGCGCCGCCGCTTGCCTTCGGCTTCCCCTGGGACATCACAGCGCCGCCGGCTCGACCGGCAACGGGGAGGTCCCAATGGGCTCAGCACTCTCGATCAACGACGTGAAAACGATCGACGCACTCGCCAAAGCTATCGCACGTGAAGTCGTTCACCAACTCACTCAGCTAGCGAATCCCACCGTCATCGTCCAGCCTACGCGCAACGTATTCGAAGTCGGCCCGATTACGATCGATGTCGATCGTCACGAAGCCACGATCGAAGGCCGTGTTCTCGATTTCACCCCGCGTGAGTTCGCGGTTCTGGCAGCGCTGGCACGTAACGCCGGGCACGTGCTGACCCGTGAAGCGTTGCTCGAGGTTGCCTGGCCGGAAGGCGCAATGCTGCGCATCGAGAGCAACCGCACCGTCGATGTCCACATTCGCCGTATTCGACGCGCCTTGGGCCCGCAGTGGGATCGCATCGAAACCATCAGCGGGCTTGGTTATAAACTTCGCGACCGCTAACCGTGAGAGCGGAGGGGCGTCGCCGACGTCAACCTCCGCTTTTCTCCTGTCTTCGCGTCACGAGCCGCGCGATGAGCGCTTCGCCCGACGTATTCGCTAGCGCCTCGTTGAGACGATATCCCGGTTGACCGTCGACGTTGGCTGGTTCGATAAGACCCAGCTCAACCAATGCCTGTAGGTCGGGATCCGTTTCGGCGTTACCCGACGATGCTTCGCTATCTGGGTTCAACATGGCTCACTAATAGCAGGGCACGATTGCCAAATTATACCGCTGTGTTGTTGTTTGCGCGCTTGACCACTAGCGAGCACCGACGCGTCGGCGCGCTGCGCGGCCCTCGCCGTAGAGCTACACGCCGCTCTGCGCAGCTCGGCTATTCTTGGGCCTCTGCCGTCCGCCGTCGACCGCCCGCTGTGACCCTATCGCAGCGCGTCAAGCTGCGCTCACTTCGTTCGCTTCGGCCGCTAACGCGGCAACTTGACGCGCTGCGATCTTACGGGTCGCGAGCGATCGACGGCGGACGGCAGAGGCCCAAGCCTCGCACATGCTTCGAGCTCGAACCCGCCGGGGGCGCCGCCCCCGAACCCCCGGAGCTCCCTCGGGCTCCGGCAGTAACCGCAAGTTCGGCGCGACACGACCGTTGCGCCGACGATTCAGAAAGGACCATCGACAAATATGGCACGTTCCAAGAACGGCAGCAATGATACCGCCCTTGCGACGACCGCGCCAAAGGGCACGATCACGCGCAGCGCCGCGAACCAACTCCTCAAGGCGCGCTCGGTCGAGCTTTACCAAGACGCGAAACGTAAGCAAGACGAACACCGCGTCGACTTTGAGTCAAAGTTCGGACGTATCGACCGCATCGACGACGCGCTGTTGCGGGACCTACAAGCACTGCAGATGCGTTTCGCTGCGATTCAAGCGCGTCAGCGCGCCTCATCGCAAAGCTACAGCGAGCCGAAAGTCTCGAAGTTTGTATCGACGCTCGGTTCGCTCATCGGCGAGGTGAGCGCGCATCTTGCGACCGAGCGCGCTTTGAGTCTCTTCGAGCCGGTGCGCGAACAGGACTACGTCGGCTATGCCGGGCGCATCGGCGCGCGCGGCCTAGACGAATCGGTTCTGGAGGGATACGAGATCGTCGACGACCAGCCCGCGCCGACGAAAGACGACGAGGGCGAGGTCTGCCTGCACCAGCACATCGAGGAAAGCGAGGACGACCCACACCTGCGCTATTGCAGCGAATGCGGCGAGGAGTTCGCGGCCGCGGAAGATGAAGGCGGCGGCGAGTAAGGTCGGCGGTCGCACGGAGGGCTCCGCGCTCGGCGCGGGGCCCTCTTCGCGTCCGTGGTATAATAGGTGTAGCCACCCCGGCGCGCCCGATAGACCACGCGCGCGCCCGACCGCAGGACCTTCGGCCATGCAGCAGACCTACACGCTCGAACGCTCGGGCCTCAAGCATCTCCGCTTTCGCGGCGACCAGCTTGCCTCCGTGTCTTCACGCGACGACGATTCGGTTCGTTGGACGGAGCTCGCTCTCTACCGAACCACGACGGGCGCGTACGTGCTCTCGCAGATCGGTCGCACGCTGCGCGACGATGAAGTCGATCGTCACGGAGCCTTCGTCTGTGAAACGCCGGCGGCGGTGCTGAAAGCCCTCGAACGCCCACCACACGGTACGCTCACTAATCTCGCGAAAGACTTGCTCGAGGAAGCGGGCGCGATCGAGCCTGCTTTCGCAGACGTTCTCGTCGAGGAGTTAACCTAACATGCCACAGCAAAACGCCACCGACACCGTGGAGCTTCGTACGGTCGACCGGGCTCATCGTCAGCGCAACGTTGACAACGCGCTTGGGTCTCTGCGTATCGAAGGGCTCGAAGTCGACGCAGCCACGCGCGCGATCATGGATCAGTACGTGGCCGGTGAGATCAGCATTGACCAAGTAATGCCCGCGATTCGGCGGCTCTACTGACCCCAGCGGTGGCCGACGATCCGTATTGCTATCCGGGCACGCGAACCCTCAGAAACGTTCCCGCGATACGCGACCCTGAAGAACTCGCGAAATTCGAGGCAAGCCACACCGGCGGACGTATCCTCGAACTGCAAGAGCGCCCGATCGTTGGTAACTTCGATCGGGCGCATCTACAAGCAATCCACAAGTACATTTTTCAAGACGTGTATCCGTGGGCCGGTAAGACGCGCGAGGGAGCTGAGATCGCAAAGCCGGGCTCCCCGTTTTTCGCGTTTTCCCAATACATCGCTCCGTCATTGGACAAGGTCGCTACGCAGCTGAAAAGCGAGGACCAGCTGCGCGGCCTCAACGCTGATACCTTTTCGATTCGCGCCGGATACTATCTCGGGGAGCTTAACGCGATCCATCCGTTCCGCGAGGGAAACGGTCGTACGCAGCAAGAGTTCGTCCGCGAGCTCGCGCTCCAAGCTGGCCACACGCTGGAGTGGGCGCACGTCACGCGTGAGCAAATGTGTAGCACCTCGAAACTGAGTTTTGAGCGCGGCGATTCCTCGGGGCTCGCTGCGATCGTCAATATCGCAATCGTGCAGCCGACCCCGGAGCGGTCAGTCTTCGTCGGGCAAGCCCTCGACGCGATGCGAGCCGCGAAAACGACGATCCTAACAAGCGCGATCGCCGAGCAGCCGACGCGCACCGGTTCGGTCCTCAGTGGCCGCGTCATCGCGATCGACGATCGTTACGTCGCTCTGGCTACGGGGCCGCGGTCCTTTGCCGTCCTCGAGCGCGCGAAACTCTCCACCCCCGTGTCGGTCGGCGACCAAGTTAAGGCCCGCGTCGGCGCCGCTCACATCGCTATTGAGGCCCGCACGCACGGGCACGGGCGTGACGCCGGCGAGCGCAACCGTTAGACGCCCTTCCGTCGTCATCTAACGTGTGAGGGATGCAAACCAGTCAAACCCACCGCCGCCGCGCAGCTGTGGCCCAGAGTACGGGCCCGAAGCTATTCGTCGGCTGCGTGCCGGTTATCCCATCTCCTATTCCGAACATGTCTGCACGTTCAAGAGTTTCCCGATGGCCGTCGCGACGAAATCCGGGTTGAAGTAGATGGCAGCACCACGCTCCTGCGCGAACTCTGATTGCCAGACTTCACCTTATCGCCGGACCAAATGGTTCCGGGGAGAGCACGTTCGCGCGTGAGGTGCAGGCCGGGACGCGACGCGTCGACTACGATATTCCGCGCATTATTAACCCAGACGTGATTGCGCAACGTCTTAACCCGGCGAATCCCGACGTCGCGGCCGCGCCGGCGGCGCGGGAAGCACTCAAAGAACGCAGCAAAGCTCTCGCTAACCGCGAGAGCTTTTCGGTTGAGACGACGCTTTCAGGCAAGTCCGAGCAACGGCTGATCGACGACGCGCGCGCTGCGGGTTACCGCGTCAGCATGACCTACGTCGCGCTCGACTCGCCGGAGCAGAACATTCAACGCGTGAACCTACGGGCAGAAGAAGAAGGCCGCACCGTAGCAGCGGCCGACGTGCGACGTCGGTATGAGCGTAGCCTCGCTGCGCTGCGTGACGTCGTCGGTCGCATCGACGCAGTTCACGTATTCGACAACAGCGGCAAGCGCTTCGAGCACGTAGCGACGCTGGAGCGCGGCCGCGCGATCGCAATCGCCGACCAAACACCGGCCTGGGCCGAGCGTGCGCTGGGGTCGCAACTCGAACTCGCGCGTGACCGTGCGGCCGTTGCTCGAGAGGCGACAGCGCAGCTGAGCGAAGCGAAGGCAACCATCCTGACGTCGACGATCGGCGAGCGCCGCGTCAAGAGCGATGCCGTGTTGACCGGCCGCGTCATCGCCGTCGGACGGGAACACGTCGCGATCGCCACGAGCGGGAAGAGCTTCGGCGTCTTGGAGCGCGCCGCTCTTGATCTTACGCCGAGCATTGGCCAGGAGATCCGCGTGAAGTTACGCGAGGGGCGCGGCGTCGTGGAGCCGGCAGGGCGCGGCCCCGAACGTAACCGCTAGACGCACCAACATCCGACTCGCGCGCGCAACCCATTGACCGCATCGCCGTGGCTTTGGCCGGCGGCGCTGTTGATTCGCGGACCCTAGCCGAAGGCGGGCGGCGGCGCAACCACCGGCTTCCGGTCCTCGACCCATAATCTATTTTGTGCGGAGCCTTTCTGAGGGGCCTCAGACGTACGTCTCGAGATCGTCGTCGGTGAGCTGCGGTACCCAGACGACGTCGTCAAATGAGTTGCCGTTGACGTTGAGGAGCGCGACGGCTTGGTCCGGCTTGAGAGCGCGGAACGTCTGCGCGGAAGCAGTCGCTGCCGCTGCGTCGAGGCCGAGTGGCCTTCAGAGACGGAGGCGGTCTCGGGGAAGAGGATGGTCGGGCGGGTGGAGCTGCCGGTATTGTAGGTTTCTTTCCAGACGTCGACGTCGCCAAGTTTGCCCGCGACGTAGTTCATGGTGCGTTCGGTTGACCGGAAGGCGACGACGTTGGTGAAGTTGCCGAGAAGCGCGGTTGCGGCGTGTTCGTTGCCGATCGCGCTGATGTACGCTTCGATCGACTGCGAGGCGACGATGCCGATGACGCCCAGCGCCCGGGAGGTGTCGAAAAACTGCGCGTCGCCGGCGCTGCAGATCTGCTGGTACTCATCGCAGAGGAAGAGGATCGGCCGACTCTTGCGCGGTCCGGCCGGAAGCTGTGCGCGAGCGTTGACGGCTTGGAAGAAGCGTTCCTTGAGGAAGAGGTACACGACGCCCGCTGCGGCCTTGAAGCGGTCGCGCGGAACGTTGATGACGAAGACGCTTCCGTCGAGGACATCGGCGAGATTGGCTTGTCCGGCCGTCTCGGAGCAGAAGGCATCTTCGAGTTCGGGATCCGTGAAGCGGGCGAGAGCGGTTTCGATCGTGCGGTTGACGCCGCTGCGTTCCTTGTCGGTGTACCCGGCCGCGACCGTGGCTTCGTAGTCGATGGCACCTTTGAGCCGGCGGGCCTCGAGGCTAGCGTCGCGATCGCCGTCGGCGGCGCGCAGCTGCCACTCGAGCAGCGCGTCGCCGGCGGTCTCGATGGCCGCTTTGCGGAAGCGCTCGTCGAAGACGTACTGATAGAGCCCTTTGAGCGAGTAGGCGCTCGGGACATGGAAGAGGACCGCGAGTGCGGCCTGCGAGCGCGCGACCGCGAGCGAAAGCCAGAAGGCCGAGTCGCCCTCGCCCTGCCCGAGCAGTTTAAACGCGGCTTCCAGGAACCCAGCCGCGGTGTTGGGCGTGAGGCCGTCGAGCAGATTGAGTCCGAGCTGTCCTACGCCGATGCGTTGGATCGTCTTGCCGGTCAGTTGTGCGGCGTGTGCGGCGGTCGTGTGGAAGTCGCCACGGACGTCGAAGATGAGGCCGCCACAATCGAAATCAAGCGCCTGGACGAGCAGATGGTTGATGACGCGCGTCGTCTTGCCGGTGCCGGTTTCGCCGAAGATGGCGACGTTCCGCAATTGCGTCCGTCCGAACCGGATCCTCGTCGCTCCTTTAGTTTCCGCGTTTCCAGAGCCGCTGGTAAACTACGCGATCTATCGGTGCTCGATCGCCTCTATGGGCGCCGAGAGGGACACTGATTCCAAATAATGGCTCGGTGAGTGCCCATCTCGCGACGGAGCGCTCGCTCGAGCTCTTCGCACCCGTGCAACAAGCCGACTACGTCGGTTGGAATGGCAGCGGCGTCGGAGCGAAGGGCCAAGATGACGAGTTGCTTGGCGGTTACGAGATCGTCGACGATCCGCTCGGCGCGCAAAACGCCGCTCCGACCACCGACGAAGACGGCGAGGTGTGCCTGCACACCGAGATCGAGCCGTACGAGGACGAGCCGACGCGCGGTGCGTGCGTTGATTGCGGCGAGGAGTTCGGATTACGCGGCTCGCCAGCAGACGCGGATGATTCGGCGGAAGAAGACGTCGAAGGCGCGGCCCTGGCGGTCGAGTCGGCCGCAGCGGCATGAAGCAACAAGCGGCCTCGGCTGCGCGCCGGGGCCGCGCTCTTCCCGACGATGCCTTTCCACTCGAATTCATACACAATGCATTTATGCTTGCGATTCGTCGCGCGGCGCGTGATGCGCATCGCACCGTCTGTGACCGTGATGCCGTCGAGTGCGACGTCTGCCGTAGTCACGCGCAAAACATCTCGCAAGCGAAACGCGCGCTAAATCAGTCAGACTGACTTCACGACGTAATCGTGGGCCGCTGCAAATTATTGCGCGGATGTTACGCATATCTCGCTGTTAGGCGCTCGTCATCTTAAGCGCTCGGTGCGCCACGGGCTCTGATCGCTCGCGCATCGTGGCAGTCAACGTGCGACGGCGATATCTGCAAGTTAATGAGTCGACGACGCTGATAAACGTAGCCAGCTACGCGTCCACGAGAATCCGGCAGACCAGCGATGAGTAGCACGGTTCGGGACAGCGCATCGTACGGTTCGCGCAAACTCGGCCATCTGAAATTTGTCGGTCCAGACTGGCGTTCGGGAGCGCCTCGGGATGAAAGTGCCATTCGCCGAGATAATATAGCCCTGCGAAGCCATGCCCGCACGAGCACAGCATCGGGCCCGCGGATTGCACGGTGGAACGTCGAGGGAACCGCTGACCGAGTCACCGTGATTTCGTCTGGTCGTCCGGGAAACGACGACGGCTTGTGGGACGACTAGCTAAGCGGTCCTTGAGCTTGAGGTGTAGCAGCGTTGCGTGACATTGACCTTACCGGGACCAGTACCGAGTACTTGACTTAAAGCCAGCTTTAAGCCCTAAGCTTTAGGACATGGATTTGACGAAAAGCTCCCCGCGTAGCGTCCGCGACCGTTTCGCCGGGCTAGTGATGCTGGGACGGACCACTGATAAGGCGCGAGCGAACAATGCAGGAGCGCTCGGCGACTATGATTTCGGATGCCCGATGGATCAGGGCGTGCTCTCGTTTGTCGGCATCGAACCTCCCGAGTTTGGGCGACGCGTCGCGGAGCTTGACTCAGACGCTCGCATTGAGGCCTGGGTCCGTGAAAGTTACCTTGATCGCAAGTCGATGGCCGACATTGCGCGCTTCAACGACGACTTTCTCGTTGCCCCTGTGCCGCTTCCTGACGGTCACCCGCTCAAGTTCATCCCGAACGAGTACTTCTATCAATTGCGCACACAGCTCGCCGCCGACCGCTCAGACCTCACTTCGTTAGCTGACATCCTCGACATTGATGAAGGGCGTCTGGTACCGCAGGGCGGATTTGCGAGTTCGCTGGAGAGGTAGGAACTCATGATGATTCGCGACGTCGCCCACGCAACCGGCGTCCGCCCCTCAACGCTTCGATTTTACGAGAAGACCGGCGTTCTCCCGGAACCTCCACGCACCGCCGCAGGACTGCGCAACTACACGGACGACCATGTGGCCTACGTGCTCTTTATCGCCGAGCTGAAGGCGACGGGAATGTCGAATGGCGAGATCGTCGAGTACATCTCCGACGGTTACGGGTGCCCGGTCAGCGCCGCCGCTTCAGACCGACCGAACGCCGAGATCGCTGCGACACGAATCGCGATCCTGGCAGAGCATCGCACGCGTCTTGTCAATCAAGTGGACAATCTGCAACGCCTGATCGGTATGACGGACATTCGCATCACTCATCTCGAAAAGTGTCGCAATTCTTTGAAAATCACAAGGGGCGCACGCACGCGGTCACGAGCTACGAAGCGCCTTCGCGCCGACTTGCCGCACTAGACGCGATCATGATCCAACGGATCTCTGCGTCCATCATAGTGGCGGTGTTCTTGACACTGGCGTCGACCCACGCTATCGCGGCTCGTCAGTATATCTCGATCGTTGAAAGTGACGGCGTTGGCGGTGACTTCTTCAAGGTCTTCACTCATCATCGAGCCAGCGTCAACGGCATTCACATTCACTATGTGGTCGGCGGTCACGGTGATCCACTCGTTTTGCTGCACGGCTTTGGAGAGACATGGTACGAATGGCGCCACATCATGCCGACGCTCGCAGCGCATTACACGGTGATCGCACCGGACATCCGCGGAGCGGGTGACTCCGAACGGCCGGACTCTGGATACGACAAGCGGACGATGGCCGCAGACATCTACAGCCTTGTTCATCAGCTTGGCTACGAACGCATCAATCTGGTCGGCCATGACATCGGCATGATGGTTGCCTATGCCTACGCCGCTGCGCACCCTCAAGAGGTGCGACGCCTCGTCGTCATGGATGCACCACTTCCGGGAATCCCGCCGTTCGAGCAAGCAACGCATAGCTCCGGCGCGTGGCACATTCCGTTCCAGCAAGCCCCGGATTTGCCGGAAGCGCTCGTGGCTGGCCGCGAGCGCCTCTACCTGACGTATCACTATCAGCGTTTCGCGTACAATCCAGCTACGATTACGAATGCCGAAATCGACGAGTACCTCCGGCATTACTCCGCGCCGGGCGCTATGCGTGCTGCCTTTGCATGGTTTCGTGCGTTTCCTGAAGACGCGATAGCGAATCAAGAATATGTGAAGACGAAGCTTCCTATGCCAGTCTTGGCGATAGGGGGAGCCGTTTCGAACGGCCCGATCATGCTCGCCGAGTTTCAAGTCGTCGCAGCGAACGTTCGCGGAATCGTTATTGATGACTGCGGACATTGGATTGCCGACGAACGTCCGCAATATTTGACGGAGCAGTTGCTTACGTTTTTGCGTTAACCGAATGAATGAACGCCAACGACCTGAATGTTTGTCGCGGTGATGGTCCCTGTCTCTTTAGCCTTAAGCTGGGAACTGAAGCTCGCGTCTATGAGAGGAGATGCGCCGTTCGCTCCTGCCCAGGCGCAGCAGCTTGTTGTGAGCACGGCCGCAATCGCAAAAGCGAAATGGGCGGCTTAATCAGGCGACTTTGAGGTAACGCCGCATCCGTCGTCGTTCGGCAAGACGAAAAAGGCTACGCAAGGTGCCACGATCAACGCGTTGGGCGCGCCGTGCGCAAGGCTCTGCGAATCGAAAATGTGGCGACGCTGTTATCCATTACGGTCGGTAGCCTCCGGCTTTCCAGGCACCGCCGGACTTTGATGGCTTGTTCATCCCGAGCTGGCTCATGAAGCGACTCGGAAACGTCCGACCACCTTTGCCTACTGCAGCTCCCATCTGAAGTGCTTCCGTACGATCGATTCGGGCAGGGGAGGAAAGTACGAGAACATTGCGCGGGCGAGTGATCGCGACGTAAAACAACCTGCGTTGCTCCAGCTCGTTCCGGCGCTGCTCAGCAATTGGTTGCTCTACGTTAAGATGAGGAATGAGCGAGTCTATAACGCTCGCGACGACGACAACCTTACTGGTTAAGCCCTTCGATGCGTGCAGGCTCATAATGCGTACAAAGTCCGGGTGGGTCGGCACTTCGGGTTGGGTGACATACGTACGCAAAAATTCGCTAAGTTCGGCGCCGTCCGTGAGGTCATCAATTTCGATTCCCGTCAGGATATCTCGGAACGGTATCGCCCATTGAATGTCTTTGGGAAAGAGTGCGTCAACGAGAGCGGTTCCCGTTAAACCCTGCAGCGCGTCGAGCCTCGCTTTGAGCAGCCGAAATCGTTCGAGCAACTTGCCGCACCCTTTTGACGGCAGTGTCCCGTTGTCCATTTTTTCCAAGGTGTCCCGCGGCGAGTCTCCCGACGTTTCACACTGGTCCCGAAGCGTTTTGTACTCATTGCGGCGCCAGTGATTGTTGCTTCCCCCAAACCCAAGCCAAAAACGGAGAGCGACGCGATCGTCGGGATCTGTGAGAAGGGTCAGGAGAGTGAAGGCCTCTTGAGCCTCGTCGTCCTCAAGAGCCTCTTCGTGAAAATAACTATGGGCATCAATATCTGATCGTACGAGTTCATTTCGAATTTGATAGCCGATACGCCGTCGCGGGCAAAGGATCAAGACGTCGCCGGCGGTGTACGTCCCTTCATCGATTAAGTGCTTCACATATTCTGCAATCCCGCGAATTTCATCTGACAGCATCATCCATTGAACAAGGTGGATTTCGCCTACGGGATTTGCCGCGAACTCTCGCATTGCATGCGGCGTACCTGATCCTAAATGGTTGTGTGCGATCAGGTTGTTGGCTGCCGCGACGATCGTTTTGCCGCAGCGACGGCATTCGTCCAATGTATGATCTACGGTGGCAGTGTGTCGAGTCGCGAAATCGGTAATGCCTTCGGGGTTCGCGTGGCGAAAGCTGTAGATCGACTGATCTTCATCTCCGACTATCATTAACTTGCCGTTTGCAGCAAGTAGGTCGAGCACGGTCTGCTCCGCTTTGTTGAGATCTTGGTACTCGTCGACGATCACCCGATCGAAGTCTGTGTGATGGCGTGCTGTCGGATTGGCCCGTAAGTATTTCAAAGCTTCCGGCACAAGTTCACCGATAAGCATGGCACGATGGAAAACGAGCCACGAGATAAGGGCGTCATCGAACTGCTGATCAATGGGGTCACGCGCGGCGCCAGCCTCTTCGAATTGGCTCCGCGCCCAAGCAGCCTCAAACGCACGAACGCGTTTGATTCGTTCTTTCTGGTTGCCGAACACGTCGGCGTTGTTTAGATCAGCCAAAAGAGGACCCAGCTCGAAGCCCAGCCACCCGCGGTTCTCTACCGCGATGAGTGGTCGGGGGTATCGATTGTGGGCGGCGAGGGCTTCGCTACTTCGCAGCATCTTGAAGCAGAATGAGTGTAACGTCCCAGCATTGATATGCTCGCATCCCGGTACGCCGAGATTCGTCAGCTCGTTACTGAGATCGGCAGCGGCGGTCCGAGTAAAGGTGACGACGAGGATGCGCCTTGGGTCAACCCTTTCATCAAGTACGCGCATGACCAGTCGTTTCAGCGCGAACGTCTTACCTGTGCCGGGTCCGGCTAGCACGCGTAGGCGATCGTCGTCGCTGCTCGCAATCTGCAGCGCTACTCCGGTTAATCCGTCGTTCCAATTGGGCACGAAAAGGCTTTCTTGTAAGAGCTACCGGGACGTTTCGCTGGTCGGGGTTACCTGTGAGCGTCGAGATCGTCGTCGGTGAGTTGTGGGACCGAGAGCACGTCGTCGAATGCCACACCATCGACGGTGAGCCGAGTATCCGCGCTTTATCGGCGGCCGAGAAACGTCTGCGCGTTGCCTTTGCTGCGACCTCCGGATCGGAAATGGATGGGGTCGTTGTCATTGCGTGATCCTATTCACGCCCTCACTAATTGAGTCCGTTGCAATGGCCTCAGCCTACGTTGACACGGAGGGACGTCGTCTCCGCGTTGCTCGTCGACACAAGCGAATGCGACCGCGCCACGATCGCGGATCATGTGCGCGCATATCCGAGCCGTTGCTTGAGCGGCTCGTCGCAATGAACTGCCACGTTCGTCCACTGCGTGAGGCCGAGCGTTATCGCGACGTGTCGCCCGCACTGCGTCGTCTGCGCGTCGACGTCGATGCGTGGCCTGTGCCGCCGGCCGGAGTCTTCGTCGTCGAGGAGCGCACGGTGTATCTGCGCGCGCTCACGCCGATGACGATCGGCCATGAAGTCGCGCACGCAATCGATTGCGCGCTCGGCGACGGCGTGTATCGCAGCGGCTTCGATCCGCAGATACGTTCGGCATTCGCCGCGGCGCGGGCGTTCGTGACGCCGTACGCGGCGTCGGGTCTCGACGAGTATTTCGCTGTTATGTAGATCAGCGAACACATGTTCGCATTTGGCCATACCGCGGTTGCTCTGCTAGCTCAACGCCTACGCAACCCTGGGACTGACGGTAAAATGCTTGTGTAAGGTGTTTCAATAAAAGGTTCGGCATCTTTGACTCTGCATGGTGTATGAATTGCCTTATAAGAAACAGCTCGTCGGGCCCAGTATCAACATAACAAGCCATACGCTGGGATAATAGCGACACATAGTGCTTAATACGTTTACCAATGCAAAACATACCGCAAACTCGGACAAGTAGACTCCGTGCAGCGTTGTCGCGAAGTAGTAACCCTTGGACGCATGAACGCACAGTGACGTGACTTCGTCCGCAATAACGCGATTCAGTTTAGCTCATCGCTCACGAGGGCGTGGCCACGTCCGGCCGCAGTTCGTGATCCGTTAGCCGGGCTTTTAGAACCGAGACGTTTGCTGCCGGGGTGCCGCAATGTTCGCGCCCTGAGAGGACCGTACATCCTCGCGTCGATGAAGTGGCAAGCTCGGCTCCCCGTCTTCTTCAGGCAGGCAGCGATCGAGACGGTAACGGAAAAACGACACGGTGTGGCTCAAACAGGTGCGTAGAGATCGTACGGTCGCGACGAAGCTGCCGAGCCATGGATGGTCTCACCGCCTCCTCATGAGAGTCCGGTCGTACCTCGCGTGGCTTCTCGTGTTGACGGTGCTCCCGGGATGTCGTTCGGTACAGTCGCAACCTCCAGTCGCGTCGTACCGTACGCTTCCCCGCGTCGTGCTTCACGATTCGGTCGTGACCGTTCCGTTCACGATCTCGGTCGACGGCGTACGCTCCGCAGTCGAACGTTTGCCGATCATGGCGACGACCGCTACTTCCGGATGGACGAAGCTCGATTGCGGCGGCCCAAACCCGCTTGGGATTTCGTCCCCTCTTGCCTGCGTTGCATACTTGACCATCGGGCAGCTGTATGGTGGGGTCGATGAATTCCGCTACAAGATTGCTCCTGACCGTTCATCCCTCAGCTTCACGTCGAGCAGTGGAACGTCCGATGAGGCGCAGTTCTTCGCCGATGTCGGACTCGGTTATCACGTCGAATTGAGGGGTCGCCAGGTCACTCGTAGCTGCGGAGATCCAGCACATGACGTAAACCCAGCGACGGGCAAGAAGGACTACTTCCACTTCCATCTCCACGAGACGATGCGCCTCCGCGTCACACCGGACTTTGGGTTGAAGCCGGCGTTTACGCACGAACTAACACCGGATGCGCCGTGTCGCGTCCACGTGCTCTTTTCCGTAGAGAGGGATATCACGGGAGCGATGAAGGGCTTTGAAAGTGACGCGATCGCGCGTGGCGAGAGCGAGCTCGAAGCAAAGAGCCGAAGTCTCTCCCAGCGCTTCCGAAGCACCGTCAAGAATGCATGGACGCGGATTCAACGACCGTATCGTCTGACGCCGCAGTTCGACGCGTATCTGCGCCTTCACCCGAAGGCTCTGGCGCTGCTGCCGATCGCGACGTCAGGACGCGGCAATCGGCTCGCCATAAGGAGCGCCCTGCAAATTACGGTATCCCCGGAGATCACCAGCGATGCGAGGAGCACGGCTCTCACACCCTTGCCCCCCTTGACGCCATATTCGGGAGCATTCGATCCGCATCGCGTCGTCGCCGAAGCAACGGTCCGCTATGCGTACGCGAGCGATCTCTTGCGAAAGCGCTTGATCGGACAGCGTTTTCCGTATCGGTCTCTGGCTTCCATAAAGGTAACGAATGTCACGGTGTTCCCAGTTTCTGGCGAGGGCAGGCCGAAGCTAGCGGTAGGGCTCGATTACCGCGGTTTTTTCCGCGGCTCACTCTACGCATGGGGTACGCCGGCGTACGACCCAGCCACGCAACGGATCTCCGTTTCCGACCTCAAACTCGCATCAGGCACGAAAGGATTCCTGAGTTGGCTCATACGACCGTTATTCCAGCAGCGCAGTTTCCTGCAGACGCTTCGAAACAAGGCGACCTTCGACGTCTCCAGACAGATCGGCAAACTGAATGCGGCCATGGTCGGAACCTATGCACGTAAGGTTGGCAACGGCGTCTTCGTCGTAGGACTCCTCCGCCGCGTGCGGGTTCAAGCGATGTCGCTGACGCGCGACGGCATGACCGCGCAGGTCGAGTTCGACGGTGTCCTTAGTGCGAAAACGTCGCTCGTAGGCGCGAGTCTTTCCCTTTGAGCCGGCTCGACCGTGGCCCGTAGTTCGAATCGATACGTAGAAGGTGGTTCGGCGTTGCAGCGCGACTCGCATGCACTTCGCCGTGCGCACCTGTAGTTCCGGCTCGGGCGCCTCATCCAGAAGCTTCGGATCGATCGCCAGCGGCGTATCTGCGCTTAGAAATGGATCGAACGTTCCGAGGTTTTCTAGGAGCTTGGGATCGACGTTAAAGTAGTCGCTGAACGTGAGCGTCGGCTCGATCATGTCAAGACGTTGTTCTAGTCAACTTCTTCGAGATATAGCGTCTCGAAGTCGTCGAAGAACGATGCCGCTGCCTCTATCGCCTTCTTGCCGTCCTCGCACAAATACGGCATGGGCGGTTCGGCTCGCTGTCCTCCCTTCACCTCAGGAGTGGGTGGCGTGATATGAAAGAATGCGGCGACCGTTTCTGCGCTCTCGCAAACCTGTGCCAAGTACGTCGTGGAATGGTTCTGCGTGTGCCAGCGGGTAGCGATAAATTTGCCGCCCTCCGTTGCGAAGATGTGCGCGACGTACTCGCTTTCGTAGCCCGCGCGATGCTTACCGATGCCGATCAACTTGCCGGTAAATATAATATCGCGGTCACCGGTTCGAGGAACGCGATAGCGTTTCGTCTCGCCTAAATCATTGTCGTCGCCCTCGGTATCCTCATCCTCGTCTTCATTGTCGTTGCCATTTATCGTCGTCGTGTTCCGGGTCGTCGTCGGCGGCGTCCTCGGCAGACGTGTCATGCTCCTCAGCGATGTCGTCTATGCCGTCATTCGCACCGTCAGGCTGCGAGGTGGCGTCGTTTGTGTTCTGAGCGTTCGCTTCGGTCCACGCCTCGGCGCACAGCGCCGTAGTTGCGCCGCCGCCCGCCTTCGGCTTTCCCGGGCCCATCCACAGCGCCGCCGGCCAGACCGGCAACGGGGAGGTCCGAATGGGCTCAGCACTCTCGATCGACGATGTAAAGACGATCGACGCACTCGCGAAGGCTATCGCACGCGAAGTCGTTCACCAGCTCACGCAGCTGGCGAATCCGACCGCAATTGTCCACACGCCCGGCATCGTATTCAACTTCGGCGGACTCGCGATCGACGTGGACCGTCACGAAGTCACCGTCCACGGGAGCGTAATCAACCTGAAGGCCCGCGAATTCGCACTTCTGACGACGCTCGCCCGGAACGCTGGCCGCGTTCTGTCGCGCGATACCTTACTCGAGGCCGCGTGGCCGGATGATGTTGCGCTGCGCTTGCAAAGCAACCGCACGGTGGACGTGCATATTCGCCGTATCCGCCGGCAGTTAGGCGCCGGCGCTGATCGCGTTGAAACCGTCGCCGGCGTTGGATACCGCTTTCGCGACCGCTAACCGCGCAGAGCGAGGGATGCAGCGCCGCTGTTATCCCTCGCTTCGCCCGCGCCTACGTTTCAGCAATCGCGCGACAAGGGCATCGTTCGGCACGAACGTCGCTGCCGAAACCGCTTCGCTCAACCGATATCCCGGCTCGCCGTCCACAACGGCAGGCTCGATTAAGCCGAGCTCGACGAGCGCCTTCAAATCCCGGTCCTTTTCATCGCTCAACGAACGACCATCTTTTGCGTGACGCATACGTCCGACTCTACTCGACGCACATTGCTCTGCTGTTGCGAGCTCGTTGCGCGCGAAGCAACCCTTAGGCTCTACCTCGATCGAGCGCGCGCTCGCGCAGCGCGTCGCTCGGCGCGCAGCTGCTCACGATACCGCTTCGAACAGACCGCATAGCAGTCCGGACTGCATGTCAGCCACCGGCTGGGGTTGAGTCTCTTTTCGCAGATAACGCAGCGCTGTTCGGCCATCTCGTCTCCAAGGGCCGCCAGCTGGGGGCCCGTTGGCCGGAGGAAGCACGCCGCGCGGGGACCCGGCGATTGCGACCAGAGTGAGGACCGGAGCGTAGCGAGGACCGGAGCGACGGGAGTAACGCCGGGGGCGCGGCGTGCTAGCCTCGACGGCCTCGGCCACCCCAGCGGCCCGCGCTGTCGTTAGTCCCGCTACGCTCGCTCGTTGCGACGTTGAACGGTTTTAGCAGTGAAATCGTAGTATGCGGTCGCGGCGCGCGCGACAGATTGATGCATGACAAATCTGGAGGAACGCTATAGCCCTCGTTTCGTCCAAGACCCGTTTCGTCTGGGTCGATACGTTTTAACGTCGGGTCTGAAAGGGGTCAATTTTGACACAGATCGTAAGCTGCGTTAAATATGGGTTGACTTCAACGTTCTATGGGCGTCGCGAAGCAGCGGCCGTCATCGAGGTCCAACGCGTCGACGAAGCGATCGATCTCGTGCGGTGAGAGCGCGGGATGCTCGGACCGAAAGCTTGCTGCCTGATGAGGCTGCACGTCAGCAATTCTAGCGGCGAGCTTCTCCGCATTAAAGCGATCCGCGTTCGTGCAGTCGCCGTGCACTTTGAGCCACGTGACCACGTCGTCGTCGCTCGCTGCTTGGGCGACGGCCGAGCAGAATTCCTCAACGCCGACCCGGAGGGCCGCGAGCAGGTCAGCGCTGGCGCCCTCGATGTGATAAGCCCCGAGAACACCGCCCGGCAGCTTTGCGCGTGCTTTGTCGATGGTTCTTGGGAGAAAGCAATATCCGTCTAGTCTTTCGCCTGCGCTCCTTGGCGACTGTAGTGTTAGATCAAGCGGCGTCATGAATCGAAACGTCTCGCATTACAATGCCTCAAACGCGCTTCTCGTGTAACCAAACGGCGTTGCCGTCAGGATCACGAAGCATCGAGATCGTGCAGTTGTAGGGCGTTGTTCTGGGCTCTATCGATTCCACTCCGCGCGCGCTCAGAGTAGCCCGGTACGCATCGAGATCCTCGACCTCGAGTACAAGCCCCTGAGCCTCGCCCGGCTTTCCATTGTCCGGAACGTTACCGATTCCGAAGGTCGCGCCACCGACATCGAACTCGACCCACCACGCCTCATTCATCCCGTTTTGACGAAGCCCAAGCTTGTCTCGATAGAACGTCAGTGCGCGCGCAACGTCAGTTACCGGATACATGGTGAATGCGATTCCGGTCACGCTCATTCGGTCGTTCCTTTCCGACGATTGCGACGTCTTAACGCTGGATTCGCGGATGCAACGTACACGCGCGCGTCGTCGAGCAACGTACGCCAGAAGTCCACGTCCGGCGCCGTCGGTGCGGCGACCGCGGCCCACTCTTTCATGATGCGACCGCCCGATCTGAACGGGATTGCCGCTCCCGCCTCGATCAGCCGCGTGATGCGCGAGGCTGGTAATTTTACGACAAGACGATCATCCTTGAGAAAGCCGAAAATCTTGCCTTGCACCATTAACACGTCGTTACTAAGAGCGCGACCCACGGACACGTCGGGGCAACGCAGTTGCTCGGCCGCAAGGGTCGCATATTGGCTCATGATCGCTGGAGAGCCGGCTCCACATTAAACGGATCCAGCCCAGGATCGCCGCCCGTGGCTGCGATGCGAAGCCGCGCGAGAAAATGGCTCCAGCCGCGCGCGTGCATCTCGGCTAGGCTTGCGGGAAGCTCTTTGTGTAGGAGCGCAAGTCGCGTACCGCCCTCGCACGCGGTTAGCGTGAATTCAACCCGCGACGACCCTGCCGGATGCTCACAGTTGCGGACAACGCCCCACGTAACGACGACGCGCCGCGGCGGCTCAATCTCGAGGAACTCGCCGCGAATCTGTTCCCCGTTTATGTCGACGGCGAACAAGCCGCCTGGTGTTGCGTCGAGCGCCGCGCATTGACCCATCCACGCGACCATCCCCTCGGACGTCACGAGATGTGCGAATACAATCTCGGGCGGTGCATCGATTTGGATCGCGGTGGTGTAGTCAGACATCGCGGCCCTTGCGTGCAGCCGCCTCCGCCGCGTGCTTAAGGGCCGACAGACGGCGAGGCCAAAACTCGTCGAGAAATCCCTGCACTGCCGCGAAGCCGTCAGTCTTCAAGGCGAAAAGATGACGCGTCCCCTCACGGCGTTCGCTGACTAATCCCGCGCGACGTAAGACGCTCAAGTGGTGCGAAACGGCCTGCTGGGATATTTTCATCTCCTCGGCGATCTCGCCGACCGCGCGGGGGCGCTTGTGAACCTCGTTTAAGATCGTGCGCCGGCTCGTGTCAGCGAGCGCGCGCAAAGCTGCATCCAAGCGCGTGGTTCGAGTGACCGTTGCTTCCGGGGAACCCATAGCTAAATACTACCCGCCATTTGCACAAAAGTCAATTGGTGGACGGTTTGGCCGCGCGCTCCCTCCAGCTATGAAATCGACGATCGGTCGCGCCGCCGACCCGGTAGACGGAAGTTCACCTGACTGTATGCAGAAGATCGTCAGTCTCGAAACGGGTCCATTTCGGGAATGTTTTGCGCGTCGTTTTAGACTCGGGTGGCGATGCGCGTGCCTTTCTCACGCGTGAGCGCGAACGGAGCAACCTTCGCATCGTCGCCGTCGACGATGAGTCCGGCGATCAGTTGTGCGGTCAGCGGCGTGAGGAGGATGCCATTCCGAAAGTGCCCAGCAGCGA
>JAABUQ010001518.1_pt1 | contig 49542 bp, 47 predicted proteins | sample 5560001 | NCBI WGS metagenome assembly JAABUQ01 (sample SAMN10711888, study PRJNA513371) | rock metagenome | isolation source: Antarctica rocks | place: Antarctica: Victoria Land, Finger Mt nord | collected 2015-12-18
AGCTCGGCATGCGACAACGCCCCGACCACTTCCCGCAGCAGCGCCACGCCCCGCAGCGTACCCGGCCGCTTCCTGTTCCGGTAGTCCCCCCTTAGCTCACCCCGCGTGAGTCTGAGTTGTTACCGGCGGCGGCGCTCCTGGCGACGTTCGATGTCGAGTTGTACCCTCATGTGCCTGACCGGTCGCGCCGCGACATTGCGGTAGTGTCGGTCCGCAGGCGCATGGGCCACGAGCTGTTCGACGCGGCGTGGGCCGCGGGAGAGAGGCTGACGCTGGAACAAGCGGTCGCCGAGGCCTCGGAGGGGCAGGCGAGCGGTTCGGGGATGTGATTCCCAGCATAGTGGCCGGGTGCTGTGACATGCCTCGCTGGCGGGCGACGTGATCAGGCGGCGGAGATTGCTGCCGCGAGAGGATCGAGGGCGGCGCGGGTGAGCCATACGAACTGCGCGCACGATGGCATGGCGCCGATCTCGCGGCCAGCTCAGCGATAGGCAGGTCAGCAGGGCTGAACAGGTACCATTGTTAACAGGAGTTGACAAACCGGCGCCGTTGCCGTACGGTGGCACGGACTGTACAGGTGTGCCGAAACACCAGGTGTATATCCGTACACGTCCAGTGGGCTAGTGGGGGTCGGGGATATCGATATGCACACGGATCAGACGCACGCGCGGCGCATGCACGCCTCCGCGATCAGCGGAGCCGCCTGGACTCGCCGCACCTTTCTAGGCCTCGGTGTTGGGGCGGCCACAGGCTTGCTCGCCTCGTGTGCCCCGGCACCAGCGGCTGGTCCGAACGCTCCGGCGGCGTCCGCCGGCCAGGTGACCGGGGCGGCGACGAGCGTACCGGGGACGGTCAGCCGCCCCAGCCAGTCGACGGGCGAGCTCAAGATGGCCATCGACGGCGAGTTCCCGGCGACGCTGGACGCGACCAAGAACGCCTACCAGCTCATCCGACTCGGGGTGGCCGAAACTCTGACGCGCGTGACGCCTCAGAACAAGCTCGTGCCGTGGCTCGCGCGCGAGGTGAGCGCGGTCGATCCGTCCACCTGGCGGGTAGCGCTGCGCCCCAACGCCAAGTTCTGGGACGGCTCCCCGGTAACCGCTCAGGATGTCCAGGCCGCGTTCCAGGCCAACTGGGCGGCCTACCCGGCCGCGGCCGGCCTGGTGAGCAAGGACACGCAGATCAAGGTAGTGGACGCCACGACGCTGGAATTCAAGACGCCCCAGCCCTTGGGGAGCTTCGCCAATGCTATCTCGGCGCAGTTCTTCCTCGTGCACAAGAATGGCACCACGCTGACGGGACCGTACAAGCCCACGAACCTGGCTGTTGGGCAAGAGCTGACCGCGGAGGCGTTCGCCGAGCATTGGGACGGGCCGCCGCCCGTCGCCAAGCTGAGCGTGCGGCTGGTGACCGACGCCAACGCGCGCATGCTGGCACTGCGGTCAGGCGACGTGGACTTCGTCTACGGCGTGCCGCCGCAGGCGGTCAAGAGCCTGGGGAACGACTTCACGGTCGCCACCATCTCCTCGGGGCGCGAGGATTACCTGGTGGTCAACCACCGGCGGCCGCCGTTCAACGATCGGGCGCTCCGCGAGGCCACTGCGCTGGCCGTCGATCGCGCGGCGTTGCTGGCCGTCGGGCTGGCCGGCCAGGGCAGCGTCGCCAGTGGCATGTTCCCGCCGGACGTGGGCATTGCCAACGTACCCATGCAAGCTACGGACCCCGCGCGCGCGAAGCAGGTGCTCGATGATGCCGGCTGGCAGCTGGGGGCGGACGGGGTGCGGGCCAAGGGGGGCCAGCGCTTGGCGTTCCAGCTGCTGAGCGCCCCGGCGCGGACCGAGTGGACGCCCATGGCGGTGGCGCTGCAGGCGCAGCTCAAGCCCTTTGGCTACGAGATCGACATCCAGCAAGTCAAGAACATCGGCGAGCAGTTGGCTCAGAGCCAGGACTTCGATGCGGCGATGTACTCGGCCAACATGCTGGTCACCGGGGACCCCCAGTACATCTTCAACCAGACCCTGGTGAGCGGCGGACCCGCCAACTACGGCGGCTACGCCAGTCCACAGCTCCAAGCGGCACTGGACAAGATGCAGAGCGAGACCGACCCCGCCCAGCGCCAGGTGTTGTCCCAGCAGGCGCAGGAGGTCATCAAGGCGGACGTGGCCAACATTTACTTGCTGGTGGTGCCGTTCATCGCCGCCACCAGCAAGAAGATCAAGGGGTACACCCTCCACCCTAACGACCTGTACGTCGTCGACAACCAGATCAGCATCGCGTCCTAAGCAGGTGGTCATAGGTCTTGCTTGTTTCTGATCATCTGAGCTCCACCTGCTTAAGGCTTAGGGCCTTGCCTTTGTTCGCGCTACGCGCTCAGGCGCAGGGAGCCTGCCCCATATGTTCGGCTACCTTCTGAACCGCCTGGCTGGCACGCTGTCGGTCCTGTTCGTCGTGTCCCTGGTGGCTTTTGGGCTGTACGCCATGACACCGGGCGATCCGGCCGTGGTCCTGCTCGAAGGCAGCGGCATGCACAGCCCGCCACCGGAAGCCGTCGCCGCCAAGCGCGCCGAGCTCCACCTGAACGACCCCATCCCCGTCCAGTATGTCCGCTGGCTTGGCGCAGCTCTGCACGGCGATTTCGGGCGGTCGTTCCGCTCGTACACCCCGGTGACCGAGCTGTACCTGAGCCGGATCGGGGCCACGGCGCTGCTGGCGGTCTGTGCCACGCTGCTGAGCGTCGTGATTGCGCTCCCGCTCGGCGTCCTCGCCGCCTACCACCGCGGCCGGTTCCTCGACCGGCTGTCCCAGCTTGTCGTCGCGCTGGGCGGGTCGATGCCCGGCTTCTGGCTGGGGCTGCTGCTGATCCTCGCCCTCGCGGTCCAGCTCCACTGGCTGCCCGCGTTTGGCTCGCCCACGCCCCAGGGCATCGTCATGCCGGCGATCGTGCTGGCGGTCGCCAATGTGTCCGTGCTGACCCGCTTGACGCGTGCGGCGGTCCTGGACGTCCTGCACCAGGAGTTCGTGACCGTGGCCAGGGCCAAGGGCCTCGCCTCGCGGCGCGTGACATTCAGGCACGTGCTGCCGAACGTGTTTGTGCCGGTCGTGACCGTGCTTGGATTGGTCTTCGCCAATCTGATGGTCGGCACGGCGGTCGTTGAGTACGTCTTCGCCTGGCCTGGCATCGGGCGGCTAGCCATCGACTCGGCCCTGCTACGCGACCAGCCGGTCGTGGTCGGGTTCACCGTCGCGGCCGGCCTGATCTTCGCCTTGATGAACCTGCTGGTCGACGTCGGGATCGCGGCGCTCGACCCCCGCGTGCGGAGCCTCTGATGTCGCTCGCCTGGCGCATACCGGCCGTCGCCCGGCCCATCACCCGAGAGGCAGCTGGATCCCGAGACGCCCCTGCCCGCCGCCCCAGCCGCTGGCGGCGGCTCGGCTCGACCGGCGTCGCGGCGCTCGTCTTCCTGGGTCTCCTCATCGTGGTGGCGCTCGTGGGTCCGACGCTGTGGATCTGGACCGCGCTCGACCAGCACATGGACGCGCTGCTCCAGGACCCATCCCTGCTTCATCCGCTGGGGACCGACGAGTTTGGCCGCGACATCCTGGCGCGGCTGCTGCTGGGCGCCCGCTGGTCGCTCGCCGGGGCGGCGGTCATCTGTGCCGGCACCAGCCTGCTGGGCTTCTTCATCGCGGCGCTGGCCGTCAGCGGCAACCGTAAGACGGACACGGTGGTCGGGCGCGTCATCGAGGCGATGATGGCGCTGCCCGGGCTGGTCACCGCCCTGGCGTTCGCCTCCATCCTGGGTGCCTCGTTCACCAACCTCCTGCTGGCTCTGATCGTCACGAGCTGGCCGTGGTACGCCCGCACCTACCGGGCGCTGCTGCTCAGGGAGCGATCGGCGCTGTATGTGGACAGCGCCGTCGCGTGCGGCGCGGGCCGCTGGCGGGTGTTGTTGCACCATGTGCTGCCCAACATCATCGGCCCAGCGGCGGTGTTGGCCACCGCCAACTTCGGCTCGGTGATCCTGAACCTGGCCGGGCTGTCGTTCCTGGGGCTGGGGATGCAGCCGCCCACGCCGGAGTGGGGTGAGATGATCAACGAGGCCGCCCGGTACTTCCAGGACTACCCCTGGCAGATGATCGCACCCGGCCTGTGCATCGGCGTGACCGTTCTGGCAGTGAACGTGCTGGGCGATGCGCTGCGGGATGTGGCTGACCCGCGGAGCCGTTAGCGGGTCAACGCGATCAGCGAGCACGACCAATGTCACGCATGCTGAGCGCGTAGCGCGAATAAAGGCAAGGACCCTAAGCAGGTGGAGCTCAGATGAGCAGAAACAAGCAAGACCTAAGCCGTATGACCACCTGCTTAGGGTCCACTACCCGCTACACTGCAACATCCGCACACTCCATAGGTGGAAGGGCTCGGGCCGCGGCCCGGCGGGCAGACGAGGTGATGATGGCAACCAGGAAGCGACCACAGAGGGAGAAGCCCGACAAACCGCTCGGCTGGACGGTACTCATCTACCGTGTGCCGACAGAGCCGGCGAGTAAGCGCGTCTCCGTCTGGCGTGACCTGAAGCGCCTCGGTGCGCTCTATCTGCAGCAATGCGTGTGCATTGTGCCGGACGTCGACGACGTTGCTGACGAGCTGGAGGCCGTCGCCGCCAAGATCCCGGCAGTGGGGGGCGAGATGACGCTCCTCGAGGTGCCCCGGCTGCGGCCGGCGGACGAGGCCAAGATCATCGATGCTTTCCGGGCGCTGCGGGCCAGCGAGTACGGAGAGATCGTCGAGGAGTGCGAGACGAAGTTTGTCAAGGAGGTCGAGTTCGAGCACTTCCGCCAGAACTACACGTTCGAAGAAGCAGAGGAGATCGAGCAGGACCTCGAGAAGATCCGGCGCTGGTTCAAGCGCGTGCAGGAACGGGACTGGTTCGGCGGCGATCGACGAGACGAGGTCGAGGCGTGGTTAGTGCGCTGCCAGGACTTGCTGGCGGGGTTCGAGGAGGAGGTCTACCGACGCTCGGGCACTGACGACGCGGCACCTGCGCTGCCGCCAAAAGCCACACCTGATCAGGTGCCGCAGCCGCGACCCATCATCTCCCTGCGGGCGCCACGAAGGCGTGGACGCGGGGCGCGTGGAGCCGATGCAGCGGGTTCCATCCGTCGCCGTCAGAGGGAAGCTTAAGCTTAGTGGTACGTCCCAGAAGTTTTCGATACCTGTTGGCGCGTGATTGATTCACCGCTCGTCCTGAGCCTGTCGTGGTTCGACAAGCTCACCATGAGCGGGCGGATAGGACTCGGAACTTCCGGGACGCTGTACTTAGGCTTAAGCTTGAGCACGATCAGTAGGGCGCCTCGGCGGGCACGGCACCACGCCAGCAGCTGCTCCATGGCCCAGGCGAAGGAGGTTCCAGGGTGACGGTCCCCGCGCATCCCGCCGTACAGAGCGCCCGCGACTTCGATGCCGCCTGGGTCAAGCAGCACCTGCAAGAGGAGCGGGCATCGGCCAGTTTGCTGAGTGAGATCCGCGAGGCGGTCTTCGGCGCCCAGGACGGACTCACCAGCGTTCTGGCGGTGGTAAGCACGGTGGGAGGTGCCACGCACGAGCCGTTCCCGGTGCTGATTGCTGGGCTGGCCGCGACCCTCGCGGGCGTCTTCAGCATGGCCGCCGGGGAGTACATGTCGAGCAAGAGCCAGCGAGAGATTTTCGACGCCCAGATCGCCTCCGAGGCCACGGAGGTTGACGAGCGTCCCGCCGAGGCCGAAGCCGAGGTCGCCTTCATGCTCCAGGAAGAGGGGCTGGAGCGGGAAGCCGCCTTCCGCGTGGCTCGGGAGCTGGCCGGCAGCCGGGCGGTGCTCCTGAAGACAATGGTCGAAAAGGAGCTCGGTCTCGTCGTCGAGGACGGCGGCGGTAACGCCGTGCGTGGAGCGGTGGTGATGGGCGCGAGCTTCGGCCTGGCGGCGCTGGTGCCCCTTCTGCCATACCTGTTTCTGCCGGTGAGCGTCGCGGTGTACGTGTCGGTTGCCCTGACCGGCCTGGCGCTGTTCGTGATGGGGGTGGTCAAGAGTCGCTGGACGCAGCGCCACTGGCTCCCGAGCGGTCTGGAAATCTTCCTGCTCGGGGCGGTCGCGGGGATCGCGGGGTACTTCTTCGGGACAGTTCTGCCCGGGCTGCTCGGCGTCGCCGGCGTACCGGGTTGAGCTGGCTGATGACGGCGCGCCGGCCGCCGTCGCGGCGCCAGCCAGCTATTGACCATAGTACAGGTTTATCGTAGAATCACCCGTAGCAATCGTAGAGGAAGGGGAACGCGTATGACAGCAGCCGCAGTATTCCTGGTAGCCGCCGCCGGCCTGGCTTCGGCAGTCGAGATGGTCGAGGCGCTGACCATCGTCTTGGCCGTCGGGCTGACGCGCGAGTGGCGGTCGACGCTCATCGGCGTCGCGGTGGGGTTGATCGCGCTGGCCGCCATTGTGGCCGTGCTTGGCCCTGCGCTGACCTTCATCCCCCTCTTTCTTCTGCGGCTCCTCATCGGCACACTGCTGCTCATCTTTGGGCTGCAGTGGCTGCGCAAGGCCGTCCTCCGGGCGAGCGGCCGCAAAGCACTGCGTGACGAGGCGGCGCTCTTCCGTCAGGAGCTCGAGGAAGCGCGCGCTGCTGGCATCCAGGTGCGCGCCGGTATGGACTGGTACGCCTTCACGATCTCCTTCAAAGGCGTGTTCCTCGAGGGGCTCGAGGTGGTGTTTATTGTCCTGACGTTCGGCATCAACCAGGGCAACATCCCTCTGGCAGCGCTGGGGGCCGTTCTTGCCGCTGTTCTCGTGGGCTTGACGGGCCTGGTCGTGCACGCACCGCTCAGCCGCGTCCCCGAAAACCACATGAAGTTCGCCGTGGGCGCCATGTTGACCACCTTTGGCATCTTCTGGGGCTCGGAAGGGGTGGGGGTCGAGTGGCCCGGCGCTGATCTGGCGATTCTGGCGATCCTGGCGTTCGTGACGGTGATGGCATTCGTGCTGGTAGCGGTCCTCCGCGAGCGACCCGCACCCACGATGGCTCCGCCAGCGCCGGTTGGGGCACGGATGGGAGACTCCTGATGGACTTCATCAAGCGCTTCGCCGCCTTCTGGTACGACTTCATCGTCGGCGATGACTGGTTTGTGGCCGTCGGCGCGGTCATCGCTCTCGGCATAGCCGCCGGCCTCGCTCGCAGCAACGTCGATTACCTCGCGTGGGTTTTCATGCCCGTTGCCGTCGTCGTCGTGCTGTCCACGTCCCTCTGGCGTGCCGTCCGCGGCCATTGAGCACGTTCCGAAAGAAGCGCCCCCTGTTGTCTGTTGTCTCGTCTGACCACCGCTTACCCCGCCTCCTCAGGCGGACGCACCTTGGCGAACATGGCGAGCAGGAGCAGATCGTAGATGCTCTTCAGTGCCCCGGCGACGACCAGCGGCCAACCGAACGCCGACAGGCCGAGCAGATAGCCTGAGAGCAAGGGGCTAGCCGCGGTGGCCAGGCTGCGAGGTACCGAGGTCACACTCGCGGCTGCTGGTCGCTCGGCGGGCGGCACGACAGCCATGACGTAGGAGTTTCGCGTTGGCACGTCCATCTGGGACAACGCGCTGCGGGCGAGCAGGAGGACAATCGCCATCGGCAGGTTCGGCATGAACGGCACCAGCAGAAGCAGCACGTTGGACGGTAGGTGGCTGAACACCATGGTGTTCACCAGGCCGATGCGCTTGGCCAGCGGGACGGCGATCAGGTAGGAACCGGCCGACAGCACGCCGCTCCAGAAGAAGATGGCGCCGGCCGTGGCCACTGACAGGCCAAAGCGCTCGAACAGCCACAGGGCCAGCAAGGACTGGACGACGAACCCGGCACCCAGCGAGTCGAGGGCGAACAGACCTGCTAGCGTGTAGACGATACGCCGCGACTCTCGGAGTGGCGTACGCGTCTGGTGCGTCTCTCCGAGCGCTGGAGACAGCCGCTTGTACAGGGCCAGGGCGATCAGTCCGAGCACACCGTACAGCAGGAACATACCCTGGAGGGTCCCGCTCAGCGGGATCGGTCCGTCCCTGGCGATTATCTCAGGCACGCCAGCACATAAGGCGCCGGCTGCCCCAACGAGGGAGCCAACCAGGCTGTAACGCGCGAACAGCGCCGTACGCTCCTTGGCACTCACGGTCTGCGAGAGCACGGACTGCTCGAGGGGCAGGAACACGCTGACGTCACCCGACGACGGGTTGAGCGTCCCGACAAAGGAGACGACGAGCAGTGGCCAGAAACCGTGCACGAGCGCGAAACCAGCGCCCGTGGCAGCCATCAGCAGGGCGGCGCTGGTGAGCAAGGGGCGGGCTCGAAAACGGTGGGCGATGAATCCGACCAGGAGCGTGAGCGCGGACGATCCGATGAGGGTAGCGGTGGCAACCCCACCAATCTGGAGCCCGTCAAAGCCGAGGACGAGGAGGTAGACCGGCAACAGCACGCTGACGAAACCGTCGCCGAAGGCTCGCACGCCACGGGCCGAGAGCAAGACCGCCGCGTCTCGAGTTGTCTCAGGCGGCAGCCAGCGCCACGCGAGGAGGCGGCCCTCACCGATCACCAACTCGGTCTACCACGCGCGTCGGGGAGCACGCGAGGGACGTCGTTATCGCGCTTGCTGCACAAGTGAAGAGAGTTGGCCCACTGACCGGCTCGCCGCCTTCGCGCGAAAGGTCGATTCACCCGGCCGAAGGAGGGAATCACCGGTCGAGGCGCTGAAGAGATGCAGCCTGGCGGCATCGAAACTGAAGGGCGTCTGCAGGTCAAAGTCGATCGCCTGCATCCCGCGCGCCCGCGTTACGACGTCGCCGAAGGCCGTCTCGAGGGTCACGATCGTCTCCGGACCCAGCGACTCCACCACCGTCACCCGCCCGACAAGCGCTCCGGGCAGGCCGCCCTCCAGATGTAAGAAGACGTCCTCCGGCCGCACCCCCAGCGTCACCGTGCGCTCCGCTGACTCGCTCAGCCGCTCCACTATCTCTGCCGCAAGAGGAAGGTCCGTACCCTGCGAGACAAAGCGTAGCGCACCGTCGCGGGAGACCAGCTCGCCAGCGAAGAGGTTCATGCTCGGGCTGCCGATGAAGCTCGCCACGAACCGACTGGACGGGTACTTGTAGATTGCCTCCGGCCGGTCGTACTGCTGAATCCGACCATCCCGCATGACCGCAATGCGCTGCGACATGCTCATCGCCTCCACCTGGTCATGCGTCACGTAGATCATGGTCGTATCAATGGTGTGGTGCAGGCGGATCAGCTCGGCCCGCATCAACCCCCGTAGCCGCGCGTCGAGGTTGCTCAGCGGTTCGTCCAGCAGGAAGGCCTTCGGCTCGCGCACCATCGCCCGACCCAGCGCAACCCGCTGCTGCTGGCCGCCAGACAGCTCCCGCGGCTTCCGCTCCAGCAAGCTTGCGAGCTGTAGCATCTCCGATGCCCAGCTGATTCGCCGCCGTCTTTCGTCCCGCGGCACGTTATGCTTCTTCAGCCCATACTCCAGGTTGGCTTGCACCGTCATGTGTGGATAGAGCGCGTAGTTTTGGAAGACCATGGCGATGTCGCGGCTGCCAGGTGGTACGTCTGTCACCCGACGCTCCCCAAAGTAGATCCCGCCCCGCGTCGGCCGCTCCAGGCCCGCGATCATCTTGAGAGTCGTCGTCTTCCCGCAGCCGCTCGGGCCAAGCAGCGTCACAAACTCGCCAGCCGGGATCAGCATCTCCTCGATGTCGACCACCAGCGTCTCCTTGCCGAAGACCTTCTGGAGACCCTCCAACCGTACGTCGGCGCTGCGACCCACTAGCTTGGCCATCGTCTCATCTCCCACGTTCGCCGCCCACGCTCAGAACTTGACCGCGCCAGCTCCCGCCCCCAGCCCGCGCACGAGGCGGCTCTGGACAACGGTGAACAGGAGCACGACAGGCATCGCAAAGACCACGGTCGCGGCCATCAAGGGGCCCCACTCGAACCCCATGTCGTTCATGTAGGAGTGAAGCCCCAACGGCAGCGTCATTTGACTCCTGGACGTGATCAGGATAAGCGGCCACAGGTAATCACCCCAGGAGAACACGAAGATGAAGATGAAGATCGAGATCATGCCTGGGATCGCCTGCGGCAGAAGCACGTCGAACAGCGTTGCCAGTCGCGACGCTCCGTCGATCATCGCCGCTTGATCCAGCTCTATCGGAATAGACAGGAAATACGCGCGCAGCAGCCAGAGCCCCAATGGTAAACCAGTGGCCGTGTGAACGATCACCAGCGCTGCGTAACTGTCCGTGAGCTTGAGATTCCGCAAAATGATGAACATCGGAACGACTAGAAGCACAGCAGGGAACAGATAGGTGAGCAGAACCACGCGCAAACTGAGGCCCTGACCCTTGAACCTGAAGCGCGTCAGACTGTAGCCACCCAGGGAGCCAAAGAACACGACGCTGAGCGATGAGCACACCGCGATGATGGTGCTGTTCGAGAACTGCTGCGGGAAGTTCGACACCTTCAGCATGGTCTCGTAATTGCTCAGCGTGAGCTCGTTCGGTAGAAGCGTCGGCGTATTGGAGATAATCTCCTGGTTGTTCCGCAGCGATGTGCTAAGCGCCCAGAACAAGGGGAAAACCGCGATGAGCACGACGAGCCACGTCACACAAAAAATTGATCCCGTGCGAAAAGCTTCGCGGACCCGGTAATGCCCAGTCATTCGCTAACCTTCTCGAGCCGACCTGCCAATTGCAGATAGACGACTGACAGAATCAACAGGAACAGCAGCATCAAGACAGCGACTGCGGCTGCCGCCCCCGTATCGGCGAGCCCGAACATCTGGCGGTAGACCAGCAGTGGCAGCGTCTCGGTGGCGTGTATTGGTCCCCCGCCCGTCAGGAGGGCCAGGGTCGTGAAGTCGTTGAAGTCGAAGATGAAGCGCAAGAGGATGACCACCACGAACAGGCTGCGCAGATGCGGCAAGGTCACGTCCAGGAAGCGGTCCCACGCGGATGCACCGTCGACTTTGGCGGCCGAATACAGCTCCTCCGGGATCGTCTGCAACCGGGGCAGCAAGACGATGACGACGAAGGGGAATGTCCGCCAGACGTTCAGGACGATGGCCGCGAGCATGGCAGTGCGGGGGTCGCTCAGCCAGGCCACCGGAGCAACACCCCAGAACCTAGCCAGCGTGTAGTTGACGATGCCGTACTGGGCGTTGAACATCCATTGCCAGATCGCCGCGCTCACGACCAGCGGGATGAGATACGAGCTGAGCGCGAGACCACGGGCCAGGTTGCGACCCGGGAACCTTTCGTTCAGGGCGAGTGCGACAGCCAGCCCAAGCGCAAGATTCAACATCAGGCTGGCAAGGGTCCAGTACAGGCTGTTGCCGAGCGCGTTGCGGACGTCCGCCGACGTCAGGAAGTTGCGGAAGTTACCCAGGCCTATGAATGGCCCGGTCAGGGTGAGGGTGTTCAGTTTGTAGAAGCTCAGGGTGATGCCGTAGAAGAGCGGGTAAGCGAAGAAGATCGAAAAGAGCAGAATGACGGGCAGGAAGATGAAGAACCCCAGCCATTTCTCTCTGGTCTCGAGATCGACGGGCGCGTGTCGAAGCCGCCTGCGTACTCTCAGCGCTACGCTGCCACTCTCCACAACAACCTCCAGAACCTCCCGGGGGTGTTCACCCATGCGTGCCAAGAATTGCCGAGCCCTCGCCCGCCGAGCTCGGGCGAACGGCTCGCTAGCCGTTCATGATCCCCGCGATCTGCTCGGCACCCCACTTTACCGCTGAATCGACCGATTCGTTGTTGATCAGGATTTTCTGAAGCACGTCGACCGGGACCAGCGAGCTCGCGATGGTTGCACCCTTTGGGTTGATCTTCCAGTTGGACGCTTCCTGCACTATGTTGCCCGAGCTCGCAGCAGCCTTCGTCATAGTATTGATCATCTTAGGGTCGAACAACTTCAAAACGGGGTCATTGAGAAAGGTTGGGTCGGTGGCGAGCGCTGGAACAGCTGGAAGATAGAGCCCAGGAACAGAGACAAGGTAGCCGATGTGCTCATCTTTCTTGAAGCCGAATCTAATCAGCTCCTTCGCTCCGTCTGGATTCGTGGCGGTCTTCAGCACGCAATGTGCACCCCAGTTCCCCCAGTTGACGGTGGTCGGCTTGTTGTACGGTACGAGGGTGTTCGACAGCTTGCCGATGAGGGCCTTGTTCTGGTTGCTCACATTCTGAAAAACGCGACCGTAGTAGTGCCCCGTGGCGATGGTGCCGCGGACGATTGCGTCCACCTGCTGTGGATTTGCCCAGTCGCCCGTGCCCGGCGGCAGGTACTGGCCCAGCTGCTTCATCAGCTCGTAGGCCTCACGCACCTCCTGTGAGTCGAACGCCACGTCCTTGAGATCGGCCGACACCAGGTGACCGCCGTTGTTCAGGATGAAGGACATGATAGGCTGGAGGGTGCCTGCTTTACGAGCGGTAGGGAAGCCGATGCCGTAGACGTTCGGCGGCTTGTGAGTAGCCTGAACCGCCTTCAGCAGGAAGCTCCAGTCCCAGTGATCGGCCGGCGGCGTCAAGCCGGCCTCCTGGAGGAGATCCTGGCGGAACCAGAAGGCTAATGGTTCGTTGTAGTACGGGATACCCTGAATCTCGCCGTTCGGGCCGGTGAACAGGGCCAGGGCTTCCGCGGAGAACTTGTCTTTGCCGCCGATGTCTTTGTAGACGTTCTCCATGAGGTCGTTGAGGGGCAGCAGTCTGTCCTCGGAGAACAGGAGCGGGATGTTGGTGGTATCCCAGAACAGCATGTCCAGCTTCGCGCCCGTGGCCATGGACGTCGTGAGCTTTTCCTGGTAGTCGGCAGAGCCGTAATGAGTGTCCTCGATCTGGACCCCGGGGTACGCCGCTATGAAGTCCTTGTGGAACTGGTCGTGCCAGGCCACCGAAGCTGGGTCGTCATCCTGGTCCAGGTACGTGATCGTGCCAGTGATAGACGGCTTGGCCGCGGCCGCGGTTGGCGCGGCGCTCGTGTTGGACGTCGCCGCGGGCGCCGCCGGCTTGGCCGCCGTAGCTGCCGAGGCCGCCGCACCGCTGGACGTTGCCGCCGGCGCAGCGGTACTACCGGCAGTAGGCGCTGGCGCAGCGGCGGGCGCTGCCGGGCTGCAGGCCGCCGCGACAAACGTCGCGCCGGTCATCCCCAGCGCAGTCAACAACTGTCGCCGGTTCAACCCGCCGCCAAGTAGGCGGTGATGCTCAGGATTTCCGGGATCTCGCTTCGCCGACATTTGTTTTCCCCCTCTTACGAGCCACTCTCTTACCGAGGGCAGACGTGGTGCTCCAGCGACCCGCCCCCACGAGTCGCGACCGCCATCATAGCAACCCCGCCTTGGCCGCTGCTTTCTCGGCGTCGCGGCGCCGACAACGCTCCCACCAGGCGATCACGAGTTTCCCTCGTTCATCCACTGGCACATCGATCATGCGGCCGCCCGGGAAGGGAACCGCGGCGGTCCCTCGCGCCACCCCCTTGGCAAACGCACGCCTGACGTCGCGGTAGTACGCCACCTGCTCGTCAGTCGGTGTGAACGCCCTGGTGCAGGCTGCCACCCACGACGGAAACTGGCAGACGGCACCTTTGAAGCCCGTATTTCGCGCCCGCTCCGCTACGTGCCGGAGGTCGGCCTCATCCAGCTCAGCAGGCAGCGCTCCCAGAGGATGACCTATGCCAAGCGGCAGTCGCTCGGCAGCCAGGGTCTCCACGATAACGCGCCCTCGACTGAAGCTCAACGGATCGAACTCGGCCGTCGGAACGATGTCCAGCGATCGACACAAGCTCACTTCATCGATCGCCACACAGGTTATTCGGCGACTCGCGTTCACCAGCTCACGCACGTTCCAGATGCCCCGGGCAGTGCCGAGCAGCAGGAAGATCTCCAGCTCGCCAGGTGGAATGCCCTCGTCGCGCTCCCGCTCCTGCAGGATTCCGTCGACCTCGTCGACGTCCCGCGCCGACTCGGCGTTGGGCAGGACGACCCCGCTCAGGCCTGGCCGGACGGCGGCCTTGACGTCGGCGTAAGCAACAGCCTTGTTGACTCGCACGAACATGTCGGCGCCGCCCAGCCTGGCGTTTCCAATAGCCTCAGGCAGTCGCGCACGCGCGGCGGGCCGCTCCCGTGCCGGGATACTGTCCGACAGGTCGAGGACGATCGCATCGGCGTCATGGCGCCATGAGCTCGCGACAGCTGCCTGGTCCAGTATGGGCACCAGCAGGACCGACCGCCGGACCAGCGTGCTGGACGCTAGCACACACTGGCCTGTGAAGGTGCTCCGCGCATGCGGGCGCTGGCTACCATGCGATGCTTGTGGGCATCCATGTCGGCGCAGGCAGCGGCCCACTCGAGCAGCTCCCTGGCGCGAGCCGCTTCGTAGCGGTCGATGACCTTGCCGTCCAGCACGCCTTCCGCTTCCCCCTCTTCATCCAGCGTGTTCCAGAAGGCCAGCACCCGTTCAGCTTCCGCCACCTCCTCGGTCGGCGGAGTGAGCCCGCGATTCATCGGTTCCACGACGTTTGGATGCAGGCCGCTGCCGTGCCGTCCGCCTAGCTTGCGGGTAGCTGTGGCCTGCGCGTAGGCGTGCTCAGCATCGCTCACGCTGCCGGACGTATCGGGAAGCTGCGCGCTGACAGGAAAGTCCTTGCCATGCGCACGCGCGACCAGACTACCCAGACCGCGAGGATAGAAGAAAGCGTCCACTCCGGTGAACATCTCCACGCCGAGGCTCAACGCGTAGTCGTATCCACCGACGCTGCCAAAGGTCTTCTGACGCGGGCTGGCGTCTACCAGTTTCTCCAACGCCACGGTTCCATGGACCGAGTCCGGCGAAAGCTCGATGTCGGTCGTGCCCGGACGTATGCCGCGTTCGCGCTCCATCCGGGTGACGCAGGCGTCCATGAGACGGACCTGGTCGGCAGTCACAGTGTGGCCCATATTCAGGCCGCTCAGGCCGGGCCAGACGGCCGCGGCCACGTCGGCCTCTATAAACGCCTGGTTGATGCGGACCTGCACCGCGCCACCACCCTGGGCAGCGGTCTGAATGGCTTGCCGAACCAGAGTCCGGGCATGGCTCTTTTGGGACTGTGGCACCGAATCCTGAAGGTCCAGCGTGAAGCCGTCACAGCCCCGTGTCCAGGCGGCGTTGACAAAGCGCGGGTTGTTGATGGGCATCGTCAGGCCCGAGCGGTGGACCTTGCGACGTGGCGTCATACGGCAGCGCCTCCTCAGTCGAGCACGTACTCGATGTCCCGCGGATCGAGGTCCAGCGCGCGAGCGTGCAGCTCGCACTCCGAGCGGGCGTACATCAGGGCATCCGCGTCGATCCCTGGCTCGATGCCGAGACTGACGCGCAGGTTGGGACCAACTCCAACCGCGTGCACTCGGGGGCTACCCGAGGCGATCTCGTGGGCCCTAGTCACGCCCAGCGGCGACTCGATCACGGGCCTGATCGCCACGGTTTGCGGTCGAATGCCTCTGAGTCTCTCCAGACGGGCGATCAAAACATCCGCTGCTTGAATCTGCGCCGCCGATTCTGGCCGCGGGTAGTAGATAGTCGAGACTCCCGGCCAGACGACAGCAGCCAGGTCCGCCTCCGGGCTCGCAGACGCAATGCGGACGCTGCCGACTGAGGCCCTAAATCTAAATCCAAACTTAGACATGCGAGGCCCACTCGGCTGCTTGCTGCTTGGAGTCGTCACGAGCTCGGCAGGCTTCGGCCCACTGCGTCAACGCTGGAGCGTCGCGTACGTCCTGGGGGGTGGGAGTGGGAGTAAAACCCTGGTTCAAGGCGGCTACCTGCTCCGGCTCAACACACAGAGCACCCTTGAATCCGGCCAGTCGGCCTAGCCGGGCGGACCGCAGCGTGGCTTCTGAACTGGCGCCCAGTCCGCGCGAGTCTGCTTGCCACCAGGCGCCGACAGGGCTCACACCGGTGGCGTTGGCCACGACGATCAAGCGCTGCATCAGAAAGGGCATCAGGTGTAGCTCGCCGTGAGGCTCACCGCGCAGGTCCATCACGAGGTCGGCGCGGCCAAGGCTCGCCGAGCGCACCCGAGGACTACACGTCAGCAGCTCTGCCGCGGCGTGGTTGCCCGCGGCGGTCTCCAGGGACAGATGGATTTCCAGCGAGTTCTCGGTGCTACGCGGCTCATCAAATTCGTTGATCTCGTGGATCAGTCCGGCCTGCATGACTCCTCGCTCGGCCTCGAAGTAGGCCAGCACGTCCTCCGCCTCGTGGATCTGCTCGACCGAGCTGACCTTCGGCAGGATGACGCCCTGCAGACCCCGCCAGACCGATGCGTCGAGATCGGCGTACAACAGCTCGAGGTCACACCGCACGAAGACCTCGGCGCCGCCCTGGCGAGCACGTTCGATGCCCTCACGAATGCCGGCTCGTGCCGCGTGCTTGCGATCGTCGTGGACCAGATCCTCGAGATCGAAGACGACGACGTCGGCGCCAAACGTCGCTGATTGCTCGACGAGATCCGAGCGATGGCCCGGAATGAGGAGCCAGGAACGTCTCACCGACTGGCCGGTCACGCGGCGACTCGCTTCGGACTACGCTGCACCGGACCCACCAGGCGGCTTGACAATCACCAGAGCGTCGGCAGCCCTCACCCCCTCCCCCGCAGGCAGGACCATGAGGGGGTTGATGTCGAGCTCGGTGAGCTGTCCATCGAGATCGACCGCCAGATACGATACGTCAACCAGCGTCTGAGCCAGGGCCTCGATATCGGCCGGCGGCCGGCCGCGAAAGCCCTGCAGCAACCGCACTCCTCTGACTTGCGAGATCATCCCGCGCGCTTCGGATGTCGTGATCGGGCAGCGCCGCAAGGCCACGTCGTGGTACACCTCCACCAGTACCCCGCCGCTGCCGAACAGCAAGATAGGGCCCAGCTGTTCGTCGTAGGACACGCCGACGATGGCTTCCACGCCATTGGTCACCATCTCTTGCACTAAGACCCCGGCGACGGCAGCCTCTGGCGCGCACGCGGACGCCCGAGCCATCACATCGTCATAGGCGCTGCGCACCTGCCCGGCGTCGCCCAACGCTAACCGCACCACACCGACCTCAGTCTTGTGCCGGATGGCTGCCGAATCGGCCTTCATCACCACCGGGTACCCCAAACGTTCGGCAGCTGCCACAGCGTCGTCGGCGGAGCTCGCCTGCGCTTCGCGTGTGCCTCGTACTCCCCAGGTCTCGATGAGCCGCTTGCTGTCGAACTCGGACAGCGCGTTCTGGTTCTTGATCCCATTCGCGAGTCCCGTCTTCGCCTCTCGCTGCTCGCGCGTCAGCGCCGGAGCCGTGGCGAAGCCACTCCGCAAGCGTTGCTCCCGCCAGGCGTGGTAGCCATGCAAGCTCTTGAGCCCAAGCGCCAGCGCCACCGGGGAATAAAAGATCGGTAGAGCGGCGGCCTTGAGCGTTGCTAGACCCTTGCCATCACTTCTCGTCCCGGTCCACATGTACACGACGCCTTTGCCGGTACGCTGGCGCAGGCTGATCGCCTCCTCCGCGCGCCCTTCAGAGCCACTGCTGGCGATCACGAGCATGCCCACTTCGGGCTGATTGGCGATCGACTCGATGATGTGCGGGAATGCGTCGCTATTCAGGTAGCCTGTGAGGTCCGCCGGATTTGCCGCCCAGCCGAAGTCCTTGAGCATGTCATTGAGGTCGTCGCGGACCGCCGCGCGCAGCGGCGGGAGATGCAGCCCAGCCATGCCGAGCATGTCCGCGGTCAGTGAGTTGACGCCCCCTGAGTGCGACACCACGGCGATGCCAGGCGGATCCGGCCTGGGCGCCTGCGCCAGGAGTTGAGAAATCTCGAGCAGCTCGTCATAATCCTGCACCCGGACCACACCGTACTGGGCACACACGGCATCGAACCGGGCATCCGAGCCGGTCAGGGCGCCGGTGTGTGAGCCGGCCGCCCAGGACCCCGCCTCCGACCGACCTATCTTGATGAGGACGATCGGCTTGCCACGCTCCCCCGCGAGCGTGGCCAGGGCAATGAACTTTTCAGCGGTCTTGAAGCCTTCGACGAACCCCGCGATGACCCGCGTCGCCGGATCATCCAGCAGGTAGCGGGCGTAGTCGGCGAATTCCAGGTCGGCCTCATTGCCGGTGGAGATGATGTAGGTGTAACCGATGCCGGCGTCAGCGGCGCGCGTTCGGAGTGGGCCGAACGCCGTTGCTCCACTCTGGCACACCAGCCCGATTGCGCCGGGCACATCGGCCGCGGTGGCCACGGAGCCCATCGCCATCGGCCAGATGTCGTCCTTCACGTTGGCTACGCCGAGACAGTTGGGGCCGCTGATCCGTAGGCCAGACTCCTTCGCGAACGCTGCCAGCCGCTGTTGCAGGGCGCGCCCTTCGCGGGTGCCGCGCTCGGCGAACCCGGCTGAGATGACAATGGCCGAGCCGACACCCTTCCGCTGACAGCCCTCCAGGACCCCGAGCACCTGAGGGTGGGGCACGACGATGGCCGCCAGGTCGGGACCTTCTGGCAGGTCGTCGACGCTGGGATAGCACGTGACGCCCGCGATCTCGGTGTACTTCGGGTTCACCGGGTACACGCGTACGCGATCTCTGGCTTTGAGCACGGTGTTCAGAAGGCGTCCTCCGTACTGCTGCCGGGGAGTGGCGCCAACCACCGCGATTGAACGCGGATGGAGCATCTTGTGGATGGCTGCCAACTGGCTGTCGGTCCAGAATTCCGCGCCTGTGTGTTGTGCCGGCGGCGACGGAGGGTAAGCAGCCATAGCGATTCCGATTTTGTACACCTGCGCGGCGTTGCGTGTCTCCCCGCTCCGCGCTCCCGACAGCCTCTGGGATGGCGGCCGCGACGGAGAGGCGCCAGGGAGATGGTCGCCCTGCCGCCTCTCCCGCCGCGCTCAGGCCGGCACCTGCTCGCTCTGCTTTCTGGTCCAGAAACGGTGCTGCCCAATCGCGTCGATGAGCTGCTGCGAGAACGCCGGCACATCGGTGCCAGCCTGGCCTGTGATGATGCCAGGTACGGCCTTCAGCTGGCTCGTCGGATTGGAGCCCGCGGCAGCTCCGCGCAGGATGTCTGAGCCAGCGAGCAGGTCGACTCCCTCGGCCAGCGCTGCCATCGGTTTGTAATGCGTGAACGCCTCATTGATGAAGTGGAGGGCGTTTCCTTGCGCCTTGAGCGCGTCCACGCTCCCCTTACCACCCGGGACGAACACTGCGTCATACATGACAGACGCGGTGGTCATGACGCTCCTGTCTACGGGGATGTCTTCGCCGCCGGTGCCCTTGATCGTGCCCAGGAACTTTGCGATGACGTCGACCTGGACTCCTGCCCCGTTGAGGACCGCCTTGACCCCTTGGACCTGGCCGCCGTCGACGCCATCAGCCGCGAGGATAGCGACCCGGCGACCGGCGACAGCGCCCTTGGGCGTGTTCTCCATGCTGACCGCGGGCGACCGATCCACACTCCGCCGGCCACCTGGTGGGGACACCGCGTCTTGCGCCACGGCCTGCACGTCGCTGGATGGGCCCGCGATACCGATCCCCTGGGCGACCTGCTGGGCGAAGCTGTGGTCCACGTGGTCGAACATGTCGACCATGCGCTGTCGTACGTCCTTGCTCTCGACTTTGCCCAGCTCGAAGTGGGCGGCGTCGACAAGATGCTGCCGCTCGGGATCCGACAGGCTGTTCCAGAACAGCGTCGCCTGGCTGAAGTAGTCCCTGAAGCTGTCGGTCCGCCCACGCACCTTCTGCCCCTGGACGGTCTCTGGGAAGGACACGTAGCCGCCGGCCGCCTGCGGGGCCAGGACCGGGCAACCCGCGGCGAGCGAGTTCGGGAAGTAGTTCACCCGCCCCTGGTGGATCTTCTGCCGCATGTAGCCGTCTTGCTGGTTGTTGTGCACGGGCGCCAGCGGACGATTGATGGGGACTTCCGCGAAGTTGACGCCGTTGAAGCGATTGATCTGCGTGTCGAAGTAGGAAAAGAGGCGGCCTTGCAGGAGCGGGTCGTCGCTGAAATCGATGCCGGGCACGACGTGCCCTGGATGGAAGGCGACCTGCTCGGTCTCGGCGAAGAAGTTGTCTGGATTGCGGTTCAAGGTCAACTTGCCGATGCGGCGCACGGGCACCAGCTCTTCGGGCCAGATCTTGGTGGCATCCAGCACGTCGAAGGCAAAGGCGAGCTCGTCCTGCTGGTCGATCAGCTGGACGCCGAGCTCCCACTCGGGAAAGGTCCCCTGCGCGATAGCGTCCCAGAGGTCACGCCGCAGCCAATCGGGATCCTTGCCGGCCAGCTTCTGGGCCTCGTCCCACACCAGCGAGTGCAGGCCGAACAGCGGCTTCCAGTGGAACTTTACGAACCGGGCAGTACCCTGCTCGTTGACGAAGCGGAAGGTGTTGACGCCGAAGCCCTCCATCATCCTGAAGCTGCGGGGAATCGCCCGGTCCGACAAGACCCACATGTTCATGTGCGTGGACTCGGGGAGCAGCGAGGCGAAATCCCAGAAGGTGTCGTGCGCCGTGGATGCCTGCGGGATCTCGCGGTCCGGCTCGGGCTTGAAGGAGTGGACGAGGTCGGGAAATTTGATGGCGTCCTGGATGAAAAACACAGGAATGTTGTTCCCGACCAGATCGAAGACGCCCTCCTGGGTGTAGAACTTCGTGGCAAAGCCCCGCGCGTCGCGCGCGGTGTCGGCCGAGCCGCGGAACCCGTTCACGGTGGAGAAGCGGACGAACACCGGCGTCTTTACCGACGGATCCTGGAGGAACCCTGCTCTGGTGAACGGGGCCTGCGATTCGTACACCTGGAAGACGCCGTGTGCGCCGGCGCCTCGGGCGTGCACGACGCGTTCGGGGATCCGCTCGTGATCGAACTGGGTGATCTTCTCGCGGAAGTGGAAGTCCTCGAGAAGAGTCGGCCCGCGCCCGCCCACTTTGAGCGAGTCGTTCGTATTGGAGACACGCAGCCCTTGGTTCGTCGTGAGGTACTGCCCGGTCGGGTTTTCGCGGTACGGGTCGAGCTGCTTGTCCTCGTCCGTAGCCGACCCGCCGGCCGCCGGTTGAGCCGCTAGAACCTCGGCCTCTGGCTGCATCACCGGTTCCGCTGCATCCCGGCTGGGAGGCTGGGCGGCCGCCGCAGGGTGAGGCAGACCGATTGCCGCCACGGTGCCGCTGGCGAATGCCGCCGCGCCTTTGAGGACGTCGCGCCGGAGTGCCAGCCAGGACCTGGTATCGCGTGTCCGCTCAACGTTCGGTTCGGTGTCATCGTGGGGTGTCTGCATAGCGCTAGTGTGCCAGCCTACGGGGAGTCGTCGATACATTCCGGGCGAGAGTCCGGGCACTCTGGGCCAGCGCTACCTGAGCTGCACGCGCCGGATGGCTCTGCTCAGCGAGCCCGCACGTATCGCGCTGCGGCGCCTGTTCGATCCGCGGGCTGAGCGGGGCTGACGGCAGGTGAGGCCGGCTATTTCCCGCTCAGATCGACGGAGCCAGCATACGGATGCCTGCCCCCGCCCCACTCAAAGCGCACGGCGAAGCCGGCCTGCCTGAAGGCCTCGGTCGGTGGCACGCCCGTCAGCCGCTCCAGCTGCTTGCGTGAGGCTCCTGCTCGATCCATCGGGCGCTCCAATCCAGCATCAGCTCCTGGAAGCGGATCGCCTGCTCCGCCAGCGCTCTCGGGCCAACGTGGCCGGTATCGAGCCAATGGATGTCGATGGGCTTGCCGAGCGCCTCCAGCCGGGCCGCGTAGCGTTCCATCTGCCGTGGCGGGCAGCGCGCATCGTTCCGTCCCTGGATCACCAGGACCGGCGCGGTGAGCCGCTCAGCGTAGGTGATCGGCGATCCTTCCGCCCACGCCATCGGCTGCTCATCGGGTGTGCCACCGAAGCGCCGGGCGATGCCACGCTGTAGCCAGGCCGGCGAGTCTTCGTAGGCAGCGACGCAGTCGCCGATCGCGACTCCGGCCACGCCACCCGCCCACAAGGTTGGGTATGTGCCGAGCGCAAGCAGGACGAGCAACCCGCCATACGACCAACCCTCGACAAAGACCCGAGCAGGATCTGCCAGGCCCTGAGTCACGAGCCATCTGTGCGCCGCTACCAGGTCTTCGACCTCCCAGTAGCCGGGCCGTCCGAGGATGGCTTCCTCGAACTCGCGACCGAAGGTAGTCGATCCACGGTAGTTCACGCTCAGCACCGCGAACCCACTGTCCAGCCAGGACTGGACGGACGCTGAGAAGCTGTCGGCCGTCACGACGTTCGGTCCCCCGTGAACCTGAACGATCGCCGGCCACGGACCCTCCCCGCCCGGCGTTCCGAGCCAGCCCTGGACGAGCTGCCCGTCAGACGATGGAAAGGTGACCGAACGCCAGGGCCGGCCTGGCGGAGCGGTGCCGGCGTTCAGCACAACGCGCGTCTGCCGTCCACTGTTGTGGTCGAGCCCAATCAGGCGGGGGGCAGACGCGACATCGCTCCACAAGGCAAAGATCTCGCCACGGGGCGCTAAAGTAGGCGCCCGCGTCTGTGAAGAAGCTGACCGAGAAGCCGAAACTCCCGCTCGGGTGGTCGAGCCGGCGCAGTCGCCCTGGTTTGATCTCGTACACGTAGAGCTGCTGTTCCGCACGCAGCCACTGACGGAGGAGGATCTCTCGGCCGTCGCTCGACCAGTCCAGAGGCACCACGTCACCCTCGAGCTCACCGAGCAAGAGACCCTGATAGACGTCCCGCCTGATGTTCCACAGGAGTGGTCGCAACCAGCCGCTGCGGTTGCTGGTCACCAGCAGGCGAGGGTCATCGGGTGCAGGTGCGAACAGGATCGGTTGCAGGCTCGTGTGAGGGTCGGCGTCCATTCGGCCCACTTCCTCGGCGGTGTCCGTGTCGAGGATGACCACGCTGCTGTAGGTTCGGCTTGGCGTCTGGGCAACGGCGACCGCGAGGTACGCGCCATCGGCGGACAGAGTCGGTCGGCTGAGCGGCCGGTCGCGGGTTGTGAGGTCGCGTACCACCGGTCCATCGGTGTCGAGCTGATCGAGGCGATAGACATGGTACCCGTCCGCATCGGCGTAGCTGAAGCAGCCGCGTGGGCTAGCACCAGCCAGCGTGAGATCCAGGGAGGTGTAGGGCGGAAGATCGGGTGTGAGGTCGATTTCCGGGCCGCCGTCCCACGGCAGGCGCACGTAATGCCCGCGTTCGCTACCTTCCTGATCGACGAACGAGTAAACGTGCCGCCCGTCAGGCGCGAGCAGCGCGAACAGCCGGCCATTGGACTCATGCGTGAGTTCACTGAGCCGGCCGGTCGGCACATCCCAGGCGTGCAGCTGATACACACCCGTCGGATTGCTGACCACCAGTCCTCGGCTCGGCTCGCGAACGGCAATCCGGGCACTGACGATTGTGTCCACCCGAAAGCGTCGCTTCCAGGGTGGCTCTAGGTCATGCTCGTTGAGGCTCATCCCAGCAGGTCCCGAGGGTGACCGTCGACAGTGGCGTCGACCAGCTGGTGTAGGTGGCTGCACGTCTCATGTGTCCGCTAGAGGCTAGGCAATGAGGGTCAAGGCCGCCCTGCTCGCCGCGGAGAGATCCTGCCGGAGCGAGTAAAAGCTCCAGACGCCCTGCCTGAAGCTGGCGACCAGGCCGGCGTCCTTGAGCTTGCCGAGGTGATGGCTGATCGTCGGCTGGCCCAGGTCGAAGGCGGCGGTGAAGTCGCACACACAGATCGGCCCGGTGGCCGCCTTGAGCATGTGCAGCATCTGCACCCGCGTCGGGTCGGCCAGCGCCTTGAAGAGAGCCGCGAGCTCCTCGGCCTGGTGCTCGGGAAGGGGTGGGGCGACGGCGACACAGCACCTTTGACACGGGCCGGAGCAAGCTCGCCGATCGCGGGGAGAGCCATGGGGCTATGATACCCCACCCATTGACAAGCGGCGATGCAGACGCTACCATCAGCGTTGTATCGATACCTATCGATGGAAGGACCAGGACGATGGCCTGTGACTGCCCGTGTGGCGTATGCCCGTGCCCCTGTTGTCAGTTGTCAGTTGTCAGGAAACCAATCACCACCGCGTGAAGGAGAGTCTTCCCCATGTCTGGGACCAATCCATAGAGCAGCGCCCCCTGAGCCCGAGGGCCTGCGCGACGTCGTCCGCGCCCGCTACGCCGCGGCCGCCTCCGCGGTCACCCAGGCCCATCCCACCAAGCCACAGAGTTCGAGCGCCGCAGCGGGGGATTGGCCTGATAGCGGAGGCAAGCGCGCGCAGCCTGGCTGGAGCTGGCGCGCACGTGAATGGGAGGCCGGTCTGCACCTGGTCCGCCGGAAGGCTGTTGCTGCGTGGTCGATTAGGAGTTAGGAGTTAACGGTGGACTAATGCTACGAGGATGATCGCCGCTAAACCGGTCGCCAGCGATGGCAGCATGCGGCGAGTCCGGATCACTACCAGAAAGGCCACCACGTAGGGTGATTGTTCCCAGCCTGGAACGGCGAGCTGGCCGGCGGGAGCGATGATACTTGGCGCGATCAATGCGCCCAGGACCGCCGCGGCAACATACTGGAGTCACGGTCGCAGGCGGGTGGTGAGGCCCTCGGAGACGACGACCAGGGGTAGGGCTTTAGGCAAGAACACCGCGGCCGCCATGCCCACAATAACCAGCAGCTCGCCTGGCGTCATGGGCGGGCGCGTCGGCTGAGCAGGCGCTCCAATGGCACTCCGGCGAGGCTGGCGACCAGGCCCGCGGAAACGATGTTCCAGCCGCTCGGCAGATACACCGCGCCCATTACCGACAGCACGGCAACCAGGCCTAGCGGAACGGACGTGCAGAGCAAGACCGTCAGGACCAGGAAGACGAGTGGGAAGACCGCTTTTAGCGGCCCGACCAAGTTGGGCGGGACGGCCGCGCCGAGTAGCACGCCGACGATCGTTCCCAGGAGCCAACCCGCGTACAAAGGAATCCACGTACCAATCAGGTACCCCGGTTGGAGGACGCCTTTCTGGCGCGTCACGGCCAGTGCGTAGTTTTCGTCGGTGACGCAATAGGCGAGAGCAGCGCGCAGCCAGCGGGGGGATGTGACCAGCAGCGGTGCCATCGACGCCGTGATCAGGCTGAAGCGAAGGCTCAGCGCCAGGACGCTGATGATGACGACACCGCCTCCTTCGGACCACAGGGGAAGCGCGGCGAACTGGCCGGCGCCGGACCAGACGAAAGCGGACATCAGGATCGCAGCCGGAGCGGAGATACCGGCGGCCCCCGTGCTAGCGCCGAAGATTGCGCCAAGAATCAGCGTGCTGGGGAAGAACGCCAGGGCGTCGACGAAGCCCGCGCCTAGGCGCTGCGACAGAGCGAGCATGGAGCTGTGAGCTTATGGCTTGCTGTCGCTCGACGGGTGTCAACGGTCATACCAAGCCATCAGGCATGTGGGTAAAGCTCATGTGGGGCTCACTGCCACTCGACTTCGACGCCGGGCACGGTACCAGATGTCGACCAGCCCTCCCGGCAGCAGGAGCACGATCAGGATGAACAGGATGCCGAAGATGATCTGGTGGAATTGCGTGAACGACACCGCCAACTCTTCTCGCACCAGGATGTAGAAGATCGCGCCGATCACAGGGCCGATGACGGTGCCGACCCCGCCGATAAAGGTGATCACGACCGCGTCGAAGGTCCAGGTCGGCTCGAATGCAAACTGGGCGTAGAAGCTCGCCTGGTGGAGAGCGAAGGTCGCGCCAGCCAGGCCGGCCAGGAAGCTGCTGACCACCAGCGCTGCCAGCTTGTGGGCCAGCGGGTTGACTCCCGAGGCGCGAGCTGCCTCCTCGTCTTCACGCACCGCCATCCAGCCCAGGCCCAGGCGCGAGGTGATCGAGACGCCGGCGACCAGCACCGCTACCGCGGCCAGGCCGAGAGCCAGGTAGTAGTGGCTGACGATGTCATAGTCGGCACTGATCTGCGCCGGCAGCGCGTTGATGTTGGGAAGGACGTTGCCGACTGTGATTCGCAGCGCCTCGGCGAGGCCAAGAGTGCCGATCGAAAAGTAAGCTCCGCGCAACCTGAAGGTCGGAACTCCGATCAGCAGCGCGAAGATCGTCGCGGCTGCGCCGCCGGCGACGAATGCCAGCGGGTAAGGCCAGTGGCCAAGCAGCCACAGCTGACGGGTAGTCAGCACGCCAATGCCGAAGAACGCGGCATGGCCGAGGTTGACCTGGCCAGTGAAGCCACCGAGAACGTTCCAGCTCTGGCCGAGCGCGATGTACAGCAGGATCAGGAACAACAGATTGAGGACGTCCTGTCGGTTGTTCGTGAGTGGGGGCAGGACCGCCATCGCCGCCAGGACCATCGCCGGCGCCAGCGCTCGCATCATGCGCGGCGGCCGAAGAGTCCGCGCGGGCGGAGCAGCAGGACCACGACGAACAGCGCCAGTCCCACCACTTGCTGATACTCAGCGCCGATCCAGATCGTGCTGAGGTTCTCTACGGTTCCCAGTAGGAGGCCCGCCAGAAAGGCGCCGTAGATGCTGCCCATACCTGCCAGGACCACCACGACCAGGGCTTTGAGGGTCCACGCCAGGCCGATCGCCGGCGAGATGCTGAACGTGACCAGGACAAGTGAGCCGGCGATACCGGCCAATGCGGAGCCGATGGCAAAAGTGAGCAGGTAGGTACGGCGTACGTCCACGCCGGCCAGAGCGGCGGCTTCCCAGTCCAGGGCAGTCGCGCGAATGGCCATGCCGAAATAGGTCCGCTGGAGCAGGAGGTACAGGACCGCGACCACCAGCGTCCCGACGATCAACGTCAAGACTCGTGTGTAGGGCAACACTACGCCGGCCAGTGTGAAGGCACCGCCGGCATACGCGGCGCGAACGGATCGCTCGTCGGCCGAAAAAGCGAACAAGGCGACGTTTTGCAGCACGAGCGCCAGGCCAAAGCTAATCAACAGCGAGTTCTTGACCCGCTGCTCTTCGTCGAGCCGTTCGACGAATTGAAACAGGACGGTATTGAGGAGCAAACCGAGGGCAAAGAGGCAGATCGCAGACAGCGCTACCGAAAGGTACGGGTCGATGCCGAGGACGGTGAAGACGAAGTAGCTGGCGTATCCACCCAGCATCAGCAGCTCGCCGTGCCCAACGTTGAGCACGCGCATGACGCCGAAAATCAGCGTCAAGCCGACCGCCGCCACCCCGTAGTTGCTGCCGACGAACAGCCCGAACGCCAGTTTCTGAAGGAAGACCGTCAGGTCCACGACGACGTGCTCCCGCTGTCCTGGTTGGCCCGGGCCGCGTCGTGGCCGCCGGCGGGGGTAGAGGTGGTTTCGACGTAGCCGAGGTACGCCCGCTGGACCTGTTTATCGTGCAGCAGGGCGTGGCCCGTCCCTTCGCCGGCTACGCGGCCTCGCTCCAGGATGTAGCCGCGGTTGGCGACTTCCAGCGCCAGGTGGGCGTTCTGTTCCACCAGCAGGACCGTGATTCCTTCACCATTCACCGCGGTGAGCACCTCGAATATGCCGCGCACCACCAGCGGCGCGAGGCCAAGTGACGGCTCGTCCAGCAGCAGCAGGCGAGGTAAGCCCATCAACGCTCGGCCCAGCGCGAGCACCTGTTGCTGGCCACCGCTCAAGGTGGCGGCAATCTGGTGCCGACGCTCGAGCAGCAGGGGGAAGATCTGGAACACGCGCTCGAGCGTTGTTGCCCGCTCAGCTCGCGCCCGCGAAGAATAGGCCCCCAGCATCAGGTTCTCGACCACCGACATCTCACCGAACAGGTGCCGCCCTTCAGGCACCAGGATCAAGCCATGCTCGACGATGCGATGCGCTCCAAGTGTCTGCAGCATCGTCCCTTCGAACCGCACCGAGCCGGCTGTCGGCCGATGCAGTCCAGCGATGGTTCGCATCAGGGTGGTCTTGCCGGCTCCGTTCGGCCCGACCAGAGCCACGATTTCGCCCGCGTTGACGTGCAGGCTGATGTCCCACAGCGCTCTCACATCGCCGTAACCGGCGGCAAGGTGGCTCACTTCGAGCATTGGCGCAGCGTCGGCGGTCACGCCAGCGCAATTGCCTCGGCCGCGTCGGCGTTGCCGGTGCCGAGATACGCGTCGACGACGCGCGCGTCTCGAGCCACGTACTCGGGAGTCCCCTCGCAGATCTTCTCGCCGGCGCTCAGGACCGCTATACGGTCCGAGACACCGAACAGCGCCTTGACCAGGTGTTCGACCATGACGATGGTGACGCCTGAATCCCTGATGCGTACCACCAGCTCCATGGCCAATACCACCTCAGACGGATTCAGGCCTGCCAGTAGTTCGTCCAGCAGCAAGAGCTGGGGGTGTGTTGCCAGCGCTCGTGCCAGCTCCAGCCGTTTACGATCGACCAGCGTCAGGTTCCTGGCCAGCAGATGCGACCGGTCGCCCAGCCCGAGCAGGTCCAGTTTTTCCCGCGCAGCGGCCTCGGCCGTGCGCCGCGATGCGGCTGGCTGGCGACCGTAGACGCTGCCCACGGCGACGTTGTCGAGCACAGTGAGGTTGGGAAACGGTCGAACCAACTGGAAGGTTCGCGCGATGCCGAGCTTGCAGCGGGCGTGTGGCGCCAGTCGCGTGATATCAGAGCCTTCGAACAGGATCGTGCCGCTGCTGGGAGGATATGTGCCGGTGATCAGGTTGAAGAGCGTTGTCTTGCCGGCGCCATTCGGCCCGATCAGGCCCACGATCTCGCCTGGCTCAACGGTGAGGTCGACAGACTTGACGGCCAACAGGCCGCCGAACGAGCGCGATACGTTCCTGAGCTCCAGAAGCATCAACAACCAACAACCAACAACCAACAACCAACGGCCTTACCGCTGAGCGAATGGTTTGGCTGGATACTTGATCGGACCGCCCACCTGGTCCTGCGGCCAGACCGTTACCTGTTTGCCACCCTGCCACTGATAGTAGATGGTGACCACGTTGCCGGTCCCATCGGCGTTGAACGAGATCGGACCGATGACCGACGATGGCATGTTGGTCGCCGCAAGGGCGTTGCGCAGGCCGTCGCGATCGAACGTGTCGGCCCGTCCGAGCGCATCGGCCAGCACCTGGGCGACGGCGTACGCGGCGCCCACCACTCCCTCGGGCGGCTTGTTGTAAACGGCCTGGTATTCGGAGACCATCTCCGCGTTGCCGGGGAATTTCAGGTCGGCGTCCCAGCCGGGTGCGCCGAGGATGTAGTCGCCGTCCTTACCCAGCGCCGTTGTCCAGGCACCTGAATCAGGCGCACGAATCATGCTGATCAGCTTGGGGTTGAGGTCAAGCTCTTTCATCTGTTTGATGATCGCGATGCCGTCTGGCGGAGTCGGGACTATCAGCACCGCGTCGGGGTTAGCGCTCTTGGCCTTGAGCAGCATCGAGGAGAAGTCATTCGAGCCGGGCGCGTACTGTTCGTCCACCGTGATCTCGTAGCCAGCATGCGATTGCGCCTGCTGTTTCCAACCACTCTCCATCTCGGTGCCCCAATCGGTCTTTTCGGGAAAGATCGCCACCGTGGCTGGCTTCGGGTTCAGCGTGTCCATCAGGTCGAAAATAGCCTTGGTCATCTGGGGCGACTTAGGGAATGGTGAGAAGAGGTACTTGTAGCCCTGCTGATGGATGGAATACAGACCGAAGGCGACGCCGATATACGGCGTCTTGTTCTTCTCGGCAACAGCCGCGGCAGCCGCGTGCAGGTCGCTGCCGAACCCACCAAAATACGCCAGGATGCCGGAATTGTTGAGAGTCTCCATCCGCTGGACGGTCTGATTGGCGTCGGAGGCGTCGTCCAGGAAGTTGATCTCCAGCGGGATCTTGTGACCGAACGCCTTGACCATCGCTCCGCCGCTGGCATTGACATCTTTGATGGCCAGGTTGTAGCCGTTTTTGATCTGTTCGCCGCCCGACGCGTACCGGCCGGTCAGTCCCACCGCGGCGCCGAGCTTCACGCTGGCTGGTGCATTGGCCGACGTCGGCGCGGCCTGATTGGCTACTGGCGAGGCAGCGGCGGGCGATGGGGCGGGCGATGCGGCTGGTGCCGGCGCGGTGCTGGGCTTCGGCGCAGCCGTTGCGCCAGCCGGCGGAGCCGTCGTCGGCGCCGCCGCGGGCGCCGCTTGACACGCAGCCAACAGCGAGCTGCCCAGAGCCGCACCTCCTACCAGCAGGCCACGCAAGAGCCCGCGCCGCGAGACCCGAGAGACGTCTGCCATGCCTTCCCCTTTGCCGTTGCCGAATCTAGAGTGGTTGAGTCGCTAGCGTAGCGGCTCGCGCGGCATCGGTCACGTGGGAACCAGCATAGGGGTGTGCCCGGACGTCGTCCCGAAGAAGGCGGTCAGCCGCCACTGCGTTCCATGATCACCCCGTCCGAATGTCGGTAACGCACCCGCGCGGCGGCGGCGGCGAAGTCGGGCAGCGCGCCCGTGCCGACGGCCGCCGCCAGCGCCGCCCCGACGGCGGCTTCCTCTTCCCAGACGGGCATGGCGAGTGGCAGACCGAAGCGGGCGGCGAGGGCGTCGGCCAGCAGCGGGTTGCGGCGGATGCCGTTGCCGGCGCCGACGAGTCGGTGCCTCGGGCCGGCCGCCGGCTGGAGCTCGGCGTACGAGGCGGCCAGGTTGTCGGCCACACCCTCGACCAGCGCCCGCGCAAGATAGCCCGGGGAGAAGTTGTCAAGGCTGATGCCGGTAAAGGCTCCGCGCAGCGACGGGTCCTGTCGCGTGCCGGCGAACAGCGGCGTGCACGTCAAGCCGTCGGCCCCGGCGGGAGCCGCGCCGGCGCTGCCAAGCATGGCGTGGTAGAGGTCGTCGCCACTCCGTCGCGCGCCGAAGAGCTGCTCGCCGACCTGGCCGAAGAAGTCGCGCAGCAGGGCCAGCGAACGACCGCCGGCCAGCCCGGCCAGGGTCAACAGGTAGCGGCCGCCCGGAAAGGGCCGGGTGTCCAGCCCGGGCACGCGGGCGAACTCCTCCATGACTGTCGACACCTGGGCGCCGGTGCCGACGTTCACGTGGACAGTCTCGAGCGGCTCGCCGACACTGCCGAGCAGACTCGCCTGGTGGTCGCCGAGAGCAACGCCGACGGGCAAGGCGGCACGCAGCCCCCAGGCGTCGGCCGCGGCCCGCGTCAGATGCCCCACCGGGGTCCCGGCCCCGTGGACCGGGGGAAAGATTGCCCGGGGCGCGCCGAGGTGGCCCAACAGCCCAACGTCCCATGCGCCGGCCAGCACGTCGAAGACGCCCGAGCCGGCCGCGTTCGTGCGGTCGGTGGTCGCCGGGGCGCCGGTCAGCGACGCCACGATGGCGTCGGGGATGGAGCAGACGCGCTGGACGCGCAGCTCGTCGTGCAGCGCCAGCCAGAAGAGAGACGGGCCGAGGTAGCCGGCGGCCGGCTCGCAGCCCGTGCGCTGGAAGGCTCCCGGGCCGGCGCGGCGCTTCAGCTCCTCCAGGTAGGAGACGCCGTCAGCGAACGGCTCCGCCACGCGCCGGTCGCGCCAGGTGATTGCCGGCCGCACCGCGCGGCCAGCGGCGTCCAGGAGCGCCACGCCGTGCATCTGGCCGGTGACGCCGACGCCAGCTAGCTCCTGCTCCTGGCCCCGCTCCGCGAGGGTCGCGACGACCGCTCTGGTGGCGGCGTCCACGATGGCACGAGCGCGATCGAGGTCGAGCTCGGACCAGCCGGCCGCCTGGCGATCGGCAGGTGTGCAGTCAGCGGTGTTGGCCAGGGTCGCCCGGGCCACCAGGTCGCCGGCGGCGACGTCGAAGGCCACGGCAGTGATGGTGGTGGTGCCGACGTCAAGGCCAAGAAAGAGGGTCGCCATGTGTCCGGCCTGAGCCGCAGTCTACGCCGAGTAGCATGTGTCCTGCGCAGGGAGGCATGAGCCGTCGTGGAGCTGGTGCTCGCCGTGGTGGCGCTCGTCGTTGGAGTTGTGGGTCTCGTCGTGGCGCTCAGCGTGCGCGGCGAGCTGGCGGCCGCTCAGCGGGAGGCGGCCGCGGCGACGGCCGCCACGGAGCGGGCGCTCACGGACGCACGGGGCGCCCTGGACGGCCTGCGCCGTGAGCTGGACGAGCTACGGGCCCTCGCCGAGAGCCCGCCACCGCCCCCGCTGCCGAGGGTGCGCCGCGGCGGCCTCGACGACCTGCGCCAGCAGCTCAAGGCGTCGCGCGCCGAGGAGGCGGACGAGGGCGTCGAGTGACCGCCCGGCTCAGGCTTTCAGGCTTTCAGGCGCCCGCGCTTGAGCAGCCGCCGAACGTCGTCGAGTGGGCGGGTGTTCAGAATCTGTTCGGGCGTGAGCCAGGCGCGCCGAGCGCTGCCGAGGGCGATCCACGCGTTGTCCAGGTCGAGCGGGGAGTGGGCATCGGTGCTCAGCGTGCACAGCGCGCCCGCCTGGCCAGCCCGCCGCCCCCACGCGCCGTCGAGGTCCATGCGGGCCGGGTCGCCGCTGATCTCGACCGCGCAGCCGGAGCGCGCGGCGGCGGCGAGCACCGCCGCCATGTCCACCGGGTAGGGGTCACGGCTGCCCACCATGCGCCCAAACGGATGATTCAGCGTCTCGACCCGCGGGTGGGCGACGGCGCGCAGGATGCGCGCGGTCATCGCGTCCCGTCCCTGCTTGTGCCGGCGGTGCACCGAGGCTGACACGTAGTCCAACGCCTGGAGCACCTCGTCCGGGTAGTCGAGGGTGCCGTCCTCGAGGATGTCCATCTCCGTGCCGTGCAGGATGACGAACGGCGCCAGCTGGTGGTTCAGCCGGTCCACCAGGCGCCGCTGTTCGGCGACCCGCTCCGGCGTGAGGCCATTGATAAAGCCCAGCGCCTGGGAGTGGTCGGTCACCGCCATGTACGCGTAGCCGCGCGCCCGAGCCGTTGTCGCCATAGCCTCGAGCGAGGCCGACCCGTCGGTCCAGTCCGTGTGGGTGTGCAGGTCGCCGCGCAGGTCAGCTCCCTCGACCAGCCGCGGCAGCCCGCCGTGGGCGGCCACGTCGATCTCGCCACCGTCCTCGCGGAGCTCGGCTGGGATCGACGGCAATCCGAGCCGGGCGTACAGGGCCTCTTCGTCGCCGCTGTCGACCGATCGGCCGGCCGCGTCATGCAGGCCGTCAGGCTCCAGGCGCAGCCCGCGCTCCTGCGCCCGGGCGGACAGACGCTGGACGTGGCGCGGCGAGCCCGTGTGCCAGGCCAGTGCGCCGCCCCAGGTGGACGCCGTGGCCAGGTGCAGCTGGGCCAGGGTGCCATCGTGGAGGCGCAAGCGCGCCGAGTGGCCATCCCGCGCCAGCACCTCGGCGACTCCGGGCAGGGAGACGAACGCGTCCAGAAGGGGGGCGGCGCCGCCAGCGCCGGGCACCGCGACCAGCTCGACGCCGTCGAGAGGGCCCTCCGTCACCATGCGGCGGGCGGCACCCGCGACCTCCGCCTGTTGCGGCGCCGCGCCCTCCTGGAGCTGTGCCCGCAGCAGGCGCGCGACCTCCCAGGCAGTCTTCAACCGGACGGGGCGACCGCCCTCGCGGGCGCGCGCAACGCTCTGGAGAAGGTCCGCGCGGCCGGCCGAGGCCAGGTCTGGCAGGCGGCCCTCGCGGAGCGCCCGCTCGAAATCAGCGAGCCCGGCGACCCCGAGAGCCTGGTGCAGGGAGCGGGCGGTGGTGGGCGTGACGCCCGGGATCCGCAGCAGCTCGGCAAGCCCGGGCGGGGTCTCGGCGGCAAGCCGCGCGTGCAGCCGCATCGTCCCGTCGCGCAGCGACTCGGCCAGCAGCGCCTCGATGGCTGGGCCGACGTGCGGGATCTCCCGAAGGCGACCGTCGGCCAGCAGCGTCGCCAACGGCACAGGAAACATGGCCACGGCGTCGGCGGCGCGCTCGTAGGCGCGCACGCGGTAGGGCGGCGCCTCCTGCACGCGGAGCATGGCGGCGATCTCGGCCAGCAGTCGGGCGGCGGCCAGGTTGGCGCTCGTGTCGGCGGGTGGCATCGGCCCGACCCGCGCACACGCCGTGCCGCGCCCGCCCGTGGTGCGGTGGTGTAGTGGTGCAGCGGTGCGGAAGCTCTATCGGCCAGGGAGGCGGGCCATTACACTGCTCCCGTGGGCGACAAGGGTCTGCGGCGCTACCGCGCCGAGGTGAAGAAGAGGCGCGGCCCCGCGTGGGCTGACGCCGTGGACCGGGGCGATGATGTGGAGGACCTCAAGCGGCTCGTCGAGCTGTCCAGACTGGTGGCGGGCACCGCTCCGCCCGAGCGCAAGCCGCTCCACCAGATCTGGGGCGCGCCACGACCCCGCGCCGCCGGCTGAGTGTTGGGCGGTAAGCGCTAAGCTTGCCTTTTGAGCATCAAGCATGGCAATCCGTCCGACCAAGTCGTGCTGGAGCCACTGGCGGCCGCACCGGCCTGATCTCTAGCCCTGGCGGCGCATTGCGGGGCCGCTCAGTCCATCCGTAAGCCGCCGTTGACGTCGAGCGTCGCGCCGGTGATGTAGCTCGCGGCTGGGCCCGCCAGGAAGGCGACGGCCGCCGCCACCTCCTCGGCCGTGCCGAACCGGTGCCACGGGATGGCGTTGACCAACCGCTCGCGGCTCTCCGGGGACCAGGCGCGGGTCAGGTCGGTGTCCAGCGGGCCCGGGGCGACCGCGTTGACGTTGACCTGGTACGGCGCCAGGTGGGCGGCGAAGCTCTTGGTCAGGGAGATGACGCCCGCCTTCGACGCCGCGTACGGGGTCACCGGCATGGCGCCGCCCGACTTGCCCGAGATCGAGGCCACGTTGACGATCCGGCCGCTGCGCTGCTGCTTGAAGATGGGCGTCGCCGCCTGGGAGACGAAGAAGACGCCCTTGAGGTTGACGGCGAGCGTCCGGTCCCACAGCGCCTCGCTGACGTCTTCGATCTCCGCCAGCGGGCAGATGCCGGCGTTGTTGACCAGGATGTCCAGCCGACCGAAGCGGGCGTGCTGCTCGCGGACGCAGCGGCGCGCGGCCGCGACGTCGGCGACGTCCAGCTGGGCCGCGACGGCGGTCGCGCCCGCAGCAGCCAGGCGGTCGGCGGCGGCCGCGACGGCCGGCCCGTCAAGATCGGCGAGAACCACTGTGGCGCTGGCGCGGGCGAGGGCCGTGCCGATGGCCAGGCCGACGCCGCGGGCGCTGCCGGTGACCAGGGCGACCTGGCCTTGCAGGTCCCCGGTCACGGGAGAGTCTCGACGCGTGCCGCCGGTGGCGTGTACTGCTGCCCGGCCAGCGTCGCCCTGACGAAGTCGCGCATCAGGATCGTCTCGCAGACGTTCTCCGATTCGTTCAGCCCCTGCCAGTCGGTCCACACGTACTCGATGGCGAAGTAGCCGGCGTACCCGGTCTCCTGGAGCCGCCGCAGCAGGCGGCCGTAGTCGATGGCGTTGTCCTGGAAGCGCGTCTGCAGGCGGCCCTTCCTGGCGCCGCGCCCCTGGACGTGCCGCGCGTACGGGACGAGGGGCTCGATCTCGGCGTCCGGGATGCCGACGTAGCTGAAGTGGGTGTAATCGAGCGTCAGCTTCAAGCCCGGGGTGCGCTCCAGCAGCCGCGCCAGCTTCTCCGGCGTGTCGACGTGCGAGCCAACGTGCCCCTCGACCGAGACGACGATGCCGTGGGCGGCGGCCGCGTCGACGCGGCGCTTCAGCGCCTCGGCCGAGCGGTCGATGGCGGCATCCCACGGCTCGTCGCCGAACCGCACCCCCGGGAGGACCGTCATGCCGGGCGCGCCCAGGCGCCGCGCCAGCTCGAGCATGTCCAGGAACAGCGCCAGGCTCTCGTCCCGCTGCGCCGCGTCCGGGTGGTTGGGCGCCAGGGTCTCGAAATCGAGGGCGTTCTGGACGAAGACGTCGGCGAGCTCCAGACCGACTTGACTGATGCGCTCGCGCAGGACGCCGGCCCACAGCGGGATATCCTGCCGGACGATCACGGGCCTGATGTGCGAGCGGCCGGCAAAGACGCCCAGGTCGAGCGCGTCGATCTCCAGCATGCGGATCAGGCGCAGAACGTCGGCATGGGGCAACAGGGGCCAGGCAAAGTCGGCGCAGGCGAGCTTCATGGCGCGGGTCTCCCGATCCTGAATGGTGGCGTCACGCCGCGACGCGGGACTGCTCGCAGACGAGGACCCAGTCCTGCATCACGGGTGGGTTGGGCAGTGGTGCCTGGCCAGCTCCGTCGCCCCGCAGCACGCCGCCCTCGTGCTGGCGACCGCTGGTCGGGTCCCAGAAGGTGGCGTGGTAGGGAGCACCTGGCTCCGGCCCGGCCATCTGGAAGCCGTGGCGGAGCCAGCCGAGGCCGGTGCTCGTCGGGAAGTACAGCATGCGCAGCTCGCCCGGGATCCCGGCGGCGTAGGGCAGATCGTAGTTCTCCCGCGTCCAGTGCGGCTCCACCCACTCCGCGTGGGGCTTGAAGCGGAACCACGGGTACCGCTCGAGCAGCCCCTTGCCGAGCGCGACGTGGGCCGAGCCGGGCAGCTGGTAAGCCTCCTGCCAGGGGGTGTCCCCCCAGGAGAACCCGTGCGGCGACGGACCGTAGGGCTGCTCGCGGGTATTGAGCTGCCAGAGACCGTTGGCGCCGTACGTGTGGCCGGCGTCGCCCGAGAGCACGCACGCCCAGAACATGAGGCGCTGGCCGTCGGCGCGGCTCGCCTCCAGGATGCCTTCGTAGCACACCTCACTGTTGATCACCGGGACGCGCGGCTCGGCAGCAACCGCGTCGGTGACGATCTGAACTGTCGAAGGCAGGCTCGCCCGGTCCTCGTGGCCCGTCTGCAGCATGTCGATGTCTATCAATGACGGGTCGTTCAGCTGGGTCCGCGCCGACGGCCACTGCATGGACGCGCCGGGCGGATGGATCGTGACCGGGTGGTGCCCGGGATCGATCTGGCGGACGTACGGTGTTAGCTCAGTCCAGTCCGCCCGCTGGGCGACGCTGTTCCCCGCGCGGTCCTCCGCCAGGTAGTACGGCTTCGTGGCTTCACCCGCCAGGCACCAGACGACCGGGTAGGCACTGTACCGGGCGACGAGATTGCGCCAGTGCTGCCGCATCTTCGCAACGCCCATCCAGCGCACGAAGTAGCCCCAGCAGCCGACGATGCACGGCACCAGTCCCCAATCCACCAGCTCCTGGATCCGGAGATCCACCATGTCGAAATACGCCGGATTGATGCGCTGGTATTCGGAGTCCCACGGGAACCCGTCTTCATTGGCGCCCCGCTCGTCGAGCGCGGGCATATCGGGGTACAACCCGGCCACGATCTGGATGACGGAGAACCCCTTGGTCACGCGGTCCGCCGCGAGAACGCGGACATTGGCACACACCGGCCCCAATGCCAGAGCGATGGCGCGGCCCACGCCTCGGCCGCCGCCGACCACGACCGCGACGGGTGGCTCGGCCGGCACGCAGCCCTCAGTCGGCCCGGCGCGCCCTGAGCGCGACGTCGTGGACGAACGGAGGCACGGCCACGGTCGCGGGGTCGCCCGCCCCGGTGGCGACCGCCACCGCCGGCGACAGGAGGCCCGTCGTCGGGGAGAAGGTCTGGAGGAGGTACCTCCCCGAGGGCAGCGCGAGGCGGACCTCACCGGACAGGGCCTCGCCTGCGCCAGGCTCGTCGAGCTCGCGCGCGTCGGCGATGTAGGCGACGTAGGCGGCGCCCGGCAGGGCCAGGCCGCTGGCCAGGCCGTGCTCGATGCGCAGGTCGAGCCACTCAGTGGTCGGGCGGGCGTGCACCACGTCGACGTCGTGGATGAATGTGGACAGGTGTCGCATCCAGGCGCGGATCCCGGCTTGCGACGCCGCCGTGCCAGATTCGAGACCGGGCACGATGGAGAAATCGATGAAGTCGTAGTGGCACCCGGAGAGGAGCGCCGTCCACGCCCGCTTGCGGTGGATCGTCCAGCCAACCTCATCCCGGTAGAGGCTGGCGCTGTTGTCCTCGTCCAGGACGCAGGGGCCGGCTTCGCCCGCCGTCGCGAGGCAGAAGTCGCGCATCGCGGACAGCACCAGGTCCTTTCCCATGAAGCGCCCCAGCCCGTAGGTGCGGCCCCTGAAGGTGACGTCCGGGAGAGGGTGGACGTTGGTCGCGTCGAACAGCCGGTGGCCGAAGCTCCCGTCCAGGGACTGCTTGGCTGCGCCGTTCTCGTACCTGAAGGCCTGCGACCAGAACACGAGATGGCGGTTCGGCAGACGCGCCTCCTCGTCGCGGACAGCCCGGGCAATGGTCTGTTGCCAGGCGTCGATGTCGGCGGTCGAAGCGTGGCCCGGGATGCCGGCGCCGGGCTCGTTGCAGACCTCGTAGTAGACGTTGTCGAAGCCGTTGGTCTCCTGGACGACGCGGCGCACGTAGTCCAGCTGCCGCGCGACCAGCCGCGCGTCCGCCAGCGACGTGTACTCCTGCCAGGCAACATCGCCGACGCCATTGACGTTGTTGGCGGCGCGCAAAGGGTTCAACGCCCAGATCCCGTCCGCGTAGCTGTTGCTGAAGAGCGTGAGCTCGACCACGATGCCGTGGTCGGACGCGAGCGTCAGGAAGCGCCGCAGCCGGGCGAAGAACTCTGGGTTCGGGCGATCCAGGTCGTACGCGGGCTCGCCGTCGAGCGCCGTCCCTGGCCCGGTCCGCTGCCACGGAGCGACGTAGTCCGGCGATTCCGGTTTGCACGGGGAGTACGGGTTGCGCGGCGTCTGCAGCTCGCGGAACAGGAGGAAGAGGCGGGTGAGCGTCTGGCGCTTGTCGGCGGCATCGTCGAGGTAGCGGGCAAAATCGAAGCGGCGGTTGATGACCGAGCCGTAGTGCTCGGTGGCGCACACGAGGACGCGTGGCTGGCCACGGAACAGGAAGTACCGCGGGTTGTCAGGGTGCAGCGCGAACGGCGGATGGCTCACGAGCCGGCTGAGGCGGGGTCGCCGGGGGAAGAAACGCGCTGGATCAGCTCCAGGGTGACGCCGTCCGGGTCGCGCAGGTAGACAGCGAAGCCGCCGCGATTGGGGCCGCCGGTGATGGCCACCGGCCCGGCGGACCGGAAGGGGACACCCGCCCGTTGCAGGCGCCGGTACACGGCTTCCAGGTCGTCCACCTGGAAGCAGAGGTGGGCGACGCCGGGCCGGTTGGTGGACAGGTCGGCCTGGGGCTGGCCGCTCGGCTCGAGGTACTGGATTAGCTCCAGCACGTGCTCGGAGGACGGCACCAGCTGCAGGTAGGCGATGTGCAGGCGGGCGCCCGGGTAGCCGGTGATCGCGCCCAGGTACGCCTCCTGCGGCTGCCAGTCGGCGATCACCGTCAGCCCCAGCGTGTCGCGGTAGAAGCGGAGCGAGCGGCCCATGTCGCCGACGGTGAAGCTGGTGTGGTGGACGCCGATCAGCCGGCCGGCGTCGTGGTTCTCCATCGCCATCCCCATCCCCATCACCGCGCGCCTGCTGCCACCAGGACGGGTCGCGGCGCCGCCAGCTGGCGCGCCGCCGCGACGATCCGGGCCGCGCTCACGATCACCTGCTGCTCGAGCGGCTCCGCGTACGGGATCGGGGCGTCCTGGCAGGTGACGCGCACCACCGGCGCGTCCAGGTAGTCGAACCCCTCCTCCATGATGCGGGTGGCCACCTCGGCGGCGAAGCCGCAGGTCCGGTAGCCATCGTTGGCCACGACCACGCGCCCGGTCTTGCGGACGGAGCGGACGATGGTGGCCACGTCGAGCGGCACCAGCGTCCGCAGGTCGATCACCTCAGCCGCGATGCCGGCGGCGGCCAGGGTCGCGGCCGCCTCGAGCGCGTAGTGGGCGGACAGCCCGCTGCCCACCAGCGTCAGGTCCGACCCCTCGCGCCGCACGACCGCCTGGCCGAGCGGCACCAGGTAGTCGTCTTCCGGGACCGGGCCCAGGGTCGCGTACAGCAGGCGCTTCTCGAAGAACACCACCGGGTTGTCGTCCCGGATGGCGCTTGTGAGCAGCCCCTTGGCATCGTAGGGCGTGCTCGGCATCACCACCTTCAGGCCGGGGATGTGGGCCACCCAGGCCTCCAGGCTCTGGCTGTGCTGCGCCGCCAGGCCGATGCCGGTGGCCGCTGGGCCGCGCACCACCAGGGGGACCGACAGCAGGCCGCCGGTCATGTAGCGCAGCTTGGCGGCGTGGTTGGCGAGCTGGTCCATCGCCAGCGACAGGAAATCCATCACCTGGATCTCGATCACCGGGCGGGCGCCCACCAGGGCCGCGCCCACCCCGGCGCCGACGAAGCCGGCCTCGGAGATGGGCGCGTCGATCACGCGCCCGGCGCCGAACTCGTTCTGGAGCCCGCGGGTCACGCCGAACAGGCCCTCGGAGGCGCCGACGTCCTCGCCCATGACGAACACGGCCGGGTCACGCCGCATCTCCTGCAGGAGCGCCTCGTTGAGCGCCTGGGACAGGGTCAGCTCGCGGCCGGTCCCGTCCACGGCGGCGTTTGCTGGGGCGTTCACGCGGTCGCCTCCGCCGGGGGGAGCGACGGGGCGAAGACGTCGGTCAGGCTTTCGGCGGGGTCGGCGGCGGGGGCGGCGACGGCGAAGCTGACGGCGTCCTCCAGGAGCGCGCGCTCGTCCGCTTCGGCCGCGGCCAGGGCCTCCGGTGCAACGCCGCGGTCCACCAGGGCGGTGCCGAGCAGGGCGATCGGGTCGCGCGCCTTCCAGGTGGCGATCTCGTCTGTAGGGCGCGGCTCCCGGGTGGCGAACGCCGAATGGGTGTGGAAGCGGTACGACTTGCACTCCAGCAGGCTGGGCCCCTCCCCCGGCACGCGCGCGGGCCACCGCCGCCGCCACCGCGCCGTACACGGCGAAGACGTCCTGGCCGTCGACGACCACCCCCGGCATGCCGAAGCCCGGCCCGCGCAGCGCCACGTCGGGCACCGACAGCGCCACGCTGGTGGGCGTCGACAGCGCCCACAGGTTGTTCTCACAGATGTAGACCACCGGCAGCCGCTGGACGCTGGCCAGGTTCAGCGACTCGAACAGCACCCCCTGGTTGGCCGCGCCATCGCCGAAGAAGCACAGCACCACCGCGCGCCGGCCCAGGATGCGCGCGCCCAGAGCGGCACCGGCCGCGATGGCCGTGCTGCCGGCGACGACGCCGTCGGCGCCGAGCAGGCCGTGCTCCGGGCTGGTGACGTGCATGCTGCCGCCCTTGCCCTTGCAGTACCCGGGCGCCTTGCCCAGGATCTCGGCCAGCATCCGCTTCGGATCGAGCCCCTTGGCCAGGCAGTGGCCGTGGCCGCGGTGCGTGCTGGTGACGTAGTCGTCCGCGGACAGGGCGGCGCAGGCGCCCACGGCGATGGCCTCCATTCCGCTGTACGGGTGGGCGGAGCCGCGCACCAGGCCCTTCTTGTAGAGGTCGACGACGCTGGTCTCTAGGAGCCGGATGCGCCACATCTGGTGGTACAGGTCCACCAGGCGGTCGGCCGACAGGGCCGGCGGAGCGGCGGGTGGCTGAGCGGGCGCGCTGGGCACGGCGGGGGCCTCCTTGTCGGGGTGCGTCAATAGCCGATCGTATACTGCCGACTGTGGACCTCGTCAACGGCCTGGCCTTCGAGGCCCCGCGCTTTCGGCTTCTCTCGCAGCACGTGGCGCAGGCCCTGCGCGAGGCTATCGGTCGGGGCGCGCTCCCGCCCGGCGCCCGCGTCGTCGAGCAGCACCTTGCCGAACAGCTGGACGTTAGCCGCGCCCCGGTGCGCGACGCGCTGCGCGCGCTCGTTGGCGAGGGCCTGATTACTCTGACGCCACACCGCGGCGCCATCGTTACGCCCATCTCGCGGCAGCTCATCAGCGATGTCTTCGACGTGCGCGCCGCGCTCGAGGGGCTGGCTGCCAGACACGCGGCCCCGCGCATCAGCGATGCCGACCTCGACACGCTCCGGCAGTTGACGGCCGACATGCAGGCAGCCGCGGCCGCCACCGACAGGTACACTCTGACCAACCTCGACGTCGCGTTCCACCGGACGATCTGCGCCGCATGCGAGAGGCCCGTCCTGCTGGCGTCGCTTGAAGTGATCAACGGGCGCCGCATGCTGCTGATCAACGCGTCCGAGTACGCCGTGCCGCTGACCACGGTGCCACCCCGCCATACACCGATCCTCGAAGCGCTCGAGCACCATGACCCCGTGGCGGCTGAGGCGGCGGCGCGGGCCCACGTCGAGTTCGGCAAGACGGTTCTGCTTCAATCGGTGGAGTAGCTCCACGAGGTCTCGTCGGCCGCGTGAAAACGGCGCTACTCTGGCGCAGGGGGGCGACGCATGAATGTCCTGCTCGTAGTCGGCGATCAGGATACCTACCATGAAGACGACTCCGAAATTGTTTCGAGCCCTATCTGGGTCGCCGATATCCTCCGCGACGAGGGGCTCACGGGCCTGTTCGTTGTCCAGGCTCGTCGCGCCGAGATCCTCCGTGAGCAGCGCCGGCACGACGTGATCCAGGCTTTGCGCCAGCACGAAGTCGGCCTCCACGGACGGGACGTCCACCCTGTGCTACCGGAGGTGGTCGAGGGGCTCGGCTGGGACCAGGGCGTCGAGGCCCTCCTCTCGGTCGAAGCGCGCGAGCTGCTGATTGAACGCATCGCCGCTCTGGCGGACTACGCGCACGCGCATGGGGTGGTCATGGCGATGAAGGCCCATGCCCTGGGCTGCGTGAGCCGTCCGTACCAGCTCGTGGACCTGTTCGAGCAGATCGGGTCACCGGCGTTCCGCTTCTGCTTCGACATCAGCCACTACGAGGTCCAGGGCCTCTCGCTCGAGCAGGCGCTGTACCCGCTGCTGGCCCTGTCGGCCCACACCGAAGTGAAAGCTTCCATCGGGCGGGCGCCAGATCAGGAGTACATGATCCCCGGTGAGCCCAATACGCAGTCGGACTTTCGCGGCCAGTTCAGCGCTATGCGGGCGCTCGGCTACCGCGGCTACATCGTGCCCGAGATGAGCGTCCACGTGATGCGCCGACCCGACTACGACCCGTACGCAGCCCTGCGCCTTTCTCACCGAGCGCTGACCGACGTGCTGCGCGACGTGGGTATCGAGGACAGCTAGCGACGCCGCACACACCACCGACAAGGAGAAGGCAGCATGGCCGAGGCAGCGGCGCCGTTCCGGTTCGACGTGATCGACGTCCACACCCACATTGGGTGCTTGCCAGGGCACGTGCACTATGGCTACACGGCCGCGGAGCTCGTCGGGCGTCTGGACGCCGAGGGCGTCCGCTTCGCGCTGACGTCGTCCGGATCGTCCACCACTGTCGGGCAGCGCTATGGGACGCGCGAGATCCTGGTGGCAGCTGAGCGGTTCCCGGACCGCATCGGACCCTTGGTGTGGATCAACCCCTATGATCCGGAGTGGCAGGCGGACGCGGAGGAGGCTGCCGACCGCGGCGCCCTCGGGATCAAGCTCCACCCCAAGCTCGACACCTACCGCGTCGACTTCGACTCTCTGGCCGACGTCTTTGCCTTCGCCGAGCGTCGCCAGTTACCAATCTGCGCCCACGTCGAGGCCGGTGACTACTCCGCCGAGCTGTACGCTCCGCTCGTGGAGCGGTATCCGGCGGTTCATCTGGTCCTCTACCACTTCAACTTCGGGCGGCCGATCGCCGGCATCCTGATGGCCAGGCGCTATCCGCGCGTGTACGTCGAGACATGCTTCGCGCCGCGCGAGGCGATTGAGGCCGGGCTTGGCCTGCTGGGTCCGGAGAAGATCGTCTTTGGCACCGACGCCCCGATCTACACGCTGCTGGGCGAAGCGGCCCAGACCAGCCACGGCGTGCGCCGGACGCTGCTGCCACCTCGACGCGGCCGCGGTGTGACCTTCAGCGGTAGATGGCCTGCCGTCTTGCCGACCTGGTCCTTGGTCGCCCCGGTGTACGACCTGCAGCTCCCGTTGGAGCGGGCGGCTCTCGCCGCCGCCACCTCGCTTCTGGATCTGCGTGATGGGGAGCGCCTGCTCGACGTCGGCACCGGGACCGGGGCTCTCGTGCGCGCGCTCGCCAAACCTGCTCTGGGTCGCCCTCCGTGGCGAACAGTAGGGATCGACTCCTCGGCGGCGATGCTCCGCTGCATGCCGTCCTGGTCGGCTGGCTGGGCGCGCGTCGCGGCTGATGGGCGTGCGCTGCCCTTTGCCGACAGCTCGTTCGAGGCGGCAGCGGCGAGCTACCTGCTGCACACGCTGAAGACAGCGGACCGTCATGCCGTACTGGTCGAGGTGAAGCGGGTCCTCAGGCCCGCTGGCCGCCTTGTCGTCGTCTCGGTGGCGGAGCCCGGCTCGGCCGCTGGCCGCGGACTGGTGCACCTGGTCCACCGGGTGACACGCGGGCGGCCTGGAGTTGGCGCGGGTCTACAGCCCTGGGATCCGCGACAAGAGCTGGAGCAGCACGGCTTCGCGGTGCGCAGCGTACGGCGCGTCGGGCGTGGGTACCCGTCCATCTGCGTCCTAGCCGACCGGATCTGACCACCCCGGCACGCACCCTGCCCGGTGGCCGGTATGGCGCGAGCATCAAGCCAACGGGAGGAGAGCTAGAAGAGGCGCTATGCCCAATGAGTACGACGTGGTGGTGGTTGGTGCCGGCTCGGCCGGCGTGTGGGCCGCCCCTTTGGCCGCTCGCCTGGGTGCCCGCGTTGCGCTGGTGGAGAAAGACCGCGTCGGTGGCGACTGCACCCATCTGGGCTGCGTGCCAAGCAAGGCGCTGCTGAAGGCTGCCCGGGTGGTCTGGGACATGCGCACCGCGGGCCGCTTCGGCGTCGATCCGGTGCAGCCCACGGTGGACCTCGGGCGAGTGATGGCGGGCGTGCGGCAGGCGATCAACCGCGTCTATGCGCTGGAAACGCCCGACGTGCTGGCCGCCCAGGGCGTGGACCTGGTCCTGGGCGCCGCGCGCTTCGAGGACGCGCACACACTGGTGGTCGGCGAACAGACGCGGCTGCGGGCACGCCACGTTCTGCTGTGCACTGGTGCTCGCGCGGCCACGGCGGCCATCCGCGGTCTGGAGGGGACGCCTCATTGGACCTACGAGACCGTCTGGCAGCAAGATCGCCTGCCGAGCCGTCTGCTCGTCGTCGGCAGCGGTCCTGTCGGGACCGAGGTGACTCAGGCCTTCGCTCGGCTGGGCTCGGCGGTGACCGTCTTCGAGCGCGGCGAGCGCCCCCTGCGGATGGCCGACCCGGAGGCCTCGGCGGTGCTCCGTGGGGTGTTCGAGGACGAGGGCGTGCAATTCCGGTTCGGGGCCCGGATCGAGCGGGTTCGGGAGCAGGGCGGCTCCGTGGTGGTGAGCGACCGGGGCGAGGACGTGGCGGGCGACGCGCTGCTGGTCGCGGTCGGGCGCCGACCGGTCGTGGACGGGCTGGACCTGGAGCGGGCGGGGGTCGCCTACTCAGAGCGGGGCATCCAGGTGGACGAGCACCTCCGCACCAGCCAGAAGCATATCTTCGCCTGTGGCGACGTGATCGGCAGCTACCAGTTCACCCACTACGCGGCCTGGCAGGCGTCGGTGGCCATCCGCGGCATGCTCTTCCCTGGCGGGAGCACCGGCGTGCGCCAGAACGTGCCCTGGACAGTGTTCACCGACCCCGAGATCGCCCAGTGTGGGCTCGACGAGGCTGAGGCGCGCCACTACTTCAAAGGCGAGGACGACGTGCGTGTAGCCCGCTGGCCCATCGACCATCTGGACCGGGCCGTCACCGACCAGGACCTGGCGGGGTTCATCAAGGTCGTCCACCGCCCGGATGGTGAAGTGCTCGGGGCGCAGATTGTGGCCGACCGGGCTGGCGAGCTGATCGGCGAGCTCGCCCTGGCCATCGACCATCGCCTCAAGCTGGGCGACCTGGCCGGGACCATCCACGTCTACCCGACGTATGCCATTGGCGTCCAGCAGCTGGCCGCCGAGGTCCGCCTGCGGTCCCTGGCCGATAGCCCGGTGGCCCGGGTGGCCCGCGGCTTGTCCGGGCTGGGTCGATGATCGCGCGACTACCAAGGCGACAGGGTTTTTCGACATCGGCGTGGAGTGTGAGCATCGAGTCGGCTGCGTCGGTGCCAGCCTGCCCGCGCTGTTGCTGGCCGGAGACCCCGCGCGATGGCCACATCCAGCGTGGGCCAATGGCTGCCCGCCTTGCGCCGTGGCGTGAGCGCAAGGACGATTTCAAACGCGACGCAGCTCCTCGTCGTTGTCAGGAACTCAGGCGTCGCTGTGCTCGCGTAATCGCCTCGGGCGCCTGGGCCACTGAAAGATGCGCAGATGCTGGGTGATGTCGCCCGCGAGGCCGCCTCCGTGTCGGGGGTTTCGCCGGGCCAGCTCCAAGCTAGCTCGAAATGGGCCAGAATGCGTGGAGGTTGAAGTCCTCGGGCTCCCGCTGTCCGGGGTCAGGGCCGCCGATGGCCTGGACATGCTGCCGGAGAGCCGCCCAGTCATATGGGCCCTGCCCGCTGGCGCGGCGCTGTGCCTGCCAGTCCTGAACCTGCTGCACGCGGCTTGGGTCGGCAAAGATCTCCTGCATCGTGCGCGCGATGAGCCCGTCGGCATCCTCCGGCTGTGATTCCTGACGGTTTCTGCGCCGGCGGCCGAGTCGGCGCCCGGCGCAGCGGCTCGGGCTGACGCTGGTCGACGGGGGGCCAAGCGCCATGTGCCTGGCGCCGTGCCTCAAACGAGCGATCGAGGAGGGCTGATGAGCCTGGTGTCAGCGCCAGTCGATCTCGGTGACCTGTCCCGACGCGATAGTGATGACCTGGCCGGCCCGTTCACGTGGCCGGCAGACGTGGTAGTCGCCGATGGCGAGGGGCGGGAATACCCCGGTGAAGATGGTCGTGCCCTGGAGGAGACGCGCGACGACCTCGGTATGGGTCTTGTGCTCGGGCTCGGTGGCGGGACAGATCTCGATCTCCGCCCCGCGGAGCTCTGGGGGTGTGTGGACGATCAGCGCGCCCGCATCGTCGCCGATGTCGAGCACCACATCCTGGGTGCGCACATGCTGGGAGTGGTGTTCCGCCATCACACCTCCGACGGTCTCGACGTAGAGGTCTCATGATCGGCCCGCGGCGAGGAACGATCTCGTTGCCTCTCAGTGTAGGTGTACCAGGCTGGAATGAGCGCGGACAGAGAGCACCCCTGGCGTGCTACAAGCGCCAGGGGTGCTCCCTGTCCGCCCTCGACGCGGCGAGGACGAGAGGACGAGAGGACTAGGAGTGGTGCTGGTGGTTGTAGCCCTCGTACGGCGTCCCCACGTAGGGAAACGTCCCCAGGTAGGGCGAGGAAGCGGGACTGGCACCTTGGGTGAGCTTGGATGCCGCCGCGTCCGCCGTGTAGCCCTTGTTGACGAGCGGGTAGGTGGCGCCGGCCACGGCCTGCAGCTCGATCGACACGACGTCATCGGACAGGCGCCGCCCATTGGGGTAGCCGCCGATGTCGCCGCCGAGGACGCCGAGCGCATTGGGCGACGCGGTGGGCGGGACGGCCGTGTTCAGCCGCAGCATGTCCGCCTGCGTCGTGCCCGTGTTGTTCTGGAAGCCGGGCACGATGCCTCCGGGCAGACCCGTCAGCAGGATCGCGATGAGGTCCGCCCGATCGCCCGTCAAGGCGGCCAGGTTGGGGAAGACGTTGGGGTACAGGACCGGCAGCAGCTTCGCCAATCCTGGCTGGGCAAAGAACTGGACATACGAGTTGTCGCCGCTCGGCGCGGTCTGGTTGAACAGGTCCTTGAAGCCCAGGGGAATGATCACTTCGTTGACAAGGGGGTTGCCCAGCCGTGATACCTGCACCCACGGGCCCTGGTTGTTCGGCGCCGAGCCCGGGGAGAGCACGCGCGACGCTTGCCGGCTGGCGGTGGTCCAGATGCCAATGGTCGCATTGCGATCGTTGACCCCCGATGGCTGCACGCCGCCGGCCGTCACCGTCGTGATCGGCACCTGCAGCACGATGCTGTGGACGTTGAAGCCTTGCAGGGTATTGATCCCACTACCCGCGGGTGTGGGGATCAGGTGCAGGTTCTGGAACGGCCGCAGGTCGCCCAGGTCGAAGATCGATCCCAGGTCGACGAAGAACGGGTCCGCGCGTTGGCCGGCGAAGACCGTCTCGCCGCTCGACAGGGTGGTGACCGCCCCCGCGGCCAGTCCTTCATAGCTCGGCGTCGAGCGCGGCCCGATGCGGCACGGTGGCGACGGGATGTTGGACCCGATCACCGTCGACGACCCGCCGGCGACCACCTTGGTGACCGAGTAGGTCTGGCGCACGTTCCAGTTCGCATCTTTGAGCGAGGTGATGGGACCGGTGTTGTACAGGAACGTGTTCCGATTCTGGATCGTGGTCGAGAAGCGGAACTGGTAGGTCAGGTCCGCCTGGGCAGTCCCGGTGTTCGAGATGTGGATCTCGTACAGGACGTCGTCGCCGAACTGGTCGAAGTTGGGTCCGCCAGCGGGCTCCTCGAGCGGAATGTAGTTGGCGACAAGGGTCACCGTGCTCGGCTTGTCCGGGCTGACGAAAGCATAGAGGTCCGTGCTGTCGGCGACCGGATCCTTGGTGATCTCGGGTGCTTCTCGGTGTGATGACATGCTTACCCTCCAGGGTCACTTCTCGGTGTGGGTCGCGTGTCGACGACGCGTTTAGCCAACGGCCTGTTGGACGGTCTGGACCAGCGCCGGGTTGTCGAACGGGATCGCCTGTTCGCCGACGAAGATCACGCCCTGACCAGACGCGGGGTCGTTGATGTAGACCACCAGGGGCCCGGTGAGCGCAGCGGCTCCGCCTCGGGCCGACGGCGCCACGGCCGGCGCCATCGACGGCGCTCCCTGTCCCTGGCTGGCTTCCCCTTGTCGCTGGTCGGCGAGTGCGTGCGCCGGGAGCGCGCTGAGCACTCCAACCGCCGCGGCGCCCACCGATGTCGCTCTGAGAAACCGTCGCCGTGTCACATGCTCCATAAGAGTCACCTCACTCATAGATAGTACGTGTCCGCTCCGCACTCGGATGTGGCGTTCGGTCCATTCGGCTGATAATTCGTGGACCGGAACGCCCAGGCCGGCGTGGATCCCCCTAACAGCGTGTCCCCGACGGCTCACAGCACGTCGGCGCACGACGCGACACGTCCGCGCGGCTCGACCACCATGGACGAGGTCGCCCAGCCAAGCGCCTCTGATTGATTGTCGTTGTGGTCGACCCGCCGGCAGATCAAAGGAATCTTAAGAGCGGCTTAAAGACGGGTGAAAATACAGTGGATAGACAGTCCCTACGCCGCGTCCGCGACGGTGCCGGGGAGTGCCTCGTGGCCGGCGCGCGCTCTTACAGACGAGTAATAGCGAGTTGCCATGCCGTTAACACACACCTGGGACACTGTTGCATGGAGGCGCTCGCCTCCACGCAACAGACCGCAAAGGACACAGTTCCCATGTTTCCAGATGATTCTTCGCATGTGAGCCCGACCAACCCACCGGCCGCGACGTCCGGGGCCCACTCTAAACGCGCTGGCCGGCGCACGGCGGCGCGGACGCTCATCGCAGTGGCCCTGGTGGCAGCGCTGGTGGGCGGTGCGGTGGACCGCTACGCCGGCGGCTTCGGCCAGTCAGCCGCTTTGCCGACCCTGGCGTCGGTGCCCCGGATCGGCG
>JAABUQ010001519.1_pt1 | contig 49489 bp, 43 predicted proteins | sample 5560001 | NCBI WGS metagenome assembly JAABUQ01 (sample SAMN10711888, study PRJNA513371) | rock metagenome | isolation source: Antarctica rocks | place: Antarctica: Victoria Land, Finger Mt nord | collected 2015-12-18
CTACCTGGTCTTCCCAGACTGGACCACCCTCATGCAGACCCTCATCGACTCCAAACCCCCGCCCAGCGTCGAAGCCCAGGTCGCTAGGTGATGATCCCATCGTCGGCAGCCGACTTAGAACTGCTGATCCCATGCTGTCCCTTGGCACGGCCAACGACACCCAGTTCCTGTCCAGCTTCACCGCGGACGGGACGGGGACGTTCGACTCGGATCCGCCGCCCAAGGTTGTCTTCGCCGTGGCGGAACCCGGTTCGATGGTGCTGATGGCCTTCGGCCTGGTTGGCAGCGTCACGGTCCGGCGGAAGGTCGTATGGGCTTAATAGCCGCTCACGGCGCTACTTCTCCACGAACGCCTTTTCAATCACATACTCGCCCGGCGTGCTGCTGCTGCCCTCGGTGAAGCCGCGGCCGTCGAGCAGCTTCACCATGTCGGCCAGGAAGTCCGGGCTGCCGCACAGCATCACGCGGTCCCCGGCGGGGTCCAGGGCGGGCAGGCCCAGGTCGGTGGTCAGCTTGCCCGTCTCCAGCCCGGTGGTGATGCGGCCCTGGTTGCGGAACGGCTCGCGCGTCACCGTCGGGTAATACAGCAGCTTGCCGGCCACGACCTCGCCGAGCAGCTCGTCGCCGGGCAGGCGGGACACGATTTCCTCGCCATAGGCCAGCTCCGCTACCTCGCGCGCACCGTGCACCAAGATGATGCGCTCGAACCGGTCGTAAACGTCGGGGTCGCGGATGATGCTGGCGAACGGGGCCAGGCCGGTGCCGGTGCCGAGCAAATAGAGGTTGCGGCCCGGCGTCAGGCTGTCCTGCACCAGGGTGCCGACCGCCTTGCGCCCGACCAGCACCTGGCTGCCCTCCTGGATCAGTTGCAGCCGGCTGGTCAGCGGTCCGTCCGCCACCTTGATGGAGAAGAACTCCAACTGCTCGTCGTAGTGCGGGCTGGCCATGCTGTAGGCGCGCAGCAAGGGTTTTCCGTCCACCTGCAGGCCGATCATGGTGAACTGGCCCGACAGGAAGCGGAACGCCGGGTCACGGGTGGTGGTGAAGCTGAACAGGGTGGGCGTCCAGTGGCGGACGCCGGTGACGGTTTCGTGCAGCAGGTTGGACATAGGGGCCTGTGTGCGGTGGGTGTGCGCGGACGGGCTTAAGCCTGACATCGCGCCGGTTGGCAAATCGGCAGGGATGTGGCGATGCGGGCGGCAGCGTCCAGGTGGGGCGGCCCGTTCTTCATATAGCCGGGTCTCTGTCAGGATTAGCCCGGGAGCTGTGCTGCGCCTGGCTTCCAGTGTGGGGCGAACCTAGCGTGGCTGCAGCCGGACAAGGGATCGGACGGTGCGGATGCTCGGGGCCGGAACTGGCGTTTGCGTGGCCGCGCGCTTGGGGGGGCCGCTTGCTGGCTTCGTCGCTGGAACCGGAGCAGGTTTGTTACCTTTTAAGATGCGCCCGCCGGCGTCAAAGGGCGTTATCCAGGAACGCGGGGCGTTGCGCCCCTGTCCCAGGAGGAGGTTGTCTTGAAGAGCTTGGCTATCGTTGGATGCATCATGGCGCTGTGCACGGGCCAGGTGTCCGCAACGCCGACCGTTCCCCCCCGGCGCCGGCAGCGAGCGGCATCGTCCAGGTTTCGGGAGGCTGCGGTCTCTATGGGTTCCGAGACTACTACGGCTACTGCCGGCCGCGCCGGGTCTTTGTTGCGCGGCCTCGCTACTACGGCTGCCCGTTCCGCTTCCACCCGACGCCGTATGGATGCCGACCGAACTACTGAACCCCATCATCAGGCGGAGGGATGCTGGTCCAGCGGTGTGGCCCTGGCATCCCTCTCGTGGTATGGATCGGCAGGGGCCGGGTTAGCACAGTGGTAGTGCAGCGGTTTTGTAAACCGAAGGTCGCGGGTTCAAATCCTGCACCCGGCACCACATCCTGTATCCCCCACCAGCGGAAAGTGGCACCGCACCAGCCGCCCCGCCACCTCCCGCAGCATCGGCTTCTCCACCACGCACCGCGGCTGCACCTGCGGGCAGCGGGTATGGAAGCGGCAGCCGGACGGAGGGTGCACCGGGCTGGGCGCCTCGCCCTGCAGCACCACCCGGGTGCGGCGCCGGGCCGGGTCCACGGCCGGGTTGGTGGACAGCAGCGCCGCCGTATAGGGATGCGCCGGCGCCGCGAACAGCAGGGCGGTCGGGCCGTGCTCCACCACCTGGCCCAAGTACATCACCACCGTGCCAGCCGTGATGCGCCGGATGACGCCCAGGTTGTGGCTGCACACCAGCAGGGTCAGGCGCATCTCCGCCTGCAGGTCCAGCAGCAGGTTCAGCAGGTCGCCCTGCACGGACACGTCCAGCCCGGCCGTCGGCTCGTCCGCCACCAGCAGCTCCGGGCGCAGCACTAGGGCGCGCGCCACCGCCACCCGCCGGGCTTGGCCGCCGCTGACCTGGTGCGGGTACTTGTCCAGCAGCTCCGCCGGCAGTCCCAGCCGGCGCATCAGGACCTCGATCGCCCTCCACGCCTCCGCCCGCGGCAGCCCATGGATGGCGGCAGGCTCGGCCAGCAGGCGGCGCAGGGTCATGCGTGGGGACAGCGACCCGGCCGCGTCCTGCAGCAGCATCCCGACCCGGCGCCGGAACGCCAGCCGGCCGCGGGCCAACAGCACCGGCAGCGGTTCGCCGCCGACCAGCACCTCCCCGGCTGTCGGCGCCTGCAAGCCCAGCAGCACCCGGCACAGCGTCGTCTTGCCCGATCCGCTCTCCCCGACCAGCCCCGTCACCACACCGGGCGGCAGGGCCAGGCTGACCCCCGCCAGCGCCCCGACGCCGCCGGAGAACGTGACGGCGACATCCCGAAGTTCCGCCGCGGGCAGCAATTCCGCCGCGGGCCGTATTTCTGCCCCAGGGACCACGCCGCCTTCGGTCATGCCGCCTTCCAGCATGCGGCGGCGCGGTCCGGCCGCACGGTCCGCAGCGGTTGCGGCTCCGCCCGGCAGCGTGCCTCGACCGCCGGACAGCGCGGGGCGAAGATGCAGCCGCCGGGCACCTCCACCGGGTCCGGCACGTCGCCGGGGATGGACCGCAGGCGGCCGGCGCCGTCCTCCTCGATTTCGCAGGCCAGCAGGGCGGCCGTGTAGGGGTGAGCCGGCGCGGAGCAGACCGACGCGGCCGGCCCGGTCTCCACCACCAGGCCGCCGTACATGACGGCGATGTCGTCACAAAGCTGCGCCACCAGGCCCAGGTGGTGCGAAATGAACAGCACCGACCCGGCCAGCTCCGCCCGCAGGCCGCGGAACAGGTCAATGATCCCGGCCTCGACCGTCGCATCCAGCGCCGTCGTCGGCTCGTCGGCCAGCAGCAGGTCCGGCTGCGCCAGCAGGGCCATGGCGATCATCACCCGCTGCCGCATCCCGCCGGACAGCTCGTACGGATAGGCGTGCAGCCGCCGGGCCGGGTCGGCGATCTCCACGCGTCGCAACGCGGCCTCCGCCCCGGCGCGGCGGGCCGAGCGGGACAGGCCGGGCCGGCGGCGGCGAAGCACGTCGGACAGGTGGGTGCCGACGGTGAACAACGGGTTCAGCGCCGTCGCCGGGTCCTGGAAGATCATGGCGATGCGCTGGCCGCGCCACTGGTCCAGCGCGGCCTCGTTCAGCGCCAGCAGGTCCGCGCCGTCCATCACCGCCCGGCCGGACAGCCGCGTGACGTTGCCCGGCAGCAGGCGCAGCAGGCACAGGGCTAGGGTGCTCTTGCCGGACCCGCTCTCACCGACGACGCCGACGATGCGGCCCTGCCCGATGGTGAGCGATACGCCGCGCAGGATGTGCGCCGTGCCGCGGGCCGTGCTGGCGTCCAGCTCCAGCGCCTCGATCCGCAGCAGGTCCGTCATGGGCGCCCGGCCCGGGGATCCACGGCATCGCGCAACGCCTCCCCGAACAGCGTGAAGCCCAATGTGGCGACAGCCAGCGCCAGCGAGGCGACGAGCACCGGCAAGGCGCTGTCCGACAGGTAGGAGTAGCCGTCGTAGATCAGCGTCCCCCAGCTCGCCAGCGGCGGGCGGACGCCCAGGCCGATGAAGCTCAGCCCGGCCTCGATGGTGATGACCACGGGGACCTCGATGCTGGCCAGCACGATCAGCGGCCCCGCGATGTTGGGCAGCACGTGCGACCACGCGATGCGCCATGGACCCGCGCCCAGGATGTGCTCGGCCTCCAAGAACGGCGCGGCGCGCAGCGTCAGCACCTGTGCCCGCGCCACCCGGCCGAACTGCGGCACCAGCGTCACGGCGACGATGCCGACCAGGTGCGCGTTGCTGGGGCCGAACACCGCCACCACCGCCAGCGCCAGCACCAGCGACGGAAAGGAAGCGACGATGTCGAACAGGATCAGCACCAGCCGCTCCCATCCCGTGGACACCGAGGCCGCCAGCACGCCCAGCCCGGTGCCGACGACGGCGGCCAGGGCGATGGAGGACAGCGACACCGTCATCGCCACCGTCGCCCCATGCAGCAGCCGGCTGAGCAGGTCGCGCCCCAACTGGTCGGTGCCCAGCAGGTGCGCCCGGGACAGCCCGGCGAACCGCTCCAGGATGCTCAACTGATCGGGGTCGTAGGGGGCGATCCAGGGGGCGAACACGGCGGCGAACACCACGCCGCCCACGATCACCGCGCCCAGCAGCCCGGCCGGTGTAGCGACCACCCGCCGCATCAGCGCCGCTGCCGCAGCCGCGGGTCGATGGCGGCATAGGCGAGATCGACCAGCAGGTTGGCCCCGGCGAACAGCAGGACCACCACCAGCACCGCACCCTGCAGCACCGGGTAGTTCCGCACGTTGATGGCGTCCAGCACCAGCCGCCCCAGCCCCGGGCGGCTGAACACCAGCTCCACCAGCACCGCCCCGCCCAGCAGCCGGCCGACGCCCAGCCCCAGGACGGCCAGCAGCGGGACACAGGCGTTCTTCAGCGCATACTTCAGGATGATCGTCCGCCGCGGCAGGCCGTAGGCGCGTGAGGTGCGGATGTACGGCTCCGCCAGCACTTCCAGCATGGAGGTCCGCACCAGCCGCGCGATGTAGCCGATCCAGCCGACCGACAGCGCCACGGTGGGCAGCACCAGCCGACGCGCCTGGTCCAGCAAGTCATCGGCTCGGCCCGTACCCAGCACCGGCAGCCAGTCCAGCCAGACGGAGAACACCAGCAGCAGCAGGATGGCGATCACGAAGCTGGGCACCGCGATCAGCGCCACCGACACGCCGGCCAGCACGCTGTCGAGCACCGACCCTGGCCGCGTTGCCGCGAGACACCCAAGCGGCACGCCCAGCAGGATCGCCAGGGCGATGCTGCTGATCGTCAGGACTACGGTGTAGGGCAGCACGGCGCTGATGGCCGCCGACACCTTGCGCCCGCTGACGACGTCGGTGCCCAGGTCGCCCGTCAGCACATGGGCGAAGAAGCGCCACAGCCGGACGGGAACCGGCTGGTCCAGGCCCATCTCGGCCACGAAGCGCCGGGCGTACTCGGGGCTGGCCTGCGGTCCCAGCAGCGCCGCCGCGGGGTCGCCGGGCACCAGCACCGTCAGCAGGAACAGCAGCAGCATGGCGCCGAACACGATCAGGACGGTCGTGAGCAGGCGGCTTGCAAGGGTGCGGAGAGTGCTGCTTGCTCCCTCCTCCTCCGGGAAACGGCCGGGGTGAGGAAGACGGGCCGAACCATCCGATGCAGGGACCGGCTCCCTTGGGGGCGAGTCCTGCCCTTGCGGCAAGCCTCCCTCACCCCGGCCCTCTCCAGGAGGGAGAAGCGAAGCGTCGGTCATCAGGCGGGGGCGAAGCGGTCCATCGCCCAGTCGATGCCGCTGGGCAGCAGCGCCGGGCGCAGCCAGTCGCGGTGGATGAAGATGCCGACGTCGTAGGTCAGCCACACGAACGCATCGCTCGCCTCCATCAGCTTCTGCGCCTGGATGAACAGCGCCGCCCGTTTCCCGTCGTCCAGCTCCGCCGATCCTTGATCCAGCAGGGCGTCGAACTCCGGGCTGGACCAGCGCTGCCAGTTCCAGTCGCCGATCTGCCCGGTGGTGAACCACTGCGCCAGGAAGTTGGGGTCCAGCTTGCCGTTGAAGCGGATGATGAACAGGTCCAGCCCCTTGCCCACCTCCGCCTTGCCGGCGGAAAAAAAGCTGCCGGCATCCTGCGCATCCACCTCCAGCGTGATCCCTACGTCGCGCAGCAGCGCCTGCGCCACCAGGGCCATCGTCTGGTAAACCGGCTGGTTCTGCACCAGGATGCGCGCCTTGAACCCGGCGCCGTGCCCGGCCTCGGCCAGTAGGCGTTTCGCCTCGGCCACGTTGCGCCCCACCACAGGGGCGTCCGGCCAGTAGCCGACCACCTGCGGCATGATCAGCGCGTTGGCCCGCGGCGCCCGGCCGTTGAACCCGGCCAGCAGCATCTGGTCCACGTCCAGCGCCAGCCGGACCGCGCGCCGCACCCGCGGGTCGTTGAACGGCGGCTTCTCCACGTTCATGCCAAGCCAGATGTTGGCAATGCCGGGCTGCTCGATCACCTGCAGGCCAGCCACGCGCCGCAGCGCCTCGGCCTGCGACGGCGGCAAGGAGGCAAAGTCGAGGTCGCCGGAGCGCAGGCCCAGCTCGGTCGTCTTGGGGTCCGGCACGTAGCGCACCGCAACCTCCTCGAATCCGGCTGGCATTCCGGCGTAGGCGGGGTTGCGGCGCATCACCACCTGGCGCTGCTTCTCGAACGCCGTGACCATCAGGGGGCCGCTGCCGACCGGGCGGGTGTTGTGCTCCACCCCGCGCTGCTCCACCGCGCGGCGGCACAGGATGCTGCCGGCCACGTCGCCCAGCGCGATGGTGAACAGCCCGGCGCGCGGCCGGTCCATCACGATCCGGCCGCGTAGGCGGTCCAGCACCTGGACCTCCTTCAGGTTGGCCCACTCACCCCGGTACGGGCTTTCCTTGCCCTGGGAGTCCGGATGGATGAAGCGCTCGTAGGAGAATTTCACGTCGTCGGCCGTCACCTCGCCGAAGCCGTCGCTGAACGTCTGGCCGGGCTTGAGGGTGAAGTCGATGGTGGTGGGCGAGGTCTGCGTCAGCTCCGCCGCGGCATCACGCACCAGCTCGCCCTTGCCCCCCGGCGCGACCGTCACCAGGCGCTGGGTGATGGCGCGGACGATGTTGCCGTCTTGCAGGCCTGTGCGGAACGCGGGGTCCAGTACCTCCAGGTCGCGGTCAACGCGGACGGAAATGGCGGACTTGGCGGTGCTCGCCTGCGCCTGCGCAGACCGGCCCGGCAAGGCGGCCAGGGCGGCGGCGCTCAGGATGGCATGGCGGCGCAGCATCGGCATGGCGGGGTCCTGACCTGTTGGCGCAACCATGTGGCCCCATCCACCCCGGCAGGTCGAGACCCCCACGCGGCTTCAGGTCCGCTGGATTGCTAGTTGGAGGTCTTTGCTGCGATGCCGGACCCTGAACACCGGCACGTTCCATCAGGCCGACCTGCTGCGCCGATTGCCCCCTGCGCCGATTGCCCGCTGCGTCGATTGGAGGAACTGGCGTCCTTCCTAAGGGATGACACTGCAGCTAAACGGCCCGGATCGCTGCCGCAATCGCGACGCTGAACGGCGGCACCTCGACCCGATGCCCCCCGCAATGCGCCAGCACGTCCGCGACGCCGGCTGACCGGCCCGCTTGAGTGTCCCACAAAGCCACCCGGTAGGCGCCTGGCGACAGCCCCAGCAGGGTGACGCCCGCCGCCCGGCACGGCGCCGGGTCCACCCGGCCATCATTCAGCAGCGGTCCCGTCCGCAGCAGGAACAGCACCGCCTGCCGCGCGTCGCCGCACGCGAAGCACGCCACGTCCGGGTCGCTGACCACGGCATCCATCGGCCGCCTGTCGAAGTGCAGCCAGTCCACCAGCGGCAGGAAGTTCGCCAGCCCCTGCTGCGCCCGCCGCATCCCCGGCGTCAGCGTGTGCGGCGACCGGTTCGGCCAGCGCATCCCGCCCCCCGCGCCGCCGGACGCCAGGTGCGCCCATTGCAGGTGGCGGAAGTACTCGTCGTCGAAGCCCTCCTCCAGCACCCGCTTGTGGTCCTTGAAGGTATGGATCGGCCCGTGCTCGCTGTCGAAGAACGGGCGCTGGTCCTTGATCTCCGCCAGCGCCTCCCGCACCAAGCTGCCCACCGCCAGCGCCGGGGCGACGGTGTCGGAGGGATGGTCGATGGTGCCCTCCTCGTAGAAATGGTTGTTGGCAAAATCGAGCGCCGGGTGTCGGAACACCGGCTCGTTCAGCCAGGGCTTCCAGTGCAGCTCCGGCCCAAACACCGAGACGCATTGCAGGTGCGCCCTGCCATGTGCGCGCAGCTCCACGTCGCGCAGGAAGGGGCCGACGTCGCCGATGAAGTCTTCGAAGCAGCCGGGGCGGTCCTCGCCCTGGACGGGGTGCATTTCGTTCCACAGGTCCCAGGCGAACAGCGTGCCGCTGCCGCTCCAGCGCTCGGCGGCGAAGCGCAGCCGGGCTTTTATCAGTTGCCGCACCTCGGGATGCACCATCAGGCTGGTACGGGCGTCGCAGGGGCCACCGTTGGCGGAGTTGTAGGGATGCAGGTCCCAGCGCACCCACTGAAAGAAGGTGTCGAGCGGCGTCAGCAGGATGCGGAGGCCGGCCTCCCCGCAGAGCCGGAACAGGTCATCCCATAACTGCACCAGCACGGGGTTGAAGGTGCCGGCGGGCTGCTCGAAGAAGTGGCCGCCGAACTCGGCATACTCCAGCATGAAGCGCAGGCAGGTGACGCCGCTGCTAACAAGGTAGGTCAGGTGGCGGGCCACGGCGTCCAAGTCGCGCCGGTGCAGCAGGCCCGCGAACTCCACCCAGCTTATCGAGTCGTTCTGGCCGATGGGCGTCCAGGGCTGGCCGTCGTCGGTTTGGAAGTAAGGCACGCCAGGCGCACGCTGAACCCAAGGCGGCACAGGCGTCATGCCAACGATCGGAGCCCGTCATTGCGAGCCGTGCTTGCGACGCGGCAACCCAAAGGTCGCATGACCGGGATAGCAGCGCTTGAGTCGCTGGATTGCCACGCCGCAAATGCGGCCCGCAACGGCAGTGTGTTCATCGGTGGTCGGAGTCCTGGATGGTTGGCGTCAACGGGCCTGCGCCACGCGCAGCGCGTTGGTGGTGCCGGGCTGGTTGAAGGGCACGCCCGCCGTTACCACCACCTCGTCGCCGGGCTGCGCGAAGCCCTCGCTGCGGGCGATGCGGGTGGCGCGGGACACGGTCTCGGTCATGGTGTGCGTCTCCGCCGTCACCACCGCGTGTACGCCCCACACCACGGCCAGGCGGCGCGCGGTGGCGAGGTTGCTCGTCAGGCCCAGCACCGGGCAGCTCGGCCGTTCGCGCGCCACGCGCAGGGCGGTGCTGCCGCCCTCGGTGAAGGCGGCGATCACGGCAGCCCCGATGGTCTGCGCCACCTGCCGGGCGGCGGCGGCGATGGCGGAGGGCGGGCTGCGCTCCGGGGGGAGGCGGCTGCTCTCGATGATGGCGCGCCAGCCGGGGTCGCGCTCCACGCGTTCCACGATGCGGTCCATGATGTTGACGGCCTCGTAGGGGAACTGCCCGGCCGCCGTCTCCGCGCTCAGCATCACCGCGTCCGCGCCGTCGAACACCGCGGTCGCCACGTCGGACGCCTCGGCGCGGGTGGGGGCCGGGGCAGTGATCATGCTCTCCAGCATCTGCGTCGCCACCACGACGGGAATGCCGCGTTCCCGCGCCGCGCGGATGATGCGCTTCTGCGCCAGAGGCACCTCCTCCGGCGGCAATTCCACGCCGAGGTCGCCGCGGGCCACCATGACGGCGTCGGACAGGGCGAGGATTTCGTCCATGTTGTCCAGGGCCTGCGGCTTTTCCATCTTGGTCATGATCCAGGCGCGGCCGGCGGCGATCTCCTTGGCCTCCGCCACGTCCTCCGCCCGCTGCACGAAGCTCAGGCCGATGTAATCGACCTCGTGTAGCAGGGCGAAGTCCAGATCCAGCCGGTCCTTCTCGGTCAGCGCCGGGATCGGCAGCGCCACGTCGGGCACGTTGACGCCCTTGCGGTCGGACAGCGCGCCGCCGACCATGACCTCGCACTCCAGGTGGTCGCCGCGCACCCGGTCCACCCGCAGGCGCAGCTTGCCGTCGTCCAGCAGCAGGCTGGTGCCGATACCGGCGGCGGCGATGATCTCCGGGTGCGGCAACTGCACCCGGCGGCTGTTGCCGGGCACAGGGGACAGATCGAGGCGGAACTCCTGGCCGGTCTGCAGCGCCACGCGCCCGCCCTGGAACCGCCCGACCCGCAGCTTCGGCCCCTGCACGTCGGCCAGGATGCCGATGGGACGGCCTGTGTGCTCCTCCAGAGCGCGGATCATGGTGATGCGGGCCAGGTGGTCCTCGTGCGCGCCGTGGCTGAAGTTCAGGCGGAACACGTCGGCGCCACCGTTGAACAGTCGGGCCAGCACCTCGGCCGAGCTGCTGGCCGGGCCGAGCGTGGCGATGATCTTCGTGCGCCGGCGGCGGCGCATCTTAACGCGGAGGGCCATGGGGGAGGTCCTTGTTAGGCGATCAGGGCTAAGCGATCAGGATGGGCCAAGCGACCCGGATGGCGCGCAGGCCGTTGACATCGGCCGGTGCCGGACCCGCCCAAACCAGGTCGTCCGCGGCGTCGAACAGGCCATAGCCGTCATGCAGCGCCGGTACGGGGCCGGTGTCCGGCGCCGGCCATGGCGGCGCCGGACATCGCCCGTCGTGCCGTACGCCCCCGTTGATCGTCCGAGTTCATGCTGCCTCTTGCTCCAAGACCACTATGCGGCGGCAGTGCCGGATGATCCAGGCCCTACCTACTTGGGCAATACCTCGGCGAAGGCCGCTTCCGACCCAAAGTGGTCCTCCGCAGCCACGACCCAACCATCCGGGGTCCGACCATCCGGAATTGGCCGATGCCGCACCGTCCGCCTTGGACGAGTGGCACGTCAGAGCGGCTAGTCGCTGACGACTCCCTCGGGGCAGCACCAACCTCTTGCGTACAAACCCGTGCAGTGGTCAGAGAGCATCGCACCAACCCGGATCACCTGACATGAGCGATACCTCCACCGCCCGCCTACCCGAACCTGCCCGTCACTTCGGCACTCCCCGCCAGAAAGTCCCCCCGTTCGCGCGCTACAAGGGCACCTCGGCCTGGAAGAAGAATCCCCGGGGGGCGCGCGAATATGCCCGGTTCCGCGCCGCGGCGAGCCGGATCAGCCAAAGCCCGGCAACACCAACCCCCTGATCCCGGGGGATGGCGCGGCTGCGCCGGGCACTCCATCTATGCGGCACAGCTAGAGTTAGGACCCACCATGCCGATCCCCGAGATGGACCCCGCCACCCAGACCGAGCTGGAAGCCGCCGCCTTCCGCCGCCTGGTCTCCCACCTGCGGGAGCGGGCGGACGTGCAGAACATCGACCTGATGACCTTGGCCGGCTTCTGCCGCAACTGCCTGTCCCGTTGGTACCGCGAGGAGGCCGACGCCCGCGGCCTGCCGCTGACCGACCCCGATGCGCGGGAGATCGTGTACGGCATGCCTTATAAGCAGTGGCAGGCCCTGCACCAGAAGGAGGCGACGGCAGAGCAGAAAGCGGCGTTCGCAGCGTCCAACCCGGGGCACTAACCCCTGGCTTATTGACGCGCGGCGAAGCGCCGGCTCGCCAGCCATGCCGCGCCCAGCGTCAGAGACACCAATGCCAGGATGACCGTCGCCAGCGCGTTCAGCTCCGGCGTGACACCCAGCCGCAGGGCGGAGAACACCACCATCGGCAACGTCGTGGCGCCGGGGCCGGAGGTGAAGGTCGCCACCACTAGGTCGTCGAGCGACAGCGTGAACGCCAGCAGCCAGCCCGAAAGCAGCGCCGGCGCCAGCAGCGGCAACGTCACCAGCAGGAACGCCTTGGCGGGCGACGCGCCGAGGTCCATCGCCGCGTCCTCCAGCTCGGTCCCTGTGTCGGCCAGCCGCGCCTCGATCACCACGGCGACGTAGGACAGGCTGACCGAAACATGGGCCAGGGTGATGGTCAGCGCTCCCCGCCCCTGCGGCCAGCCAAGCGTCTGCTCCATCTGCACAAACAGCAGCAGCAGCGACAGGCCGACCAGCACGTCCGGCAGCACCAGCCGCGCCGACAGCAGCGCCGCAAACACCCCGCGCCCGGCGAAGCGCCCGAACCGCGCCAGCGCGACCCCTGCCCCGGTCCCGAGCACGACCGCCCCCGTCGCCGACAAAGCCGCGATCCGCAGCGACAGCCCGGCGGCGGCGATCAGCTTGTCGTCCTGCCACAGCGCCGCATACCAACGCAGCGAAAACCCGCCCAGCACCGTCGTCAGCCGCGACGGGTTGAAGCTGGTCGCGACCAGCAGCAGCACCGGCACATACAAGAAGGCATAGCCCACCAGCAGGCACGCGGTCAGGAAACCGCCCCGCTTCATCCCATGGGCCTCATGCCGCCGGCCTCATCGCCCAGCCTCATCGCCCAGCCTCATCGCATGGGCCTCATTGCCGTGCCCGCAACACGACCATGGGGACCAGCAGCCCCAGCAGCAGCGCGTTGGCGACCGTCGCCGCCATGGGCCAATCGCGGTTGCTGAAGAACTCGTTCCACAGCGCACGGCCGATGGTCTGCGCGCCGGGGCCGCCGAGCAGTTCCGGGATGACGTACTCGCCCACTGCCGGGATGAACACCAGCGCCAGCCCGGCCAGGATGCCCGGCACGGACTGCGGCAGGGTGACGGTCAGGAAGGTGACCCAGGGCGTGGCGCCGAGGTCCGCCGCCGCCTCCTCCAGCGCCGGGTCGCGGCGGGACAGGCGGGCATACAGCGGCAGGATCATGAACGGCAGGTAGGCGTAGGTGACGCCGATGTACATGGCGGTGTTGGTATAGAGCAGCCGGGCCGCCGGCAGGCCCAGGCTGGTCAGGGCCAGGTCGATCCAGCCGCCGTCGCGCAGCAGCCCGATCCAGGCGGTGATCCGCAGCAGGAACCCGGTCCAGAACGGCAGCATCACCAGCAGCAGCAGCAGGCTGCGCCAGCGGTCCGGCGCCCGGGCGATGGCGAGCGCCATGGGATAGCCGAGCAGCAGGCAAGCGACGGAGGACACGCCCGCCACAGCCAGGCTTTTCAGCCCGGCGTCGAGGTAGAAGTCGTCCTCGGTGAGCGCGGCGTAGTTGGCGGTATCGGGGTCGGCCAGCAGCGGGGTGTAAGGCGGCACACCGGCGACGCTGGTGGAGAACGACAGCGCGGCGACGATCATCACCGGCAGCGCCACCGACAGCACCAGCCAAGCCCAGATCGGCAGCAGAACGAACAGCCGCTGCCTCATCCGCTCCCTCATTCGGCCAGCAGCACGCAGGCGTCAGGCTGCCAGGACACCGCCACCGCGCTGCCCGGCGCCAGCAGCCCGGCGCCGATGCCGTCACCCAGTGGCTGCGACACCAGCAGCATCGCACCCCCCGGCAACTGCACGTGGTGATCCACCACGCCGCCACGGTAGGCGCTGGCAGCCACCACCCCCGGCGCGCAGTTCACCCCTGCCCCGCCGCCGGGCACGATCCGCAGCCGCTCCGGCCGCAGCGCCACGTGCACCACGTCCCCTGTCCCACCCGGCGCCGGACCTGCCGCCTGCGCGGGTCCGATGCCGTCCAACTCAAGCTCCGCCGCCGGCCCAGCCACCCGCACCCGGGCGGCAAGGATATTGGCCGCACCCATGAAAGCGGCGACGTAACGGCTGGCGGGGTGCTCATAAATCTCCGCCGGCGTGCCGACCTGCGCCAGCCGCCCGGCGTGCAGCAGGCCGATCCGGGTGGCCATCGACAGCGCCTCGTCCTGATCATGCGTCACCAGCACGAAGGTGGTGCCGGTCTCCCGCTGCACCCGCAGCAATTCCAGGCGGGTTTGCTCGCGCAGGCCGCGGTCCAGCGCCGACATCGGCTCGTCGAGCAGCAGCAGCCGTGGGCGGGGCGCCAGCGCGCGGGCCAGGGCGACGCGCTGGCGCTGTCCGCCGGACAGTGCATCTGGGCGGCGGGCGGCGAAATCCTGCAGCCGCACCAGGTCCAGCAGCGCCGCCACCCGCTGGGTTACCTCCGCCCGTACGACTCCCTGGCGGCGCAGGCCGAAGCCGATGTTGTCGGCAACGCTCATGTGCGGGAACAGCGCATAGGACTGGAACGTAGTATTCACCGGCCGGCGGTGCGGAGGCAGCCTGGTGATGTCCTGCCCGCCGAGCATGATCCGCCCGGCCTGCGGCTGCACGAAGCCGCCCAACGCCCGCAGCAGGGTGGTCTTGCCCGACCCCGAGCCGCCCAGCAGCACGAACATCTCCCCGGCGTCGATTTGCAGGTCCAGCCGGTCCAGCGCCGTCGCCGGGCCGTAGCGCACCGTCAGGCCCTCGACCTCGACATCAGCCAAGCCCGTTGCCGTCCCGCCCCAGCCTATCCCGCCCCGGCCCTAGCCCGCCTTGAACCGCGCCCACATCCGCGTCCGCAGCCGGTCGGCCGCCTGGCTGGGGGCGCGCACGGTGAAGAACCGCGGGCTGCTGGTGTCGGGGAACACGTTGGGGTCGTCGCGCACATCGGCGTTCACCATCGGCAGGCTGGCCGGCACGGCGTTGGGGTAGCGGACCTGGTTGGTGATCGCGGCCATCACGTCAGGCTGCAACAGGAAGTTGATGAACTGCATGGCCTCCGCCGGGTGCGGTGCGTCCTTCGGCACGGCCAGCATGTCGAACGTCAGTTCGGCCAGCTCCTTCAGCGCGACGTAGCGGACCTCCTTCTGCCCGGCCTCCTTGGCGCGCACCGCGGCTTGGACCACGTCGCCGGAGTAGGTCATCGCCAGGCAGGTCTGCCCGCCCGCCAGCGCCTCCACCGCGCCGCCGCTGGCGAAGGTGCGGATGTAGGGGCGGATGGCCATGAGCGTCTTCTCGACGTCCGCCAGGTCCTTGGGGTCGGCGCTCTCGGGGTTGCGGCCGAGGTACTTCAGCACGCTGGGGATGGTGTCGATGGCGCTGTCCATCAGGCTGATGCCGCACGGGGCGATGCGCTTGGCGTTCTCCGGCTTCAGCAGCAGGTCCCAACTGTTCATCGGCGCATCGGGGGCCAATGCCTTGATCTGCTCGGGGATGGTGCCCAGGCCGACCGTGCCCCACAGGTAGATCGCGCCATACCGGTTGCCGGGGTCGCTGCTGGCGACGCGGGCCATCAGCTTGGGGTCCAGGTTGGAGAGGTGCGGGATGTGCGCCTTGTCCAGCGGCAGCAGCGCCTTGGCCGCGATCAGGCGGCTGAACGTCGGCTCGGCGGTGGGCACCACGATGTCGTAGCCGCTGCTGCCGGCAAGCAGCTTGCCCTCCAGGGTCTCCAGGCTGTCGTACACGTCATACTGGACCTTGATGCCAGTCTCCGCCGTGAAGCGTTCCAGCACCTTCGGGTCGATGTAGTCGGTCCAGTTGTAAACATTCAGCACGCGCTCCTGCGCGTGCGCCGCGCCCAGGCCCAGCAGCAGCGCAACCGCCAGCATCCTCAACAGCTTATCCATCAGCGCCGCCCCATGTCCGCCCTCGTGTTCGCGGACCGGACCCTACCCAGCGGCGGCGGCGATTGAAAGGCCGGTTGATTGAAAGCCGGGTTGATTGAAAGATGGATTGATTGAAAGACCGGGGGCAACGCCCAAGCTGCTGACCCATGTGCGGACGCTACCTGATCCAGACCTCCCCCGACGAGATCCGCCGCGTGTTCGACACGGTGAACGACACGCCGAACTGGCAGCCGACCTGGAACATGGCGCCAACCCAGGACGGCCCGGTCATCCGCCGCCACCCCACGACCGGTGCGCGCAACCTGGACCTGTTGCGCTGGGGCCTGCTGCCGCACTGGGTGCGCGGCGATCCCAAGAAGACGCGGCAACCGATCAACGCCAGGGCCGAGACGGTCGCCACCGCGCCGATGTTCCGCGACGCCTTCCGCGTCCGGCGCTGCATCGTTCCCATCGATGGGTTTTACGAGTGGCAGGTGCTGCCGGCCCTATCTGGACCCGGCGGCAAGCAGCCGCACGCCGTCGCCCGGAAGGATGGCGCGATCATGGCGCTGGCTGGGCTTTGGGAGGGCTGGCGCAGCCCGGAGGGCGAGGTCATCCGCAGTTACGCCGTGATCACCACCACCGCTATCGACGCCCTGGGCCATCTGCATGAACGGATGCCCGTCGTGCTGGAGCCTGAGGACTGGGCGGCCTGGCTGGGCGAGGTGGACGCCGACCCGGCGGCGCTGCTGCGGCCCTCGTCGGCCGAATTCCGGGTATGGCCGGTGTCCACCCGGGTCAACAGCGTGCGGAACAACGGGCCGGAGCTGATCGAGCCGTTGGAGCCCGCCGCGCCCATGCAGGTCGCGCCGGCTTAGGGCGAGCCGGCAGAAGTCCCGGCTGGTGAGGGATGCATGCTCATTGCGGGACGCGATTGCGGCGGTGAGGGTCCCCGAGGAAGGAGGGAGCCAGCGCAGTCCCTGCACCACAAGCAACTACGCTGCCGGAGCCGCCGCGGCTGGCTTCGGAGCCGGTTGCAATGCAGGCGGTTTGCCGCCGATAACGGCCCGGCGGTCGAATGCGGGCCGGCCTGGGGTGGATCATGATGCGGCACTGGCTGACGTTTCTTCTGCTGGCCGCCATGTGGCCCGGCCAGCCCGCATGGTCCGCCCCCGCCTGTCCCCAGCACTTCGCGGGCGGCCGGGCACCGACGCTGTTGAACCCGCGCCTTGCCTTGAGCAGCCGGGCACTGTGCTTCCAAGCCTTCGCCGTGCTGCACTCCGCCGCTACCCGCACGCCGCTGTATTCCGCCGAGCACCTGACCGCCGCCGGGCTGTCCAACGCCCGCGGCCTGCCCAGGGAGGGCGAGTTCCACCCCGAGGACGCCCTGCCCGAGAGCGAACGAGCGGAGCTGCGCGACTACGCCCGCAGCGGCTTCGACCGCGGGCACATGTCTCCGAGCGGCGACATGCCCACGCCCGAGGCCCAGCAGGAGAGCTTCTCCCTGGCCAACATGGTCCCGCAGGCGCCGAAGCTGAACCGCGGCCTGTGGGAGGGCATCGAGAGCGCCGTCCGCAAGCTCGCCGAGCGCCAGGGCGAGCTTTACGTCGTGACCGGCCCGATCTTCCAGGGCACCCAACTGCAGCAGGTCGGCGATGTCATCGTGCCCACCCACGTCTTCAAGGCCGTGCTGGACCCGCACCGCGGCCTGGCCGCCGCCTACGTCGCGAAGAACGTGGACGACGCGCCCTGGGCGCCTATCAGCATGTCGCAGCTGGCGGACCTGACCGGGCTGGACGTGTTCCCCGCCCTGCCCGGCCCGGCCAAGTCGTCCATGTTGCGGCTGCCGACGCCGACGCCGCACGGCTACCAGTCCCGCCGCACCGCCCGGAACAATCCCTGGAATGCACAAGGAAGCGTCCCATGAAGCCCTTTGCCGACGACTCCGCCGCCACCGAGATCGGCGACCTGAAGCTGGAGAACGGGCGTGACCGCATCGCCCTGTATGGCAGCCTGGACCTGACCCGCGACCAGGCCGGCCTCGCCCTTGCGCGCAGCCTGCGCGCCATGATTGACGCCGTAGTCACGGCGCTGGAGCAGGACCCGGCGCTGCCGGCCACGCTGCCGCCGCCCAAGAAGCCTGGCACCGTCCGCAATCCGTTCAGCTAAGCGCCTGCCGCACGCAGCGGGGTATGATGTCATACATTGTTAGTGACAATTACTTACGTATAATCAACGCAGTGCGGCGCTAAGACCACATGGCTTGCGGTAACGACGCGACGACGTAAATTCCTGACCAACATGCGCTTGCGCTCGCGGGTATGTGAACACTATGTTGGGCCTGTGCAACTATTTGGAGAAATTGCTGTGATGTCCCATGGACTGACGACCCCCCCGTGGGCGTGCGAGCCTGGGCAAGATATCACGCCAGGTCATGCGCCAATGACGGCTGCAACGTCCCCGGGGGCTCTGCAGGGCTGGCCCGACGACGACAAGCCGCGCAGCAATGCGCCGCGGGACCGCTTCCGCCATAACCTGGCCCGTATCATGGCCGAGCGCGGCGTGACCCAGGCCGGCCTGGCCCGTGCGCTCGAGGTGTCCCGGGTTGCCGTCCATGCCTGGATCTGGGGCACCTGCTTTCCGGAAACGGCGCGGCTGATCAAGCTGGCGCAGACGCTCAATGTTCCGATCGGTGCCCTATTGGAGACCGAGGCCGGCGCGGCGCACGCCTCCATGCCGTCGAACGAGGAGATCCTGCTTCTCGACGCCTTCCGCAAGCTGCCGAACACGGCCCGGCTGACGTTGCTGGCGGACGCCTATGAGATGACGACTAGGTCCGCTGCTGAAGCAAGCCGAGCTGCCAACGACGCAGGCCGAACCGCCGAGACCTGACCGGTCCCGGCGACCGGTCCCAGCGGCGGCGCCTACTTCTGGGTCCGCAACTGGTCCAGCAGCTTCTGCGCCGCTGCCTTGTCGTCGAACACCGCATCGGCTGGCAGCGGCTCCAACGTTTTTAGCGCGTCAGCCTTCTGCCCGGTGGCATTCAGTGCCGCCGCGAGGTGATAGCGCATGGTCGGGTCCGCCGGCCGGCCCGTGTTCGCCTGCTGCAGCAGGGGCAACCCCGCCTTTGGGTCGCCCTGCGTCGTGAGGATCCAGCCAAGCGTATCCGCGCTTTCCGCCGTCGGCGACAGCATATAGGCGCGCTGCGCTACGTTGCCCGCCGCCTTGTTGCCGCGCTGCTGATAGACCCAGGCCAGGTTGTTGAGCGCGACGGGGTTATTGGGCCGCTTCGCCAGGACGACGTTGAGGTGGGTCTCGGCGTCCGCCAGCCGCTTGGCGTTTATGTCCAGTCCGGATAGCACCTGTGCCACGTCCGCATCGTCCGGGTGCTGCGCCAGCCAGGTGCGCAGCACCTGCGACGCCTGGTCCTGGCCGCCGCCGGCAATCAGCGCCGACGCCGACCGCAGGGTCAGCGCCGTGGACGGGGCGGCCTTCGCCTCGTCGGCGAACGCCGCGGCAGCGTCGCTGAACCGTCCGGCCGCCATGTAGGCGTCCCCCTTCAGCACCCCGGCCGCAGGCATGTTGGCCGGGTTGCGGCGCAGCTCCTCCGCGGCCGCGACCGCCGCGTTGATGCCGGCGTATTTCTGCTCGATCAGGACCGCCGCCTCCATCATGCCGAGGTTGCCGGGCGAGGTCTTGAGCGCATCCTGCAGGAGCTGCCGGGCGGCGGACACGTCGTTGTTGTTGACCAGCAGCTCTACATAGGTGCGCAGGGCCTCGAGGTCCGCCGGGTTGGCGGCCACGTAGCGGCGATAGGTCGCCTTCGCCCCCTCGATGTCGCCGTCGGCTGCCTGCGCGCGGGCCTTGGCGGGCAGCAGTTGCGTCGGCAGCACGCCGCTTGCTGCAGCCTGGGCCTCGTTCAGCGTCGCCAGGGCGGCCTTCGGGTCCTTGGCCCGCACCTGCAAGTCTGCAATCCCGGCCGTCAGCGCCAGGTCGCCCGGCGACGCCGCATGGGCGGCCTGAACCGCCGTCACTGCATCGCCGGCATGCCCGGTTTGCACCAGCATGCCGACCAGCGTCGTAAGTGCCTGAGGGTCCGCCGGATTGCGCGCCAGGACGGACCGCAGCGCTGCCTCGCCTTCGGCCTGCTTGCCTTCCAGCAACAGCACCTTGGCCAGGCTCACCGACGCCGCGGACGACTGCGGGAAGCGCTGCACGGTGTCGGTAAACTGCACACGCGCGCCATCGAGGTCGCGCCGGGCCAGCTTGACCAGGCCGGCCAGCACACCCACGGCCTCCGTGTCCCCAGCCTGCTGGCGCAGCTTGTCCAGCGCAGCCTGGGCCTTGTCCGCATCGCCGGAGGCCAGGGCGGCAGCCACCAGCGCCTCCCCGGCATTGGCCTGCTTCGGCGCCAGGTCCAGCGATTTCTGCAGGTCCACCGTCGCACCGGCGGTGTCGCCAAGCTGCATCTTGCTCGACGCCAGGTGGGTCAGGATCGCCGGGTTCTCCGGCGCAAGGTTGGCGGCTTTCTGCAAGGTGTCGGCCGCCTGCACCGGCTTGCCGTCCAGGGAGTAGGCCCGGCCGAGCATGTCCATCGTCTCGGCGTCGGTGACGCCCGCCTTCACGCCATTCACCAGCACCGCCACGGCACGGTCGGGCCGCTTGGCCGCAAGCTCGATCCGCGCCAGCAGCCGCACGCCGTCGGGGTCGGTCGGCGCCCGGGCAACGTAGCGCGTCGCGGCATCTGCGGCGCTTTCCGTCTCGCCCAGGTTGGCCTTCACGATGGCCTGGAAGTACAGCCCGCGCGGGAAGCGCGTCAGGACCGGCTCCAGCTTGGTCAGCACCTTGTCGGCCTCGGTGAACTTGCTGGCCCGGACCAGCAGGATCATGTCGAAGTAGGACGCCGCACCGTTGCGCGGGTCCTTGGCGAGCACGGCATCCACGTCCTCGCGCGCCTTGGCGTCCTGCCCGACCTGCAGCAACTGGTTGGCGCGGTCCACGCGGGCGACCAAGGCATTCGGGGCGAGATCGACGGCCTTGTCCAGGTAGCCGATGGCGCCAGCCCGGTCCCCCTTGGCCGCCAGCACCTGCCCCTTGAGCACCAGGGCGTCAATTTGCTTGGGATCGATCGCCAAGGCACGGTCGAGCTTGGCGTCCGCCGCAGGAAGGTCGTTCTGCGCGATGGACATGCGGGCGGACATCAGCACCGGGTCCGGCAACTGCGGCGACAGGCGCTCGGCCTCGGTCAAACCCGCCTGTGCCGCGGGGAAGTCCTTGAGGGCGATCTGCGCCACGCTGCGCAGCACCAGCAACTGCGAGGCGACGGCAGGCTTTTCAGCGGTGGCCGGTATCTGGCTGAGCACGTCGGCAAAGCGTTGCTGGGCCAGCAGGGCCTGCGCCAGCAGCGGCGCGGTGACATCCTCGCCCAGCTTCAGGTCCTGCGCCGCCCTGATTTCGCGCTCCGCGGCAATGGCGTCGCCGGTCTGCAATTGGAGCTGGGCCAACCGCATATGCGCGCCGGCGTCGGCCGGGTCCGCCCGAACGGCGTTGCGCAGCTCGATCAGCGCGCCGCGCACGTCGCCGCGGGCCGCCAGCGCCTGGGCATTCTGGGTGGGGGTGCTGCGGTGCGTGTAGGCATACAGCCCGCCGCCAGCACCGGCCACGACGACCGCCGCAACGGCGGGGATGATGAACTTGTTCATGCGTCAACCCGATCCTTGAGTGTGGCCCAGCCTTGGACATGCCAGCCTTGGACATGCCAGCCTTGGACATGCCAGCCTTGGACATGCCAGCCTTTAGGCATAGTTGCCCTCATGGTGCGGCGTCCTGGGCCTCCGCCGCTCCGGCGCCAGGGGCTTGCAGGCCGTGCGCGTCAAGCAAGGTATAGAGCGTTGGTCGGCTGATACCGAGCAGGCGTGCGGCCGTGGCGACGGTGCCGTTACTGCGCGCCAACGCCCGTTGCACGACGTCCCGCTCGGCCCGGGACCGGGCGGCGCGCAGGTCGTAGGTGGTCAGGTCCTCGACGCCGGGGGCAAGCTCCAGGTCGGCAGCGGTCAGCACCCGGCCCTCGGACATCAGCACGGCGCGCTTCATCCGGTTCTCCAGCTCGCGGATGTTGCCGGGCCAGGGGTGGGCCTCCAGCGCCGCGACGGCATCGTCGGAGAAGCCGCGCACCGCCCGGCCGAACTCGCGGCTAAACTGCGCCAGGAAGTGCCGGGCCAGCAGCAGCTTGTCGCCGCCGCGGTCGCGCAGTGGCGGGATGCGGATGGTGACGGCGTTCAGGCGATAGAACAGGTCACCGCGGAACCGCCCGTCATCCACCTGATCCTGCAGTTGAATGTTGGTGGCGGACACGACGCGCACGTCCACCTTGATCGGTTGCCGGCCGCCGATGCGCTCCACCACCTGCTCCTGCAGGAAGCGCAGCAGCTTCACTTGCAACTGATGCGGCAGGTCGCCGATCTCGTCCAGGAACAGGGTGCCCTTGCTGGCCAGTTCGATCTTGCCCAGCGTCTGCTTGACGGCGCCGGTGAAGGCGCCGCGCTCATGGCCGAACAGCTCGCTCTCCAGCAGCGCCTCCGGGATGGCGCCGCAGTTGATCGCCACGAACGGCTGGCGCGCCCGCGGACTGAGGTCGTGCAGCGCGCGGGCCAGCGCCTCCTTGCCCGTGCCGCTCTCACCGAGCAGCAGCACCGTGACATTGGCCGGCGCCAGCTTCTCCACGTCCCGGCAGACCTTCAGCATTCCGGGGTCGGCGGCGATGATGCCCTTGATCGGCGACGGCGCCGGGGCGTCCTGCACGCGGCGGTTCTCGTCTTGCAGGGTGTGCAGGCGCAGGCTGCGGGCGACGATGGTGCCGAGCATGCCGATGTCGATCGGCTTCTCGCAGAAGTCGTACGCGCCGGCGGCGATGGCGCGCAGGGCGTGGCTGCGGTCACCGTGGCTGGTGGCGACGATCACCTTGGTGTCCGGCAACTGCCGGGACAGGCCGTCGAGCGTGGCGAACCCCTCGCTGACGCCGTCCGGGTCGGGCGGCAGGCCGAGATCCATGATCGCGACAGAGGGGTGCTCCTTCTGCGCCACCTGCAACGCCTGGGCGCGGCTGTGGGCAAACAGCACCTGGCAGGACGGGAACGCCCAGCGATACTGGCTGCACAAGCCCATGTCGTCCTCAATGATCAGCAGCTTTGGCAGGCTCATGCCTGGTCCTCCGCAGGCGCAAGCAGGGACACAGGCGCAAGCAGGGGCGCCGCAGGGCTTGCGGCCAGCTCGGTCATGTCAGCGCGCGGCAGGGTGATCCGCATGGTCGTGCCCGAGGCGCCGCGCTCGGTGCTGCTGATCGCCTGCACGTCGCCGCCGCCCTCCCTCACCAGTTCCCTTGCCTGGAACGCGCCGATGCCGGAACCGTGGCGCTTGGAAGTGCCGAACGGCTTGAAGAGCTGGTCGCGCACGAACTCGACTGACATGCCCGGCCCGTTGTCCACGATATCGATCACCACCTGCCCTACCTCATGCCGCACACGGATCAATACGGCCATTCCAGCCGACGCCTCGACAGCATTGTTCAACAGATGCGTAACGGCGGTGTCGAATGCATCCGGCGCCATCGCAACCGTAGCCGTAGACCCGTCATGCTCCAGCGTCACAGGCGACTTGCGGACACGCCCATAGGTCGCAACCAGTTCCTCTAGGCGCGGCAACGGGGCAAGGGCGGCAGGCGCTCGGTCCGCGGAGGGTTCATCGAGCCGACGCAATAGTTGTGTTATCTTTGCCACAGACGAGCGTACGGTGTCCAGCATGTCCTGCTGAAACTCCGGGTTGCTGATATGCCGTTCGGCGTTGGACAGCAGCAGCGACAACTGGCTGGACACGTTCTTGATGTCGTGCGCGACGAAGGCGAACCGCTTGCCGTAATCATGCAACTGCCGCGTCTGCAACAGGACGCGGGTGGCCCGCTGCTCCGCCACGTATGTTGCGACCTCGCGACCGACGATCCGCAGCAGGTCGAACACCTCCTGGTCCAGCTTGAACGGCGCGCGGGGCGGCGCCAGGACGACGACGCCGGTCTGCACCAGGCCATGCGCGAGCGGCACGCCGAGCCAGATCCGCCCAAGCTGCGCGACTGCGCCGCCGGACAGCGCCGGGTCCTTGTTCATGGCGACGATCCAACTGCCGCCGCGCATGGCGGTCACCGCCGGGTGGTCCGCCGGCAGCGGCGCCGCAGCCGGCATGTTCCAGGACCCTGCCCACTGGAACGATCCCTGGCCGGCGTCGCGCAGGAACAGCACGCCGCCGGGGCTATCGACCACGTCCGCCATCGCCTGGATCACCCGGGTGTGCAGCGCCGTCCGCCCCTCCGAGGCCGCGCCGGACAGGGTGTCGATGCAGGCCAGCCACTGCCGCTGGTAGTCGTAGCGCGTGGAAAAGAAGTGCTGCACCACGACCCGCCGCAGCACAGACCGCGCCGCCCCCGAGGTGGCCAGCACGCCCAGCCCCATCAGGCCCGCAAACAGCAGGCTGACCTGGGCCAGCCAGCCCCAATCCGCACCGAACCGGCGGAACACCTCGCCCGCCAGCGACAGCGCCAGCAGCACGGCGCCGCTTAGGATCAGGGTCGCGCTGTGGAACACCGCCGTGCGGGACAGTTGCAGCGTCCGCCGCCACCGCCGGTCCCGGGCCGCCGCGACCACCAGCAGGGGGGAAATCGTCAGCGTCGCCACCACCCGCGCCCCCGCAAGCGACCCCGACGACGCATGGAACAGCACCGTGTCGGCGCCCAGCAGCACGTCGAAGCAGGCCAGGCCGCCCAGCAGCACGCAAGGCAGCGCCACATGCCAGCGGTTGCTGTCGGGCACGTTCAAGTAGAGGTTCTCGATCAGCAGCAGCTCGCAAACCGCGATGGCCAGCCGGAGCACGATGCCGACCGACCACAACGAGGGCTGGCCGACAGCCGGGGTCCAGTCCAGCCACGCCGCCCAGGCGGCCAGCGGCAGCGCCGCCAAGCCGATCAGCGTGAAGACCCATCCCGCCGCATCCTGCCCCGGCACGTAGCGACGGTAGAGGTGCATGATGAAGCCGAACCAGGCTAGCGCGCGCATCAGGTCCAGCGCCCCCGGCAAGCCGCTGTAGCCTGGCACAGGCACTGCCGCCGAAACACCCGACCAGGCCGCGGTGGCGGCGCAGCATCCGGCCAGCAGCCAGCCGCTCCGCTGCGGCGCCTGCCAGGCGACCAGGCAGCACAGCATGGAATAGGCCAAGGCGCAGACAGCGAACAGGAGCTGCTGGGACATCATCGCCCCCTCACCCTAGCAGACGCAAAGCCATGCCGCCCGGCTATCGCGAGCCTTCCTGGAACAGGATCACGCGCACCGTCGCGAACAGGATGGACAAGTCCAGCGGGATGCTGCGGTGCTTCACGTAGTAAAGGTCGTAGGACAGCTTGCCCCGTGCATCCTCCACGGATGCGCCATAGGGGAAGTTGACCTGCGCCCACCCCGTCAGCCCCGGCTTCACCCGGGCGCGCTCCCGATAGAACGGGATGACCTCTGCCAACTGCTCGACGAAGTGCGGACGTTCCGGCCGTGGCCCAATGAAGCTCATCTGCCCGCGCAGCACGTTGAGCAGTTGCGGCAACTCGTCGATCCGGGTGCGCCGCATGAACGAGCCGACGGTGGTGACCCGTGGGTCGCGCTGCTTGGCCCAGACCGGACCGCGCGCCTCGGCGTCCACCCTCATGCTGCGGAACTTGAGCAGGGTGAACGCCTTGCCGCCCAGCCCCACGCGTTCTTGCCGGTACAGCACCGGGCCCGGGCTATTCAGCCGCACCAGCAACGCCACCAGCAGCATCAGCGGCAGCGTCAGCGTCAGAAGGGCCAAGCTGGTGCCGATGTCGCCGACCCGGTTGACCACGGCCTGGACACGGCCACCGCGAGCCGCATCGAGTGAGGCGACCCAATCGGCATCCAGGTGCGCCACGTCAACGCGCTTCAGGCACCGCTCCCAAAATTGCATCTCGCTCTCAATGGTGATCCCAAAGGCCCGGAACGCCGCCAAGGCTGCCGGCGTCAGGGCGAAGTAGGCAGCCTGGGACACCACGACATCCCGGATGCCGGCCCGCTGCATGGCAGGCGGGGCAAGGACGGCGCCCGCGGTGTCCACGATCTCGATGAAGCCCTCTTGGCCGCCGCGCACGGCAGCCACCGTCGCCGACACCGAACCGATGGGGCCCAGCACCGCAACCCGGCGGACGAACAGGTTGGACCTGACCGCAGCCAGGAACAGCAGCCGCGTGGCAAACAGCATGGCGATCCACGTCACGACGATCTTCAGCGGCCACAGGGTGTCGTAGCCCAGCAGGCGGTCGGCGCTCAAACCCAGGAAGAGGCTGACCGCCCAGACGGCCGGGAAGGCCACGATCCCGCCCAGCGCGGTGTTGAGCAGCATGGAGCGGGTGCGCCGGAACACCTCCAACCGGTACAGCCCGGCGGCCGATGCGGCCAGGCCGACGGTCAGCGACAGGATCAGCGCCTGGTTGACAACGGCAGGCTGCATGGCCGCGCCGAACGGCCCGGTGGTCAGCAGCGCGCAAGCCAGGCAGAACGATAACGCCAGTTCCAGCAGCCATAGCGCCAGCATTTCCAACGAGACTAAGTTTCCGGCGATCCGTGTCATCGTGTTCCTCGTGCATGCACGCGCCGCGGTTCCAGCCTCCGCCAAGCCGCTAGACACAAGGCCGGGCGGCGTGGCATTTCGGAACGCTTAGCAAATGATATTTGGGTGGGCAAGGCGTGGAAACCAGTGTTCCGGTTATACCGCAGGCATCCCGACCTGTCTGCGCCTTCGGGGGATTACAAACAAAATGTAGCAAATATATGTTCACGCCCGGTAAACTGGCCGCTGCATATGACTCCTGTCTTGCCGGGGCGCCGAAGCCGCTGGGGAGTGGCCGCTATGCAACATCAGCCCGGCTGAAAGCGCAGGTCGGCCGCAATCACGCCATGCTGCTTCGATAACCTCGGCTGCTGCTTCAGGAGCGTGGTGGGATGCCGCATGGTTGATTTCTCGGCAGGTGTGCCCGATACCGGCCTGCCTGGCGCCTACGCTGGCAGGCCACACCCAGGTTTGTCCTCAAAAGGATGCAGTGCAGTGTTGAGTCGCATGTCGCCCACCACCGCACATGGAGCAGCCGGCAACAGCCCCTGGGCGATCTGCCCCTTCGGCCGTGCGCCAGCACGCCAGGCCGGCATCTGACGATGCCCCCGGCCGACCACCTGATCGAGCGTGCCGCAGCCCTGCTGCAGAACGCCGCCGCACGCAGCCCCGATCCCATGGCGCCCGGCGGCATAACAGTGGCCAGGGTCACGCAAGCTCCTCTGCCGCGGCCCGTCCCACTGCCGCCGGCCAAGCCCGCCGTCGTGGACACACCCGCCGCAGCCCTGGCGGATGAACTGGACCCGCCGCCGTTGCCGGATGGGATGTCCGGGGTGATCCCGCTGCCCCAGGCTCTTCAGCCGGCAGTCCTCCAGCCAGCAACGCCCCAGCCGGCGACGACCCAACCTGCAACGCCCCAACCTGCAACGTCCCGACCTGCAACGCCCCAACCTGCAACGGTCCAGCCAGCGACGCCTCAACCCGGCCAGCCGCCGATCAGCCTCGATGTGCTGCAAGCGGCGGGAATGGTCGTCGCCCGCTCGGCCCGGACCCGAATCTCGGAGGAGTACCGGATCGTGCTCGGCCGCGTGCTGCGTGCGCTGCGAGAGGAGCAGGCTGGCGGCGCGTCCCATGCAGCGCCTTCCAACCTAGTGATGGTCACCAGCGCCCGGCCCGGCGAGGGCAAAAGCTTCACATCGCTCAACCTAGCCGGCAGCATCGCGCAGCATACTGCCGAGAAGGTCCTGCTCGTTGACCTCGATGCCAAGCTCCGCCCTGTGACCGTGCTGCTTGGCGCCCAGGACGGACCAGGCTTCTACGACCTCGTCGCAAACCCGGCCCTGCGGCCGGAGTCGGTGGTGCGGGCCACGGCCATCGCGAACCTGCAATTCCTGTCCGTCGGCCGGCGCCCGTCCGAGGCGACCGGCACGTTGGATGTCCAGCCCATCACGACCACCATCATGCGGATCGCCAAGCTCTATCCCAAGCACGTCATCGTCCTGGACGCCCCGCCCTGCCTGTCCACCAGCGACCCGGCCACCGTTGCGCCCTTCGTCGGCCAAGTCGTCATGGTGATCGAGGCCGAGCGGACGCAGCGCAGCGAGGTGGAGGCGGCTCTGGAACTGGTGCGGGTCTGCCCGACCATCACCATGCTGCTGAACAAGGTGCGCCTGACCACCAGCCACACCTTCGGCGCCTACGATTATTACGGGAACTACAGCTAGTGCCACTCTGCCGCTCCACTCTTCGCTCCTCACCTCTGGGCTGCCGGCAGGCTGCCGCCTCGGCCTTGGTCGCGGTGGGCATCGTGCAGGCCGGGCCGGGCTGGGCCCAGTCGGCGCTGCCGCCGACCGGATTGGACACCGGTGCGGTCGGCGACCTGCGCGGGGCGCTGCAGGCCTACCTGCCGAACCCGCCGGTACGGACGACGGAGCGGAACTGGCAGGTCTCCCCCTCGCTCGGCCTCGATATCGGCCTGACGGACAACGCTTATCGGATCAACTCGCCGCGCCGGGCCGACGTGTTCACGCTGATTTCCCCGGCCATCCTGGTCACGGGGGAGACGGCGCACATTCAGGCCAACGCCTCATACACCCCGACCTTCAGCATCTACGCCAACAGCTCCAGCCAAAGCCGGTCGGAGCAGTTCGGCCAGGCGGGCGCGCTGATCACCTTCGTGCCGGACACGCTGTTCCTTGATTTGCGGGCCAGCGTGTCGGAGTCGTCGGTCACCGGCGGGTTCGGCACGCCGGGCGGACAGGGCTACAACAACAATAACAACAACCAGACCACCTCGGTCACGCTCGCCGCAACGCCCTATGTGCAGCACCGGTTCGCCGGCTGGGGCACGGGCCTACTCGGCTACTCCATCGCCCAGACGTTCCAGAACACGCCAACTGGGCAGAACGGGGTGTTCGTCACCAACAACGCCAACACTGCGGGCGCATTCGGCGGCAACCAGCCGTTCTATGGCAGTACCGGCAACCTGACGACGCAGCGGGAACGCGCGTCGTTCACCACGGGCGAGAACTTCGGCCGCATCAACGACGGGGTGGTGATCTCGGCCACCCAGTATAACGGCGCCGGCAGCTACAGCGGCGCCTACCGCAACGAGGTCACGAGCACGACCGGCTACGCCATCACCCGGGCCATCACGGCGCTGGGCACCATCGGTTACCAGGACCTGCACTACGGCGGCGTGCCGCCCTACAACGTCAACCAGGGCGAGTATAACTTCGGCGGGCGCTATGCCCCCAACCCCAACCTGTCGCTGACCCTGACCTATGGCCGCAAGGATGGGTTCAACGCCTTCGCCGCCGACGGCCACTGGTCGCCCGGCGCGCGGACCTCGATCTACGTGCGCTACAACACGGGGCTGACGACCGACACCGAGCAGTTGCAGGACGTGCTGGCCACCACCAACGTCGGCCCGAATGGGCTGCTGACGGACCGGGTGACCGAAGCGCCGGTGTCATCCGGCAGCGGCGGCTTCTTCGGCACGCAGAACAATTTGTACCAGTTGCGGAGCCTCTCCATCACCGGGGTGTACAGCCTGGACCGCGACTCGTTCACCGCCAGCGTGGTCAACGAGGACCGCACCGCCGTCGGCGCGGCCATCAGCAGCACCGGCAACGGCGTCGTCCCGCCGGGCACCAGCACCATCGGCACCTTCGGCACCGTAAGCTGGGGACACCAGTTGTCGGACCGGCTGACCAGCACGGCCAGCTTGTCATACGGGGTGAACAACAACGGCGCGGCGCTCGGGATCGGCTCGGCGTCGCAGACCTCCATCGCGGCGTCGGCCTCGCTGAATTATACATTTACCCCAACGGTGACGGGCCGGGCGCTGTATAGCTACACGAACGTGTCCGGCCCGAGCGCCTTCAATACCTTGAACAACAACCAGCTTGGCAACGGGTTCGGCCAGACAGGGAACTACACCGAGAACGCCTTTCTCGTCGGCCTGCGCAAGAGCTTCTGAACGAGCGGGACCGTGTACGAATCCTTCTACAACCTGACGGCGATGCCGTTCCAGTTGACGCCCGACAGCCGATTCTTCTTCGGCAGCAAGGGGCACAGCCGCGCCATCGCCCACTTGAACTACGGCCTGGCCCAGGGCGAGGGCTTCATCGTCATCACCGGCGAGGTCGGCGCGGGGAAGACCACGCTGGTCGAGTGGCTGCGCTCGCAAATGGACCCCGGCGCCTACACCATCGCCCGCATCAGCACGACCCAGGTGTCGGAGGGCGACCTGTTCCGCCTGGCGATGGCCGGATTCGGCCTGATCGATGAGGGCACCGGCAAGGCCGGGCTGCTGCACCGGTTCGAGGAGGTGCTGCGGGAACACCAGGCTGCCGGCAAGCGCTGCCTACTGATCGTGGACGAGGCGCAGAACCTGTCAATGCCGGCGCTGGAAGAGCTGCGGATGCTGTCCAACATCACCGTGGACGGCCGCACCAGCCTGCAGACGATCCTGCTGGGGCAACCGCAGTTCCGCCGCATCCTGGCCAGCCCGAACATGGACCAGCTCCGCCAGCGGGTGCTGACCAGCTACCACCTGGGGCCGCTGACCCGGGAGGAGACGCGCGCCTACATCGAGCACCGCCTGCACGCGGTCGGCTGGACCGGCGACCCGCACTGGTCGGATGAGGCGTTCGCCACCGTGTACGACCATACCGGCGGCATCCCGCGGCGGATCAACCGGCTGTGCTCGCGCGTGCTGCTGTATGGCGTGCTGGAGCAGACGCACGACATCACCGGCGCCGTGGTGGAGGCGACGGCGCTGGAGTTGTCGGCGGACCTGGAGGGCGAGCACGGCGACAGCGTGGAGGTTTCGCGTCCTGCCGGGGCGCCCCAGGCGGACGGCGGAGGCGAGCTGCAGGCGCGGGTGGCGGCATTGGAGAAGAAGGTGTCCGAGCGCGACCAGGTGTTCCGCCGGCTGTCGCAGATGCTGGGCATGGACGCGTGAGCCAGGCGAACGCCCAAGCGAATGCCATGACGGTGGACGTGGAGGATTATTTCCAGGTCCAGGCGTTCGCTGGTGTCATCGACCGCAGTACCTGGGACGGCATCCCGTGCCGGGTCGAGGCGAACATGGATCACATCCTGCAGGCGTTCGACCGCGCCGGGGTCAAGGGCACGTTCTTCACCCTGGGCTGGATCGCCGACCGCTACCCCGGCGTGGTACGAGCCATCGTCGCCGCCGGGCATGAGCTGGCCAGCCACGGCTACGGTCACGCCCGGGCAGACAGCCAGACGCCCGAGGTGTTCCGCGACGACGTGCGCCGCGCCAAGGCCACCCTGGAAGACCTGGGCGGCGTCCGCATCCAGGGCTACCGCGCGCCGACCTTTTCCATCGGACCGCGCAATCCCTGGGCGTTCGACGTGCTGGCGGAGGAAGGCTACCGCTACAGCAGCAGCATCTACCCGGTGCGGCACGACCTGTATGGCGTGCCGGATGCGCCGCGCTTCCCCTACAAGCCCGCAGCAGGCCGGTTGCTGGAAATCCCGATGACGACGGTGCGGCTGGGCGGCCGCAACCTGCCCTGCGCGGGCGGCGGCTACTTCCGGTTGATGCCCTATACGCTGTTCCGCCTGGCGCTGCGCCGCTTCAACCGGGCGGAGCAGGCAGCAGGCGTATTCTACTTCCACCCCTGGGAGATCGACCCGGCGCAGCCGCGCGTCACCGCCGCACCCCGCATGTCCCGCTTCCGCCACTACGTGAATATCCCTGCCATGCCGGGCCGCTTGGAACACCTGCTGCGCGATTTCACCTGGGACCGCATGGACCGGGTGTTTGCACCCGCCCTGGCCGAAGCCTAGCTCCATGCCGGTCAAGATCCGCCTGCTGGACGCCGGGATGGCGCCGGCCTGGGACCAGTTCGTGGCAGGGATGCCGACTGGCACCTTCTTCCACCGCTCTGCCTGGGCCGGGGTGTTCCGCGATGCTTTCGGCCACACGCCCCACTATGCCGCGGCCGAGCAGGATGGCGCCATCACCGGCGTGCTGCCGCTGGTCCACGTCAAGACGATGCTGTTCGGCAATAGCCTGATGTCCAGCCCGTTCTGCGTCTATGGCGGCCCCCTGGCGGCGGACCGCGACTCCGCCCTGGCATTGCAGGCCCACGCCGCTGCGCTAATGGGCCAGACCGGCGCCGGGTCGGCCGAGTTCCGCTTCCTGCACCCCCTGCCGCACGGCTGGCTGTCCGAGGACGAGTGGCAAACCCGCGACGGCCTGTATGTCACCTTCCGCAAGCCGATCACCGCCGATGATGACGCCAACATGAAGGCAATCCCGCGCAAGCAACGCGCCATGGTCCGCAAGGGCATCGACCGCGGCCTGACCTCGACCGTGACCGACACCGTGGACGGCCTGCACGCGATCTACGCCGAGAGCGTCCGCAACCTCGGCACCCCAGTGTTCAGCCGCCGCTACTTCCGCCTGCTGGCCGAGGTGTTCCGTGGGCATATGGACGTCGTGACCGTGCTGGACGCCGGCACGCCGGTCAGCGCGGTGCTGAACTTCTACGACCGGGACGAGGTGCTGCCCTATTATGGCGGCGGCACGGCGGCGGCGCGCAGGAGCTACTCCAACGACTTCATGTATTGGGACGTGATGCGCCGGGCCGCCGCGCGGGGCTGCCGGCTGTTCGACTTCGGCCGCAGCAAGGTCGGCACCGGCGCGTTCTCGTTCAAGAAGAACTGGGGGTTCGAGCCGACGCCCCTGCACTACCGCTACCGCCTGCAGCCCGGCGCCGCCATCCCCGACCATAACCCGCTGAACCCGAAGTACCGGCTGTTCATCGCCGCCTGGAAGCGCCTGCCGGTGCCGGTCGCCAACCTGATCGGGCCGCACCTGGTCCGCGGCATTGGCTGACAGCGGGGGCATCGGCTGATGGCGGGTTGGCGCTGCCGTCATGGAGCCGGACGTGGTATGAAACCGTAATGTCCGCAACGGCCGCCCTGTCCAGCCTCCGCGCCACCTTCGCGCCCGTTGCCGCCGTGCTGGTGGCGGGCGTCGCCGTGCTGGGCGCCCTGTTCTTGCCGGAGGCGCAGGCGGCGGTGTCGGTATGGCTGGCGTCCACCGCCTATGGCCACTGCTTCCTGATCCTGCCGATGGCGCTCTACTTGGCGTGGGACCGGCGGGATGCGTTGGCCGGCCAGCACGCGCAACCCGACCTGCGCTTCGCCCTGCTGGCCGTGCCGGTCGCCGGCGCCTGGTTCGCGGCGGAGCGCCTGGGCATCATGGAGGGACGGCAGATCGCCGCGGTGGCGGGGCTGGAGGTGCTGTTCCTCACCGTGCTGGGATGGCGGCTGTTCCGCACCCTGGCGGGTCCGTTGCTCTACCTGTTCTTCCTGGTGCCGTTCGGGGCGTTCATTACGCCGGTGCTACAGGATTTCACCGCCGGGTTCATCCAGGTGGGCCTGCGGGTGCTCGGCATCCCGGCGTACATCACCAACCTGACCATCGAGATTTCCGCCGGCACGTTCTACGTGGCCGAGGCCTGCGCCGGCCTACGTTTCCTGATCGCGGCCGTGGCGTTCGGAGTGTTCTATGCCCTGCTGAACTACCGCAGCCCGGGCCGGCGGGCAGTGTTCATCGGGGCGTCCATCGTCGTTCCCATCCTCGCCAACGGTGTCCGTGCGCTGGGGATCGTGGTGCTCGGCAACATCCTGGGCAGCGCGGAGGCGGCGGCGGCCGACCATATCATTTACGGCTGGGGCTTCTTCTCGGTCGTCATGCTGCTGCTGGTCGTCGGCGGCATGCCGTGGCGGGAGCCGCCAGCGCTGCCGCCTCCGGCTGCACTGCGTCCGGTGGGCAGCACCGGGCCGCTTTGGCCGGCGCTGGCTGTGTGCCTGCTATGCGCCGCTGGGCCGGCGATGGCGGGACTGCTGAACCGCGGCATGGCGCCGGGCCAGCTTGCGGCCGTGCCGGTGCTGGCGCCGCCGCCGGGCTGCACGTCCGGAGCGGCAGGGCCGGCAGCAGCAGGCCAGGCCGTGCTGCGCTACCGTTGCGGCTCCGGCGGCTTCACCGTGACGGTGTCCGCCTTTCCGGCCCGCTCCACCCCCGACCAGATCGTGCGGGAGCGGGCGCGGCTGACCATCCCGGCCGCGGCCGAGGATACCGAAACGACGGCCCTGGCCACTGCCGACCCGGTCAATGGCAATTGGTCCCTCGTGGAAACCAAGATGCCGGACGGGTTGGTTGCCTTTGCCACCTGGGTCGATGGGGTACCGGCCCGGGGCGGCTTGTTGGGGCGGCTGCACCAGGCGGTAAACAGCGTGACCAGCCCCGGATTTGCGCCTGTGCTGATCACGGCCGCACCTGACACGGCTGGCCGGATTGGCGCGGGCGATCGGCAACGGCTTATCACCCTGCTGCGCGGCTTCGTTGACGCGCAGTCCGGGCTGACCAATCAGGTCCGGGCGGTGTCCCGCATGCCTGGCTAGGCCGGGGCGATCCGGTCCAGGATGGGCGCTATGAAGGCGGACAGGTCACCGCCGGCATAAAGGTGGCCTGTGATGCCCGCCGCATCGGCAGCTTGCAGGTCGGTGGGTTGATCCCCGACCAGGGCGCACCGGGCCGGGTCCAAGCTCCAGGCGCGCAGCAAGTCCAGGATCATGCCGGGAGCAGGCTTTCGCCATGTGCTGGCCTGGCGATACTCGGGCCGGGTGGCTTCCAGGTGGAATGGGCAGTAGCGGACATCGTCGATGACGCCACCGGCCTGCAACGCCTCGTCCTGCATCCAGCGGTGCAGGGCCTGTACGTCGGCCTCGTCGTAGAGGCCGCGGGCCACGCCGGCCTGATTGGTCACAAGGAATACGTGGCAGCCCCGCTGGTGCGCCCGGCGGATCGCATCCAGGGCGCCCGGCATCCACTCGAACCGCTCCCGCGTGCCGACGTAGCCATGGTCCACGTTGCACACGCCGTCGCGGTCCAGGAACAGCGCAGGGCGCACCAGGTGCCGCGGCACCTCCATGCCGGCGCGGGCCAGGTCGTCTGGCACGCCGATGTCGATGAACCAGCCGTCGCCCACCGTGCCGCGCAGCCGCCCCTGCCCGGCCAATCCCGGCAGCACGTCGCGCTCCAGGGAGCAGTTAGGGCCGACATGCTGCAGGATGCCGCGGTTGAGCAGGTAAACGCCGCCGTTGATGGTTCCGGCCGCGCCCGCCGCGCCGCGCTCCCGGAAGGCTGTCACCTGCCCGTCCCGCGTCTCGACCACGCCATACCGCGAGGCGTCGTTCACCCGGCGCAGCATCAGCCGGCCTAACACCTCCGGCCCGTCCGGCGCTGCCAGTGCCGCCGGCAGGTCGCAATCGAACAGCGAGTCGCCGTTCAGCAGCAGGAAACGCTCATGCAGGCTGTCCCGCGCGTGGTGCAGCGCGCCGCCAGTGCCGGCCTGGAACGGCTCCTGGCTGAGGGTGATCGTGACCGGGCGCGGCAGCAGCGATTGGAGGTCCTGCAGCCCGTCCCGCACGACGGCCGAAAGGTGGCCGGTCAGCAGCAGGATATCGGTCACGCCGTAGCGCATCACCTCCCGCAGGAGCCATGCCAGGAACGGACGCCCTGCCACGGGCAGCATGGGCTTCGGCGTGTTTGCTGTCAGCGATCCCAAACGGGTGCCAAGGCCGCCAACCAGCACGGCGCATTGCCGGATCGCCGGCATCAGCAGTTGCCGACGGCGGCCGTTGCCGACCTGACAGCGAGTAGAATTCCGGCCCTCTGCCAGATGCTGCCGGCGGCAAAGGCCTCATCGGCTGGGTGCATATCTCTCATCCCGCTTGGCGCCGGGTGCGCGACGGATGAACACCATCCATCGCCCCAACTCCGCCGCGCCCGTCCGGCGCTTACAGACCTAAAAGCGCCTTCGCAAGCCGACCGATCATCAGCCAAAGCGTGGCGGACAGCCCCAAAACGAACGGGAGGGCGACGATGAGCGGCAGAGGCTGGTCAGCGGCGGGTGGGTATGCCCGGTCCAGTTCAAGCGGCTGCGGTGACATGACGATCTCCTAGTTTCAGAGATCAGTCTCACCTTTTGAGATTAAGCCTTTGCTACTGGGTCAGACCGAGGTCCCTTGTCGCAGCAGCCGCACAAGAAGGCCGCTGTAAAACACGAAGGGCAATGCTACGGCTGCCGCGAACAGGCCGAGTTGGACCACCCGCCGGACCAGCGGCGCCGCCACCACCAGCATCGACACGCCACCGACGACGGGGAACCCCAGGTCGCGCAGGTCGTCGATGGAATGGAACGACTGGTCAAGCTGCGCCAGCAGGAATGCCAGCCCGGCCCCTGCGGCCAAGCCGCCAGCCAGCACGCCAGTCAACAGCAGGGCACGCTTCGGTGCGACCGGGTTTTGCGGCACCTGCGGCGGGTCGATGATCTGGACCCGGACCTTGTCGCTCTCGGCGTCGGCGGCGCTGGAGATCCGCATGGACTCGCGGCGGGCCAGCAGGTCATCGTAGTTCTTGCGCACGACATCATAGTCACGGTTGACGTTGGCGTAGTCCGCCTGCAACTGCGGCGCGCTGCGGGCAATGGTTTCCAGGCGGTCGCGCTCCTTGGTCGCGTCGTTGGCCTGCCGGGTAAGGGAGGCGATGACCGACTCGTTATCGACGACCCGGGTCTTCAGGGCTTCATACACGGGGTTCGACGCCGACCGGTTACGCGGCGCGGTGCGGCTGTCGCCTGTGGTGGCGTCATCGCCGCCACCGTTGCGCAGCGAAGCGATCAATTGACGCTGGCTGATCACGTCCGGATTCGCATCGGTGAAACGCAGGCGCAGTTCCCGCAGGGTACGCTCGGCCTCCCGCAGCCGGTTGTTGCCGCCGCCGGCCACGCCGTCCGTCTCAGTCACGATGACCGGAGGCGTGTTCGACAACTCGCGGGTCAGGGTATCGCGTTTCGAGACAGCATCCTGCAACTGGCCCGTCAGGTCGCGCACCTGCCCTTGGGCGCCCTCAAGCCGTGACACGCCGCCATCGGCGCCAGGCAGCACGTCCACATACCTGGCCCGGAAATCCGCCCGTTTCCGCTCCGCATCCCGCAACTGCTGTTCATACTGGTTGATCTGCTGATTCAGGAACTTGCCTGCGTTCTCCAGGTCGGCGCGGTTGTTGCCGGCCTTGCTCTCCACGAAGGTGGTCAGCATGGCCCGCACCACGTCATATGCAAGCTGCGGCGACTTGTTACGGTAGGAGATGGTGAACAGGTTGCGGGTCTGCGGCGTGATGCGGATGTCGGTCGCCAGCCGCTCCACCAGGCTTTCCCGGTCGGATGGACCCGCGAGGTTCAGCTCCAGCGAAGTTTTGGAAATCAGCTTTTCCAGGTTCGGCCGGCTCAGCAGGGTTCGCTGCAGCACGTCGAGCTGCTGAGCCGACGCATTATCGATTGCCAGCCCACGCAGCAGCGGCGTCAGCACGACATCGGCATCGACATACAGCCGCGCGCTGGACTCATAGGAATTGGGGATGGTGAACGTGAACGCCCAGCCGGCGGCGCACACCGCCCAGGTGAACAGCACCGCCCACCAACGGTGGCGCCAGGCGGCGTTGAGCTGCCGGCGCAGCAGAAGCATCATCGTACCCATCGCGCGTCGCCCCTAGTACCAGCTTTGCGGGATGATCAGAGTGTCGCCCGGCAGCATCGCCACGTTCTGGTCGATGTCGCCGTCCTTCAGCAGGTCGCTCAGCCGCACCTTGATGGTCTGCCGCTTGCCGCCGACCTCGCGCACGATGATCGAGCTGTTGCCGGCGGCATAGCGGGTCAGGCCCTTGGTCTGAATCATCACGTCCAGCACGGTCATCTGGTCGCGGTAAGGGATCGCCAGGGGCTCCGTCGCCTCACCGATCACGCGGACCTGCCGGTCGAGCGGACCGATGAAGCCGCTGACGATGACGGACACGTTGGGCTCCTTCACGAACTGCTTCAGCCGCGTCTCGATATCCTTGGACAGCGCGGTCGGGGTTTTGCCGGCGGCGGCGATGTCGGGGATCAGCGGCATCGAGATGCGGCCATCCGGGCGCACCTGCAGGCTGGGCACGCTGAGCTGCGGTGCCTGATAGACGAACACGCTGAGGGTGTCGCCGGGGCCGATCAAGTAGGGCGAGTTGACGGCGGAACCGCGTGGCGCCACCAAGTCCGGGTTCGGCCCTGTCGGTCCGCAGGCGGACAGCACGGCCAGCAAGGCGAGGAGTGGCAGAAGGATACTGCGCGTCATGTCTGGTCCCAGTCCGGTCGGAGTTCAGCCCCGGCCAACGGCAGGGGCTGGTAGGCGCGGAAGGAGTTGAACCCCCGACCTCTGCCATGTGATGGCAGCGCTCTGCCACTGAGCTACACGCCTGTACGCCTCGCCGCGGCAGGTCATACCACCCTGCGCATCATCCGGTAAAGCAGCGGCAAAGCACTTGATGTAACAAAAGTCAGACTCGCACCAGCATCTTGCCGGCGCGCAGGGCCGATAGCGTCTCCTGCAAGCCTTCAGCCAATCCTGTCCGCGCCTGCGTGCCAAGGGTGGCGCGTGCACGGTCGGGGGAGCCGACGGAGCGCGCGATGTCGCCCGCCCGCGCCGACCCCCGGCGCATGACCGGCGTGCGCCCGCTCAACCGCCCGATCAGCAGCGCCATGTCCTGCACCGACGTCTCCCGTCCCGTGCAGACGTTCAGCACATGCGCGCCGGGGTCGGCGGCCAGCAGCCGCATCGCCGCCATCAGGTGCGCCACGACATCTTCAACGAACACGAAGTCCCGGGTTTGCCGGCCATCGCCGTGCAGCGTGATGGGCCGCCCCTGCGCAATGGCGTCGGCGAAGATGGAGATGACGCCGCTATACGGGGACGCCGGGTCCTGCCGAGGGCCATAGACGTTGAAGAACCGCAGGCCGGCCGAGGGCACGCCATGCACCAGGTAGCCCACCCGCGCATGAAGCTCCGACCCCAGCTTGTCCGCGCCGTAGGCCGTGCGCGGCGCCGGCGCCGCATCCTCCCGCGCGACGCCTTCCAAGTTGCCATAGACCGCCGCCGACGACGCATAGACCACTGGCAGGCAGTCCGCAGCCCGGGCCGCATCGAGCACCGCCACCGTCGCGCCCTGGTTCACTTGGTGCGTGCCGATCCAGTCCTCGTTGGCCCGCGCAACCGAGGCGATGGCGGCCAGGTGGAAGCAGCCTGCCGCCCCTGCCAGCACGCGGCGCAGCAGGGCCGGGTCGCGCGCATCGCCGCGCACCACCTCGCATGCCGGGTCCAGGTTCTCCATCCGGCCGGTCGAGAAGTCGTCCAGCACGCGAACGCGATGGCCCTGCGCCAGCAAGGCGTCCGCAAGGTGCGAGCCGATGAACCCGGCGCCGCCAGTGATCACGTAGGTCGTCATATCAAGCTCCGGAGCGGCTGCGCCCATGACCCCGCCGATGTCTGGCGGCGTCATTCAACGGTCACGCTTTTGGCGAGGTTGCGAGGCTGGTCCACGTCCGTGCCGCGCATGACAGCGGTGTGATAGGCCAGCATCTGCACCACGATCGCATACAGGATCGGCGCCACGAACGGATCGACGGCGGGCAGCTCCACCATCTCCGCCGCGATGCCGCGCAGCTTGGCGCAGCCGGCGGCGTCGCTCAGCACCACCACCTGCCCGCCGCGTGCCCCGGCTTCCTGCACGTTGGACGCCGTCTTCTCGAACAGCGGGCCGGATGGCGCGATGGCCAGGATCGGCACCTGCCGGTCGATCAGCGCGATGGGGCCGTGCTTCATCTCGCCCGCGGCAAAGCCCTCGGCATGGATGTAGCAGATTTCCTTCAGCTTCAGCGCCGCCTCCAGCGCAATGGCGTGGCAGGTGCCGCGGCCCAGGCACAGCACGTCCCGCGCCTCGGTCATGCGGGCGGCCAGACGGCGGATCGGGTCGGCATGCGCCAGCACCTCCGCCGCACGCGACGGCAGCTCCAGCAGGGCGGCGACCAGCTCGGCCTCCCGCACTGCGCTGATGGTGCCACGGGCGCGGCCGGCGCCGATGGCCAGGCATGCCATGACGGTCAGTTGCGCGGTGAACGCCTTGGTGCTGGCCACGCCGATCTCCGGGCCGGCGACCGTCTCCAGCACCACGTCGCTCTCGCGGGCCATGGTGCTCTCCGGCACATTCAGCACCGACAGGACGTGCTGCCCGGCGCCGCGCATGAAACGCAAGGCGGCCAGGGTGTCGGCGGTCTCGCCGCTCTGGCTGACCAGCAGGCCGACGCCGCCCCGGGGCAGCGGCGGCGCGCGATAGCGCAACTCGCTGGCGAAGTCGATGTCGGACGGCAGCCGCGCCAGCTCCTCCAGCCAGTGCCGTCCGGCCAGCCCGGCGAAGTAGGTGCTGCCGCAGGCTGCGATGGTCACGCGCGGCACATCGGGCCAGGCGAACGGCATCTCCGGCAGGGTCACGGCGCGGGTCGCCGGGTCCAGCATCCGCGCGAGCGTCTGGCCGATGGCGGCCGGGTGCTCGTGCAGCTCCTTTTCCATGAAGTGGCGGTAGCCATCCTTGCCGACAATGGCGCCGGTCTGCACCGTCAGGCGCACCGGCCGCGTCACCGCCTCGCCGGCAGGGCCGAAGAACGCCGCGCCATCCCGCGTCAGCACGGTCCAGTCGCCGTCTTGCATGTAGGCGATGCGGCGGGTCAACGGCGCCAGGGCCAGGCTGTCGCTGCCCAGGTACATCGCGTTGTCGCCAAAACCCACCGCCAGCGGCGCACCGTGCTGCGCGCCCACCATCAGCTCGGGGTGCCCGGCGAACACCAGCGCCAAGGCGTAGGCGCCCTCCAAACGGCGGAACGCCTCGCGTGCGGCCTCGACCGGCTGCATCCCGTGACGCAGGTTCAGGTCCACAAGCTGTGCGACCGTTTCGGTGTCGGTCTCGGTTTCGAACACCTGCCCTTCGGCCTCAAGCTCGGCGCGCAATTCCGCGTGGTTCTCGATGATGCCGTTGTGCACGACGCTGACACGCGGCGTGCCGTGCGGGTGGGCGTTGCGCTGCGTTGGCGCGCCGTGCGTGGCCCAGCGGGTGTGGCCGATGCCGGTCCGGCCGGGCAGCGGGTCCAGCCGCAGCACCTCCGCCAAGTTCACCAGCTTGCCCGGCGCCCGGCGCCGGTCGATGCCATCACCCACCAGGGTAGCAATGCCCGCACTGTCGTAGCCGCGGTATTCCAGGCGCCGAAGCGCCTCCAACAGCAAGGGAGCTGCTGGCTCCGACCCAATTACGCCAACAATACCGCACATGCCGAACCCTCACCCAAGGCTGTCCTGCGTACCCTTCCGGTAAACCCCACCTTTGCGGCAAGATGCGGGCACACCGTGATGCGCTGGACGGTTTAGCAGACAGTTGCAACCTATAACGTCATGGAGTGTCGGAAAAGTTTACAGATTTGTTGACGGTCCAGGTCGGCGCAGCCGGCGCATCACGATACCGGCATCATGCCGGAGCAGTGCCGCCAGGCCGCCGGGCTGCCGCGGGTCGGCCAGCAGCACGCCGATGCGCTGCCGGCGCTGGCTGGCCCAAAGCTGCTTGTAGGGGTCGTCGCCCCGGCCGAAGTCCAACTCAGTCACCCCTTCGTCCAATAGGCTGCGGATCATGTGAGCGGTCAGCACCGTGCCGGGCGACAACGCGCGCCATGCATCGTCATGCGCCAGCTTCAGCACCGTCGCCGTGCCATCCGTCACAGTCCAGTACTGCGCCGCCACCGGCTGGCCCGCCACCCGCATCACCCCCAGCCGCAGCACGCCGGCCGCAGCGGCACGGACCAGCAGGGCGGCGTTGAAGCGCGGCGCCGGCTCCGGCTGCTTCCAGCTCCGGGCATACACGTCCTCGTAGGCGGCCAGCGCGGGAGCCAGGGTGGGGCCGCCATGGACGACCTCAATCCCCACTCGCGCGTCCCGGCCGCAGGCACGGGTCTTGCGGCGGACGGTTTCCCGCAGCGATCCCGGCCGGGCGAGCAAGTAGGCGTCCCAGCCCAGCCCGGCGACCGGCTGATGCCAGTTGCCGAAATGGTCGAACCGGCGGGCCAGGACGCCGCCAGAGCGCAGGCCGGCCAGCAAGGGCGGCAGGCCGGGCCAACCGGCATCCAGCGCCTCCAAGGTTGCGGTGGGCCAGGCGCGGCAGGCGCGGGCGACTGTGGCGCCGGCGGCGTGCAGCGCAGCGTCAGAGGCGCCCGGGGCAGCCATCGGCTGGAATAGGCAGGTGTAGGCCGTCGTCAGGCTGCCCAGCCGCCGCCCAGGCCCGGCCAGCATGGGCAGCAGCAACGACGGGCGCCCACCGTCCCGCACCATCCAGGTCAGCGGGCGCGACCCGGCGGGCAGCGCCGCCTCGACCGTGGCCTCGAACCAGGCGCGGCGGGACTGGAAGCCGGGGCCGGCGTCGAACAGCGGCTCCCACTCGGCGCCGCAGTCCGCGGGGCTGCCCGCCTCCGTCAGGACCACCGTCATCGCCGCAGGGTGTAGTAGGCCAGCCCCACCCACTCGTGCACGGCGAAGTAGGAGCGCATCCAGTTGCCGGCGGAGGGCAGCAGGTCCGTCCAGGACAGGCGCGGGCCCGGGTCGGCGTAGGTCGGCATCGGCACCGCCTCGATCCCGGCATGGCGGAACGCCACCAGCGACCGGCGCATGTGCCAGTCATGGGTCACAAGGAACACCCGGCTGATCCCGGCAGCCCGCAGCAGCGGCGCGCTGAACGCCGCGTTCTCCCAGGTGTCGCGCGACAGCGGCTCGACCCAGCGGACCCGGGCGCCGAAGTCGTCGCGGGCGGACCTGGCCATCAGCTCGCCGACCGGGGTGGCACCAGTCTCGACGATGCCGCCCGTCATCAGCAGCGGCAGCCCGGTGCGGCGTTGCAGGGCGGCGCCGGCCTGCACGCGCTGCAGGGTCAATGCGCCGATCGTGGCGTTCGGCAGGCTCCCCTGGTATCCGGCGGTGCGCTGCACGTCGCCGCCGAGCACGACGATGGCGCCCGGCGCCGGACCGGCTGCGTCGCCGGCGGGCACATCCAGCGCCGCGAGCAGGGCCGTGCCGACCGGCCCCAGGCTGAGCAGCAGCAGGCCCGCCAGCGCCACCCCGGCCAGCACGCGCCGCCGCAGCACGAGCAGCAGCAGCGCCAGCAGCGCCAGCCCTGGCGGCGGCAGCAGGAGTTGGCTCAGGACGGCGACCACGGAGACCCTTTCGCTGCGACGCCGGACGGGATGCCAGGGATCGCGTCCTGCGGGAAGCATGCGGCTACCATCGGGGACGCCGTGCGGCTATGACGGGATCATAACGATGTCCCCGATCCTTGTCACCGCCACACGCCCCAGCCTGGATGCCGCCGGATTAAGAATGTTGGGCCGGCTGTGGCAGGGCTTCCAGGACGCGGCGGAGGCTTCGGCTTTCCAGCGATGGGCCTGGGTGGGCTGCCTGGCGGCTGAGCGCTACCCCGACCCGGTGCTGGTGCAGGCGCATCGGGGGGAGGTGCTGGCCGGGCTGGCGCTGTTCAACCGCCGGGGCGGCCGACTGTGGCTGCATGAGGGCGGCGATCCCGTGCTGGACAGCGTGTTCATCGAGCATAACGGACCGCTCGTGCTGCCGGGCCCGGGACGTGACGCGGTGCTGGATGCGATGCTGCGGCAGGCTCTCCGGGGCCGGCAGGTCGTGCTGTCGGGCGTGGATGGCGCCGTGGCCGCGTCGGCGGGCCGGGTGGGCGGGGTACATGGCCGGCAGGACCGGGTGGCGCCGTGCGTCAGCTTCGGCGCGATTCCGGCCGGGACGGACTACTTGGCCAGCCTGAGCGCCAACACCCGCCATCAGCTTCGCCGGTCGGCGCGGGCCTATGGCGACCTGGCGTTGGACCGGGCCAACACGGAGCCGCAAGGGCTGCGTTACCTGGATGGGCTGATCGCCCTGCATCAGGCTAGTTGGCAGGCCCGCGGCAAGCCCGGGGCCTTCGCCGCGCCCGAGGTGCGCCGCTTCCACCGGGCGATAGTGGGCCGTGGCGTCTCGACCGGCGCGGTGGACCTGCTGCGGGTCCGCGCCGGGGAGGCGGTGGTGGGGTACCTATATAATCTGCGCGGTGCCGGGCGGGTCTGCGCCTACCAGAGCGGCTTCGACTATGCCGCCGCGCCGCGCCATGGCAAGCCGGGCCTAACCTGCCACCACCTGGCCATCGAGGCCGCCCGAGCGGGCGGGGCGGCCTGCTATGACTTCCTGGGCGGGGCGGACCGCTATAAGGAAAGCCTCGCCAATGCGCGGCAGACGCTGCATTGGCTTCGCATGGCCTCGCCCTGGCATCCCCGGGTCTGGCTGGGGCGGCTGCATGGGATGCTCAAATAAGCGGCAGTCTGCTACCCCGGGCGGGTGCATTGGGGCTGGTGAACGCTGCCTCGGGATTGCTCACGCGGGCGTGACTGGATGGCACACTTATTGCCGTGGCGCAACCAGCCGCACCAAGCCGGCCTAATCTTGGGGAGACACGCTGCAATGGCATCCATTCGAAACTGGCTGCGGGGCGCGGGCCTCGCCGTGGCCGCCACAGCCGTCGTCCTGCTGGCGCCGGGCGCACGGGCGCAGGACACCGGCCCCGTCAAGATCGGCATCCTGCACAGCCTGTCCGGCACTATGGCCATCAGCGAGACCACGCTGAAGGACGTGATGCTCATGCTGATCGACGAGCAGAACAAGCGCGGCGGCGTGCTGGGCCGCAAGCTGGAGCCGGTGGTGGTCGATCCCGCCTCCAACTGGCCGCTGTTCGCCGAAAAGGCGCGTGAGCTGATCACCGTGCAGCACGTCGCCGCGGTGTTCGGCTGCTGGACCAGCGTGTCGCGCAAGTCGGTGCTGCCGGTGTTCGAGGAGACCGGCAACATCCTGTTCTACCCCGTGCAGTACGAGGGCGAGGAGAGCAGCAAGAACGTGTTCTACACCGGCGCCGCCCCGAACCAGCAGGCGATCCCGGCGGTGGATTACCTGATGAGCGAGGAGAAGGTGCAGCGCTGGGTGCTGGCCGGCACCGACTACGTGTACCCCCGCACGACCAACAAGATCCTCGAGGCCTACCTGAAGCTGAAGGGCGTGAAGCAGGAGGACATCCTGGTCAACTACACGCCGTTCAGCCAGAGCGACTGGCAGACCATCGTGGCCGACATCAAGAAGTTCGGCAGCGCGGGCAAGAAGACCGCCGTGGTCAGCACCATCAACGGCGACGCCAACGTGCCGTTCTACAAGGAGCTGGGCAACCAGGGGATCAAGGCGACCGACATCCCCGTGGTGGCGTTCAGCGTCGGCGAGGAGGAGCTGGCCGGCATCGACACCAAGCCGCTGGTGGGGCACTTGGCGGCGTGGAACTACTTCATGAGCGTCGATACGCCAGAGAATAAGGCGTTCATCGCTCGTTGGCAGGCGTTCACCAAGAACCCGAAGCGGGTGACCAACGACCCGATGGAGGCGCACGTGATCGGCTTTGCGATGTGGGTGAAGGCGGTCGAGAAGGCGGGCACGTTCGAGCCGGCAAAGGTGATCGATGCGATGATCGGGGTGGCGGCGCCGAACCTGACGGGCGGGGAAGCGACGATGATGCCGAACCACCACATCACCAAGCCGGTGCTGATCGGGGAGATCCAGGGCAACGGTCAGTTCAACGTCGTGTCGCAGACGCCGGGGACGATCGTGGCGCAGGAGTGGTCGCCATACCTGGAGGGGTCGCGCGACCTGATCGCCGACTGGCGCGCGCCGATGACCTGCGGCAACTTCAACGTCAAGACCGGCAAGTGCGGCGGCAGCGGAAGCTGATCCGCTGCCTGCCCCCTCTCCCTGCGGGCTTGGGCCGTAGGGAGAGGGGGAAGCCCATGCGACTGATCGCCGCCATGCTTGTCCTGCTGCTGTGCGCGCCCGCCTGGGCGCAAACCTCGCTGGCGCCGCTGGCCAGCAGTTCCTTCGACGACATCCGCCGCGGCGTCGAGGCGCTCGCCACCTCCGGCGACCCGCGCGCCGCCCCCGTGCTGGAGGCCCTGCAATCCGGCCGCCTGCTGCTGCAGCCCGGCGGCAGCCTGTTCATCCGCAACCCCGACGACTCCGTCGTGGATGCCCAGACTGGCGCCCCGGCCTCCGAAGCCTCCGGCCTGCGCCCAGTTCGCGTGAACAATGCGGTGCGCCGGGCCGTCGATGCCGCAGTGGGCGGCCTGCGCCTGTTCTCCCCCGACCCGGCCGTGCGGGCCGACGCCGCCGAGGCGGTGTTCAAGTCCCGCGACGCCGCCGCCCTGCCCGCCCTGGACCGCGCCCTGGCGACTGAAAAGGAAGCCGGCGTCCACACCACGATGCAGCAGGCCCGCGCCGCCGCCGTCCTGGCCACCGACGGCGCGACCGACGCGGACAGGATCGCCGCCATCGCCATCCTGCGCGCCCGGGGCGACCTGGACGCCCGCGGCCTGCTGTCCTCCCTCCCCGCCTCCAGCCCGGCCGTCGCCGCGTCCGCCGCCCAGGCCGTGTCCGCCATCGACTGGCAATTCCGCCTGTGGAACCTGCTGCAGGGTGCGTTCTACGGCCTCAGCCTCGGCTCCGTGCTGCTGCTGGCGGCGACGGGGCTGGCGATCACCTTCGGCGTCATGGGCGTCATCAACATGGCGCACGGCGAGATGGTGATGATCGGTGCCTACGTGACGTTCGTCGTGCAGCAGGTAATCCGCGCTCACGCGCCGGGCCTGTTCGGCGCCAGCCTGTTGATCGCGGTCCCGCTGGCGTTCCTGGTGTCGGGCGCGCTGGGCATGGTGATCGAGCGCGGGCTGATCCGCTTCCTGTACGGCCGCCCCCTGGAAACGCTGCTGGCGACCTTCGGGCTGTCCTTGGTGCTGCAACAGGCCATCCGCTCGATCTTCGGCCCGACCAACCAGGAGGTCGGCACCCCTGCCTGGATGAGCGGCGCCGGGCGGATCGGCCAGTTGACGCTGACCTACAACCGGGTGGCCATCATCGTGTTCGCCGTGGCGGTGCTGTTCGCGCTGATGGCGGTGCTGCGCTTCACGCCGCTGGGACTGCGGATGCGGGCGGTGACGCAGAACCGGCGAATGGCGGCGGCCATGGGCATCCGCACGCCCTGGATCGATGCGCTGACCTTCGGGTTGGGGTCGGGCGTGGCGGGGATGGCCGGGGTGGCGTTGAGCCAGATCGACAACGTCAGCCCCAATTTGGGCCAGGGCTACATCATCGACAGCTTCATGGTCGTGGTGTTCGGCGGCGTGGGGAACCTGTGGGGCACGGCGCTGGGGGCGCTGACCCTGGGCGTGGTCAACAAGTTCCTGGAGCCGGTGGCCGGGGCGGTGCTGGGCAAGATCGTCGTGCTGGTGCTGCTGATCCTGTTCATCCAGCGGCGGCCGCGCGGGATGTTCCCGCTGAAGGGCCGGGCGGTGGAGGCATGAGGCGGGAGGTCGCGACGCCGCTGACGCTGCTGCTGGTGCTGGGCGGGGCGCTGGTGCTGGCGGGGCTGAACCTGGGGACCGCGCCGGGCAGCGCGCTGCATGTGCCGACGTATGCGGTGTCGCTGGTGGGCAAGTACCTGTGCTTTGCCATCCTGGCGCTGGCGGTCGATCTGGTGTGGGGGTTCGGCGGCATCCTCAGCCTGGGGCATGCGGCGTTCTTCGCGCTCGGCGGGTATGCGATGGGCATGCACCTCATGCTGCAGATCGCCGGGCGCGGGCAGTACGGCGCGGCGCTGCCGGACTTCATGGTGTTCCTGAACTGGCACGAGCTGCCATGGTACTGGTACGGCTTCGCCCACTTCCCGTTCGCGCTGCTGATGGCGATGCTGGCGCCCGGCGCGCTGGCGGCGCTGTTCGGCTGGCTGGCGTTCCGCAGCCGGGTGACGGGGGTTTACCTGTCCATCATCACCCAGGCGCTGACCTACGCGCTGCTGCTGGCGTTCTTCCGCAACGACATGGGGTTCGGCGGCAACAACGGGCTGACCGACTTCAAGGAGCTGCTGGGTGCGCCGCTCGCCTGGGACAGCACGCGCTGCGGGCTGCTGGTGATCACGGCGGCGCTGCTGTGCGGGCTGTACCTGATGGCGCGGTGGTTGACGCGGTCACGCTTCGGCAAGGTGCTGATCGCAGTGCGCGACACCGAGGCGCGGACGCGGTTCCTGGGCTACCGGCCCGAGAACTACAAGCTAGTGGTTTGGACGGTGTCCGCCGTGATGGCCGGGCTGGGCGGCGCGCTGTACGTGCCGCAGGTCGGCATCATCAACCCCGGCGAGTTTGCGCCTGCCGGGTCCATCGAGGCCGTAATCTGGGTGGCCGTCGGCGGGCGCGGCACGCTGTATGGCGCGATCCTCGGGGCGGTGCTGGTGAACGCGGTCAAGACCTACCTGACCGGGGCCTACCCGGAGCTGTGGCTGTTCGCGCTGGGGGCGCTGTTCATCGCCGTCACCCTGTTCCTGCCGCGGGGTCTGGTCGGCCTGGTGCGGGTGCCCAAGCGCACCGAGCCGGTGGCGCCGACCCTGGCCGAGTCCGCGTCCGAGGAGGCGGTCGGGTGAGTATCGGGCCGGTCGCCGACACGCTGCTGTACCTGGATGGGGTCAGCGTGAGCTTCGACGGCTTCCGCGCGCTGAACAACCTGTCCCTGGTGCTGGCGCCTGGCGAGATGCGCGCCGTGATCGGCCCGAACGGCGCGGGCAAGACCACCATGATGGACGTGATCACCGGCAAGACCCGGCCCGACGCCGGCCGGGTGATCTACGCCGCCGACACCGACCTGACCCGGCTGGACGAACCCGCCATCGCCAGCCTGGGCATCGGCCGCAAGTTCCAGAAGCCCACCGTGTTCGAGCCGCACACCGTCTGGGACAACCTGCTGCTGGCGCTGAGCGGCGACCGCAAACCCTGGTTCACCCTGCGCGCCCGGCAGACCCGGACGGAGGCGGACCGCATCGAGGGCATCCTCGACACCATCCGCCTGCGCGATCACCGCCACCGCCGGGCCGGGGACCTGAGCCATGGGCAGAAGCAGTGGCTGGAGATCGGCATGCTGCTGGCGCAGGACCCGCGGCTGCTGCTGGTGGACGAGCCTGTGGCCGGCATGACCGACGCCGAGACGGCGCAGACGGCGGACTTGTTGCGCGAGATCAACCGGACTCGGAGCGTGGTGGTGGAGCACGACATGGGGTTCGTGCGTGCGCTCGACGTGAAGGTGACGGTGCTGCATGAGGGCTCGGTGCTGAGCGAGGGCACGATCGACCATGTGAGCGAGGACCCGCGGGTGGTGGAGGTGTACCTTGGCCGGTAGATCGCTTCCCGCTCTCCCTCTGGGCGAGGGGGCAGCAGATGACCACGCTCCTCGTTGAAAACGTGGACCTCCACTACGGCGCGGCCATTGCCCTCCGCAAAGTGTCCATCACCGTCGAGACCGGCGCCGTCACCTGCCTCATGGGCCGCAACGGCGTCGGCAAGACCAGCCTGTTGCGCGCCATCACCGGCGCCCATCCGGTCAGCGCCGGCCGCATCACCTGGGACGGTGCGGACATCACGCGCCTGCCGACCTATGCCCGCGCTGGCCGCGGCATCGCCTGGGTGCCGCAGGGCCGCGACATCTTCCCGTTGCTGACGGTGCGTGAGAACCTGGAGACCGGGTTCGCCGTGCTGCCCCGCGGCAAGCGCCGGGTGGACGACGAGATTTTCGACCTGTTCCCGATCCTGCGCACGATGCTGCGCCGCCGGGGCGGCGACCTGTCGGGCGGCCAGCAGCAGCAGCTCGCCATCGCCCGCGCCCTGGTGATGCACCCGCGCCTGCTGGTGCTGGACGAGCCGACCGAGGGCATCCAGCCCAG
>JAABUQ010001520.1_pt1 | contig 49480 bp, 47 predicted proteins | sample 5560001 | NCBI WGS metagenome assembly JAABUQ01 (sample SAMN10711888, study PRJNA513371) | rock metagenome | isolation source: Antarctica rocks | place: Antarctica: Victoria Land, Finger Mt nord | collected 2015-12-18
GGGCCAGGCGGCGAATGCTGGCCCGGGTCTTGGGCCCCTTGAGGAGCGCGCCGCCCTTGGCTGAGATCACGCTCTCATCGACGGTCATGACATGGAGGTCGAGGTCCAGATCCGACCAGCGAAGGGCGCAAGCCTCACCCCGCCGCATTCCCGTGGCCGCGAGCACCCGCAGGAAGCACCCAAAGCGAGGATCGTCACCCTCGGCGGCGACCGACAAGAGGCGGCGGACTTCATCCAGCTCCGGTGCCCGCACCGGAGCACGACGCTCGTCGAGGCTCCAGACCGGCAGGTCGGCGTCGGCCGCCGGGTTGGGCAGAGTTCCTCCGCTCCACTTTCGGGCCAGCCGACACGATCGGTGCAGGACCGCCTTCACCTGGTAGACCGTGGCCGCCGAGAGTCCGGCAGCCTTGAGCGAGCGGAGGTAGCGCTCGACGTCGTAGGTCCCGAGAGAGGCAATCCGCCGCCGCCCGATCGTCGAGGCGATGTGGACCTTCCAGGTGCTCTCGTAGCCGCGGACCGTCTTGGGTGACAGGTCGTCCCAGCCATTCTCCTTCCACGCGGCAATGGCGTCGTTGACCGTTGTCGTCACACCCCACCGCACCGGCTCCTCCGGGACGGCAGCCGGCGAAGCGTCCTGTCCGGCGACCAGCCGAGCCAGCTCCCGCTCCGCGGCTCGGCGGGAGCCCTTGAACGTGACGTGGCGGTGACGTACCCGTCCCTCGGCATCACGGCCCACGTACACCCGAAGCTCCCAGGTGTCGGCCTTGCCCTTGGTCTGGCGAAGACTCCCTGCCATGTGGTCCACCTCCCACCCAACTCGCTGTTGGGTTTCCCGTTGGGTTTTGGTGAGTCCATCTTACCTGGGAGGTGTGACAAAAGCCAGCGCGACCCTCTGACCTGGGCCTTTCTGGTGCGCTCGGAGGGATTCGAACCCCCAACCTTCTGATCCGTAGTCAGATGCTCTATCCGTTGAGCTACGAGCGCCGGCAGGCCCCACCATGGTAGTGGGGCGCACGGAAGGCCCGGCGGGGAGCAGCGGCCGGCAGAGTCAGCCGACCATGTTTCCCACGCCGAGGCCCCCATCGGTGCCCAGACCCGGTACCTGCCCGCTTCTGGGGACCAACGGAGTCTCCGGCGAGACGGTTGGTCGGGCGGCCACCGGCCGGGCCGACACCAGCCACGATGCGGTCAGCGCCCGGGACTCCTCGATCAGGCGGACACCGTGTTTGAATGAGAACGGCGAGATCCCGGCGCTCGACGGCGCCGGGAGCACGAACACCTCGTGGTCGGCGGCCCACGTACCGACCTCCGCCTCCCGGGCATTGCCCAGCATCAGTCCCAACGTGCGCAGGGCCACATCGCCGGCGCTGTGGGGCCGGCCCGGGCCGATCGGACCCAGGGTGGGCAGGACGTAGATCCGGTCGGCCCCGGCCTCGGCCAGCACCCCAATGGGGGCGTCGGCGGCCATGCCGCCGTCGACCAGGACCTTGCCGTCGATCTCCACCGGGGGAAAGACCCCGGGCAGCGCGCACGACGCCAACAGGGCGGGGAGGAGATCGCCCCGCCGCAAAAAGACCGCTCGGCCGTCGTCGAGGTCCGTGGCCGTGACGATGAGGGGGATGCGGGCCTCCTCGATCCGCCGGTAGGAGAGGGTGGCTTCCAGCCAGGCGCGCAGGGCTCGATCGGAGACGAGATGGTCCCTCCGGCCGAGGAGGCCCAGAACCATCGTCGGGACCGACATCGGAAAGATCTGGCGGCGCCCGACGCTCAGCCACAACTCCCCCAGCGCGGCGGCGCCCCGGCGGGTCGGGTCGGCGGCCATCCACGCCGCGTTGAGTGCGCCGGCGGAGGTGCCCACGATGATGTCGGGCGTTTGACCGGCAGCCATGAGGGCGTCGATCTGGCCTGCCTGTATCGAGCCGAGACTGGCCCCGCCGGGGAGCACCCAGCCGATCGTCATGTTGTTCACCGTGTCGTGCCGTTCCCCCAGAGGAACCCCGAGGCTACCCCCGGCTCGACGTCGATGTGGTCGCGCCGGGCACGATGCCTCCCGACCCCGGGATGCCGGCCCCCGAGCCCGGCGCGGTGGTCGACGTCGGCGCCGGGACCGTGGTCATGAACGTCACCGTCCTCGACACCGCCGCAGTGGGCGACCCCGGCGGTGGCGTCACGGTGATGACCAGGGTGGTGACCGCTCCGGGCTTGGGGTTGAGGGGCCCCAGCGCAGTGTTGAAGGCGGTTCCCGGCGGCAGGCTGATGGTCTGCTTGAACACGGCGTTGCCGGCCGATGGGTTGATGGTGGCGACGACCGCCAGATTGTCCTCACGCTGTGTCCCGGTGTTGGCCACCACGGCGGAGATGTTGACGGCGTTGGTGGGAATCAACACGTCGACTCCCCCCGACGTGTTGAGCGACGGCGGGTTGAGGGTCACGGCGGCGATGGTGATCTGGTGGACCGGAACGCCGGCCGCGGCATTGGCCACGCTGGCCAGGAACACCGCCACGTTGGCCGGCTGATAGTCGGAGGGATCGCTCAACCAGGTCGAGACCGGGGCCTTGACCCCGGCGGCGGGCAGGCGCTCGGCAAAGAGCTGGTAGGCGCGATCGGATACCTGAAACTCCTGGCCGGCAACGGCCAAAGCTCGCACCTGGGGGTCGTCGATGGTCGGGGAGCCATTCCCCACCCCCTTCTTCAGCGCCCCGGCCATCTCCGCCGCGGCCCGGGAACGAACGACGAGGCAGGCCTCCAACAGCCCGGTGGCCCCGAGCAGGGCGCCGGGGGGGCGCAGGGCGGCGAGATCCTCATAGCTGCGCTTGGCGTCGAGTGCCGTCTGGTCCATCTCCTTGGTGAGTGACGCCGCGGTCAGCGAACCGACCCCGGCCGTGCGGATCTGGCGGATCTGGTTGCCCTGCGTCGATGACGCCTGGATGATGGGCAGCACCCGATCAACCCATGCGGCGACCGCCAGGCGGGGGGCCAGCGTCGGCGAACGCGACTTCAAGGACGCGTCGATGACCACCACCACCAAGGTGATGATGATGCCGGCGGCCAGGAGCCGTCTGCCCCCATCACGGCGAGGGGAACGGCCGGCGAGCGCCATAGCGGGAGGCCACGCTACTGCCACCTGCGGTGTCACTCGCCGCGGCCCGGCCGCCGGGGCACGCTCAGCCCAAGAGGGTGGCGAGCACCGCCTCGGTGTCGCGCAGATCCTCGTACACGGCGTCGGCACCCAGCGTGGCCAACGTCGACGCCGGCGTGCGGCCCGTGCCCACCAGCAAGCATCTCACCCCACCGGCGACGGCACACTCGAGGTCCCGTGGGGTGTCGCCCACCACCCAGGCCCGGCTGGCCTCCACCGCAGCGCCGTAGCGATCGGCGGTGCGGCCCAGGGCGATGGGGACCAGGGCCCGGCGGTCCCGGGCGTCGCTCCCGTAGGCCCCCACGGTCAGGTCCAGCCAGCGGTCCAGCCCAAAGGCCGCCAGCTTGACGGCCGCGTTCGGGGCGATGTTGCCGGTCAGGGCGGTGCAGACCACCCCGTCGAGGGCGGCCAGGCGGGCCAGGACCTCCGCGCTACCGGGGCAGAGGGCGCCCTTCGCCACCAGTGTGTCGGCCGACGCGGCCAGGTGCCGGGCCAGGGCGTCACATACTGCGGCCACCATGGTGGCGGTGTCCTCGATGCCCATCATGGCCAGATACTCGCCCACGATCTGGGGGTCGGTCTTGCCGCTCATGGCCACCCGAGCGGGAGGCGGGCGGCCGCACACCTCCTCGACGGCGTCGTCGAAGACGGTGATGCCCAGATCTCCGGCCCGCAGCAGGGTGCCATCGACGTCCCAGAGCACCACCAGGCGAACTGCGGGGCTCGAAAGCACCGGGCTCACCGTAGCGTCGGCCGCCTGATTGCCCTCGGCGCCACCGGGGCAGGACCCCACCATGCCGATCACCCCGATCCGGATCACCACCACCGAGGAGTGGCGGGCTCTCGTCGCCCACCACCAAGCGGTTGGCCACCACCATCTCCGGGACCTTTTCGCCGCTGATGGCTCCCGGGGCCAGACCATGACCCTCGACGCCGCCTCGCTCCACCTCGACTACTCCAAGAACCGGCTGAGCGCGGAGACCATCCGGCTCCTGGTGGCCGTGGCTCGCCGGGCCGGGCTGGCCGAGCGCATCGAGGCCATGTGGGCCGGCGAGGCCATCAACGTCTCGGAGAACCGCTCCGTCCTCCATGTCGCCCTGCGGGCCCCCGCCGACCAGCGCATCGTGGCCCATGACCGCGATGTGGTCCCCGACGTCCACGAGGTGCTGGGACGCATGGGCCGCTTCGCCGAGCGGGTCCGCAGCGGCGAATGGAAGGGCTTCACCGGCAGGAGGATCGCCACGGTGATCAACATCGGCATCGGCGGCTCGGACCTGGGGCCGGCCATGGCCCATGACGCCCTCCGGCCGTGGGCCGAGCGGAACATCTCCTGCCGCTTCGTGTCCAACGTGGACGGCAACGACATCTGGGAGGCCACCGAGGACCTCGACCCGGCCGAGACGATGTTTGTGGTGGCATCGAAGACCTTCACCACCACCGAGACCATCACCAACGCCACCTCGGCGCGCGCTTGGCTCCTCACCGGGCTGGGCGACGATGCGGCCGTGGCTCGGCACTTTGTGGCCGTGTCCACCAACACGGCCAAAGTCGCCGAGTTCGGGATCGATCCCGCCAACATGTTCGGATTTTGGGACTGGGTCGGTGGCCGCTACTCGTTCGACTCGGCCATCGGCCTGTCGCTCATGGTCGCCATAGGCCCGGAGCGATTCACCGAGATGCTGGAGGGCTTCCACGCCATCGACGAGCACGTCCGTACCGCCCCCTTCGAGCGCAACCTACCGGTCCTGCTCGGCCTGATCGGCCTGTGGTACAACGACCTCTTCGGCGCCCAGACCCAGGCCATACTCCCCTACAGCCACTACCTGGCCCGCTTCCCCGCCTACCTCCAGCAACTGGACATGGAGAGCAACGGAAAGTCCGTCACCCTCGACGGCCAGCCCGTCGACCTCGATACCGGCCCGGTGGTGTGGGGCACACCCGGCACCAACGGCCAACACGCCTACTACCAGCTCATCCATCAAGGGACCCGGCTGATTCCCGCAGACTTCATCGGCTTCATCCGCTCCAACCACCGCGTGGGCCCCCACCAGGATCTGCTCATGGCCAACTTCTTCGCCCAGACCGAGGCCCTGGCCTTCGGCAAGACCGCCCAAGAGGTCGCCGCCGAGGGGGTGGGGCCCGAGCAGGTGCCGGCCCGGACCTTCGCCGGCAACCATCCCACCAACACCATCCTGGCCGACGAGCTGACGCCTCGGGTGCTGGGGGAGTTGGTGGCCACCTACGAGCACAAGGTGCTCACCCAGGGCGTGATCTGGGGCATCGACAGCTTCGACCAGTGGGGGGTGGAGCTCGGCAAGGCCCTGGCCGGCAGGATCGTTCCCGAGCTGTGCTCGGAGGCCGAACCCGCCCTCGACCACGACAGCTCCACCAACGCCTTGATCCGCCGGTACCGGGCGGGGCGGGGGCCCTAGCCGCTCGCGTTAGTTAGCGCTAGCGGTGGCCGGCGGTGCCCCTCCCGCCAGACCGCCTTTCCCCCGGCCGTCACGATCATTGTGATCAAAAAGCGGTGGACTGCGCATTATCGCGGCAAAGAACGTCGGGTCGACTGCCGACGAGCGGGTGCGTGATGGGGCCGAGTCGAGTCTGGTCAGGGCAGCTGGGGTGAGTGAGTTGTGGTGCTGGCGCGGGTCCCTGGACGCGACGGCTGGCTTCGATCGCCACTTTGCGGTCGACCACGAAACGGGCGGTGGTTGCGTGATCGGGCGCGACCCCCCGCAGATGGCGGGCCAGGAGCGAACCCTGGGACGTAATCGTCACCCAGCGACGATTTCGTCCCAGGGTCTCGCAAACGCCAGAGAATTTGTGGACCAGACGCCTGCACGGGAACGCAGGTCGATCACGATGTAGACCAGATGGCCCATCGAGCCAGTTGGTGGCCAGCAGAACGGCAGAAACGGCTAGAACCGCAGAAACGGCTGAAACAGCCTGATCGCCGCACCCTTCCCGCCAAATGGGCGGCCTCTCCCGCCTGACCGCCGCCGCCTACCCGCTCGGTCGGTCGTGGATGGGCCCACTCCGGTGCCGAAGGGGACGGCCATCTCGTCCGCTGCGCACGGCCAGGATCTCGGCCACCACGGCCAGGGCCACCTCGGCGGCACTCCGCCCGCCCAGGTCGAGGCCTATGGGCCGATGGATCCGGGCAGCATCTGCGTCACTCAGGCCCTCCGCGGCCAGGCGCTCGAGGCGCCGGGACTGGGTGCGGCGCGAACCCATGGCCCCCACGTAGGGGGCTCCGGCGGCCAGCGCCAGGCCGATGGCAGGTACATCGAGTCCGGGGTCGTGGCTGAGGATGATCGCCGCCGCCGAGGCCCCGGCCCAAGCCAGCCCGGCCCGGGCGTCGGCGACATCGGCGACGCCCCGGCTCTCCCAGCCGAGCAGGGCGGCCTGGGCACCCAGGGCGATCACCAGGTCACCCTCCCCCACCACCACCAGGCGCGGCGTGGGGACCCAGCTCTCCACCAGCACCGTGCCGGCCCCGTCGTCCACCCGCCGGGTGGTGCTCTGCCCGCTGCCCAGCAGGGCGATGGCCTCCGCCGCCAGGTCGACGGCCTCGCCCACCGCCAATGCCCCGCTCCAGCGCCCGTCGGCGGTGACCACCATGGAGGCCGGCCCGGCGCTCGGACCTTCGATCCGGGTGAGCAGGGCGGCCGGGGACCGCTCCACCAGCGCGGCCCAAAGCGCAGAAGGGATCGACCACGACGGCTGCAGCAGGATCTGGGCGCTCCCCCCGCACGACATGCCCGCCTCCCGGACCTGGGCGCCGTGGATCTCGATGGTCAGGACCTCAAGGCCGACCTCGCCGGCCGAGAGCTCACCGACTCGCCGGCTGATGCTCTTCGAGCCGGGCCCGCCGAGGATGGCCCCCCGGCGCTCGCCGGCGGCATCGACGGCGATGAGCTCCTCGCCCGGCCAGGTGGAGAACCCGGAGATGTCGATGACCCGCCCGACGATGGCCGGGCGGCCGTCGGCCAACCAGGCCGCCACCGAGGCCAGGCCATCGAGCTGGTTGCCGGGCTCGACGCTCGGCAGGGAGGGCGCCACAGCCCGAGCATACGAGCCGGGCCAGCGCCGCCCGGGCCATGCCCGCCCGGACCGGCAGAGGTGGCTACCATCCAGCGACGGTGCCGTCCTATCGAATCAGCCAGGCCGCCCAGCTCCTCGGTGTCAGCCCCGACACGGTGCGGCGCTGGGCCGACAGCGGCCGCCTCAAGGTGCAGCGCGACCCCGCCGGGCGGCGGACGGTGGCCGGCGGGGATCTGGCCGCCCTGGCCGCATCGCTGGCCGACGACCCCGAGATCGGGACCATGGCCGGCCACTCGGCGCGCAACCGCCTGACCGGTATCGTCACCAAGGTCACCCGGGACACGGTGATGGCCCAGGTCGAGCTGGCCGCCGGGCCGTTCCGGGTGGTGTCGCTGATGAGCCGGGAAGCGGCCGACGAGCTGGGCCTGGCCCCGGGGGTGATGGCTGTGGCCTCGATCAAGGCCACCAACGTCACCGTCGAGCTACCGGCCTCGGGCTGAACCGGCCGCCTGTTCCCGCAGGAGATCGCGGATCTCGGCGAGGAGAATGACCTCGTCGGTGGGCGGCGGCAGCTCGTCGACGGGCACCTGACCTCGGGCCCGACGCTCCGCCAGCCTGTTGAGGGGCATGACCACAAAGAAGTAGATCGCGGCGGCAACGCCGAGGAAGCTGATGACCGCGTTGATGACGTCGCCGTAGAGGAACCGGCTGCTGTTGATGGTGAAGGCCAAATCACCGAAGTTCGGCTTGCCGACGATCGCCGCGATCAGCGGTGTCAGGATGTCGGCCACCAACGCCTTGACAACCGCGCCAAAGGCGGCGCCGATGATGACGGCGACGGCGAGATCAACCACATTGCCTCGGAGAATGAACTCCTTGAAACCCTTCATGAGCACGGTCCCTTCTTGAGCACGGTCCCTTCTTGAGCACGGTCCCTTCTTGAGCACGGTCCCTTCTTGGATGGGACGTTATCGCCCTGGAACCCGCGGGGGACAAGGATCGCCAGCATTGCCCCAAGAGGGCCCTCAGGAGGAGGGCTCGGTGCCCCCGTTGGCGCCAGCCCCGGTGGCCTGCAGCCGATTGCGCCGGGCAAGTCCGGCGAGGGCCAGGCCGCCGGCGGCCACACCGACGGCGGGCAGCAAGACGGACCGGCCGACCTCGGGCAACTCGCTGCCCGGTCGGGCGGTCGGTGACCTCAATCCCGAGAGATCTGTGACCACGGTGTGATTGCGGTCGGCCAGGGTCCCGAGGGTGTAGGACGGGTACAGCCCGAAGTACTCACCTGAGGTCCGCTGGCTCCACTCCCGGGCCAGGTCATCTCTCGTCTTGTAGAACGTCACCATGTAGCCCCCGCGGTAGACGTGGAGCAGTGAGAAGCCGCCGGGGTACTCCTTGGTGGCGCACACCTCGAGGAACTCCACTCTCGGCGCAGCCGGCGACGAGGTGCGCTTGTTGCGGTGGGTGTGGCCGGCGTGGTGGAAGAACACGCCCGGGTTGGCCGCATACAACGCCTCGAGCTGGCGGGCCTCGGTCTGGTTGAGGTCGAACGTCGGCCCGCCGAGCGTGCTGGCCGCCGACTCCGCAGTGACGGGGTGATGGCCGAAGAGGAGGGTGGGGCGCTGCGGGTCGGCGGCCAGCACGGCAGACAGCTCGGAGAACTGCGACGCCTCGATGGTTCCTCCGGGGGCGTCGAGAGCGGTGGTGTCGAGGCCGATGATCCGAAGTCCCCCGACCTCGGTGGCGGTCAGGGCCTGGCGGGGCAACGGCCAGGACCCGACCAGGCAGTCGTGGTGATCGGGGACGGCGGGGATCACCGGGCAGCCGGCATAGTCGGGGCCCACGTGGGGTCGATCGTGGTTGCCCCGGCACGCCACCATGCTGCCCGAGGCCAGATCTCCGGACGTGCCCAGGGGACCGAAGGCACCGAGAAGCTGGCGGCTGCGGGCCACGTCGGGCCGTCGGGCCTCGGCCGTGAGGTCACCGGCCACGACCAAGACGTCGGCGCCGCGGGCCGTGGTGTCGGCCACCATGGCCTCGGCCATGACCTCGGGGTAGGGCGGTTCGCCGGGATTCTGCATGAAGCCGGGCGGTTGGTTGCCGGCGATGAGCCCGCTGGTCGTCTCCCCGATGTGGATGTCGTTGGTGAGAGCGACGGTGAAGAGGAACTTGCCGGGCGGCGGGTTCAGGGTGCCGATCACGCCGGGCGATGTCAAGGCCGTGGGCAGGGTGGGCACGACCATGGTCAGGAAGGCGGCGAACTGGTCGAACGAGGTGAACGACGGCAGAGGCGAAGGCAGGATGGGCACCACCCGGGAGGTCGCCACCAGCCCGGCTGAGCGGGCCTCGTAGTAGTAGGTCCGGCCCGGCTCCAAGCCGGTGACCTCGGCGTAGTGATATGCGGTGTGGTCGTCGCGCTCGATGACCGTCGTCAGCTTCGAAGGACTTTGGCCAATGGCGAAGGTGGTGTCGGCCGGCAGGGGGGTGGGGCGGCCGAAGGCATCGCGGTTCGTGGGATCACCGCTGAACCAGGTGACCACGATGCTCGAGTCGGTGACAGTCACCAGTTCGGCGTCCATCGGCACCGGCGAGCCTGACCCCGACGCCCGGATTGCGGCGTCCGCCCGGTCGGCGTCGACCAGGGAGCCGACCAGCGGGGTGGCGGCCACCAGCGCTCCCCATTGCAGGAGTTGCCGGCGAGTCATCCCACACGAACATGGCATGAAGTCGGGCTTATCGCGCCTGGTGGGATTGTGCCAGGGGGTTCACTCGATGCTTGCCGGGCTGGCCCCGAAGGTTCATCCAAGGGACGGCCGGGCGTAGCCCAACGACCGGGACAGGCGGTGGGCTCAGCCGCCGAGCGAGACGAAGGCGACCATGAACAGGCCGAAGGCGATGCAGTAGATCCCGAAGGGCCGCAGCGTCCGATGCTGGAAGAAGCGGGTGAGGAAGCGCACCGCGAACAGCGAGGCCAGGAAGGTGACCACAGCACCGGCGATGATCTGGCCCCGGATCCCGTTGCCGAGCGGACCGGTCAGGTCCCCGATCTTGAGCAGGCCGGCGGCCAGGATGGGCGGGGTCGACAACAAGAAGGCAAACTTGGCAGCGTCTTCGTAGTCGAGGCCCCGGACCAGGCCGGCGACCATGGTGATGCCGTCGCGGCTGATCCCGGCGATCAGGGCGAAACACTGCACGACGCCGATGCCCAGGGCATCGCGGAAGGGCATCCGGGCCAGGCCGGCGGAGATTGCGGTGTCGCCTGCGGTCAGCCCGACGGTGGCCCCGGCGGGGCCGGCGGCGCCGCGGCGGGCATCGACATGCCCGGCATCGGAATCCTGGACCTTCGTCGCCTCCCGCTTCGATCCGCTGCGGAGCCGGTGGCCGAAGAGAAGGATGACCCCGTTGACGGCCAAGAAGGCGGCTGCCGCCGTCGGCTTGGCCAAAAGGGTGCGAACGGTGTGCTCGAGGGCCAGGCCGACGATCCCCACCGGAATGGTGGCGAGGATGATCAGCCACGCCAGGCGCTCGGCCGAGGTTTCGGCCTTTCGCTTGGCCAGGCTGGTGAAGAACCCCTTGATGATCCGAACCCAGTCCTTTGAGAAGAACAGCAGAAGGGCGAAGGCGTTGGCCACGTGGAGGGCGACGATGAAGGCCAACCAGAACGACTCCGGGCAGTTCTGGCTCTTGACCAGATCGTGCCATCCGAACAGCTCGGGGATGAGCACCGAATGGCCCAGACTCGACACCGGGAAGAGCTCGGTGATGCCCTGGACGAACCCGACGACGACGGCTTGGAGCGTGGTCAGGTGGGTGACACAATGACCGGCGGCCGGTGACGCCAGCAGCATCAGCCGGCGACGGCTCGTTCGGCTCGACGCCGGAGAATGGCCCAGCGGGCTATCAGCACGACCAGGATGAGGAGGACGGCCACGCTCACGTAGGTGAAGTCCGACGACACCGTGTTCCAGTTGCTGGCCACCGCGTCGCCCACCAGAGCCAGCGCGAAGGTCCAGGGCAGGCTGCCGGCCAGGGTGAGCACCGAAAAGCGCAGCGGGGGCATCTTGGCGATGCCGGCCGGGAGGCTGATGAAGGTCCGCACCACCGGCAGCATCCGCCCGAAGAACACCGCGGCGTCACCTCGGCGTTCGAAGAACCGCTCGGCGCGGTCGAGATCGTGGGACCGGATGAGGATGAAGCGCCCCCATCGCTCGATCAGCGGCCGGCCGCCCCGCCGGCCCACCTCGTAGGCGATGAGCGAACCGATGAGGTTTCCGGCCGCTCCGGCCAGAGCGATGATGACCACGTTGAGGTGGAACTGGGTGCCTCCGACGGTGAGGCCACCGGCCAAGGCCCCGCCGAAGAGCATGACCGCCTCACTGGGGACGGGGATGCAGGCGGATTCGAGGATCATGAGCACCAGCACGGCCAGATAGCCGTGGCTCACGATCTGAGTGGTAAGGAAATGCTCCATGGGTGGCTCCGGGCCGGCGGACGGGGTCGGGACTGAAACGTAGACGAGCCACATGTGAAAGAGATGGGGCGGCCGCCATCGATCATCGTTTCACATGTGGCTCACGTTTCGGCAACACGCCCGTCGAGGGCCCGGATGGCGTCTACAAGCGTTCGTCCTCGACGTAGCGGGGGGCCGGCTCCTCCACGACCCGACGGCCGCGACCGTCGGAGTAGCCCCCCGGAGCGGTGCCCCCCTGGACGACCCGGCGGCGGCGATAGGAACCGACGCCTCCCCACGAGCTCCAGAAGATCATCGACACGATCAGGCCGATGATGCCCACGATCAGCAGGATCAGACCGATCTTGTTGATGTTGAAACCGTGGCTGTCGCCATTGACTTTGACCGCGAAATCGAGAATCGCCCCGACGGCGATCAGAAAGATGCTGACTCCGACACCCATAATAAGAACCCCTCTGCTCTGGGGCGGAACGGACTCCGCCACCTCACCACGTCACTTACCCGCCGCTCCCAGTGGCAAACCTGGTCGCCGGTCAGATCCCTCGCCGAACTGTGAGCGAAGCCGCCGGCTTGGGTCGATACCGGTGAGCGAGTGGTGACCCAAGACGAGGATTTTGACCAGTTGGCCCGAGTCTTCCCTGTCCTCACCGTCGTCAGGGTGTAAACCAACTCCGAGCATGGCTGAGATCTCCAGCAACTCCTCGACGCCAGCTCTGAGGGTGAGTGGATCGAGGAACGCCCTGTGAGGCTCGAGCTGCGATACATCGAAAAGGTGACCCCGAATCACGACGGTCCGGCCTGGATCGGATGGGTGACATTCAATGCGTCCCGGCGCACCGTGTACTACCGAGACCTCACCCTCCACCGGATCTACCGAGGTGGCATAATCGGGAACCACCGGGACCCTACGACCGGCGACGAGTATTGGGTGTCAGGAGTCAAACGGAACGGCGAAGACCGTCATTGGGTTGGCGGTGGTCCGGTGCGTATCGACGAGGACGCTCGAGACGAGTATCGGCAAATCAGAGGCGCCAGATGAACGACCTGCTCTGCTACCAGTGCATGCTCGATGTGAAGGTCCGGCGAGCGTGGACCGTACGGGCCGGCAACGCGGCCTGCATCTTCCATGCCGTCGATGGTGCTTGGGGCGAGGGCTACGACATGGAGGAGCACAGCGTCTTTGTCGAGGTCTACGAGCGGCTCCGGGAGATGGGCCACCCCGACGCCCACTGAGTCTGAGCCTCGAGCCAGCGCTGTCAAGGCAGGGCGGCCGCCGATGCTCGGACCTACTCGCCTTCCTCCTGGCCAGACCCCGTCGGTCGGCGGTCAAAGAGGTGGGGATCCCGGTAATCCTCCTCGGTGTAAAAGCGGTTCGTGGGGAACTTTCCCATCCCGACGCCTATGGGATCGGCGCCCATGCCACGCGACAGGAGCTTGTCGAGCATGCGTAGCAGACGCCGAACCGCCCACCGTCGCCAGAGCCAGTGACCAGACATCTTCCACCAGGTTGGGGTGCGTAGCCACCATGGCTCCTGTTCGGGTTCCATGGAGTGAACCTACCTCCAGCCCCGACGACGCCAAGCGGGTTGCGCGAACAGCCCTCGGTCGGTGGGCGAGGGGGGACTTGAACCCCCACATCCTTTCGGACACAGGAACCTGAATCCTGCGCGTCTGCCTATTCCGCCACTCGCCCGAGTGGAGCGCTCAGCTTAGCCGGTCACCTCCCGCCCTGGCCGGGCTGGCATGAGCCGGGCGTCGGGCCCGAAGCGGGGGCTGCGCACAGCCCCGAAGCGGTCGGGGTACGCTTGCCACCTCATCATGGGACTCGCCAGCTTCGAGCGTCGACTCGAGCGCCTCGTAGAGGGCGTCTTCGCCAAAGCCTTCCGTAGCGGGCTCCAACCCGTGGAGGTGGGCCGCCGGCTCACTCGGGAGATGGACCTGCGGCGCACCGTCGCGCCCCGAGGAACCCTGGCCCCCAACCACTTCGACGTGGCCCTCTCCCCCGCCGACCGGGACCGCTTCGCCCCCATCGAGGACGAGTTGGTGGCCGAGCTGATCTCCGTGGCCCGCGACCATGCCCGCAGCGAGGGCTACGTGTTCCTGGGGCCGGTGACCGTCGCCCTCGACGCCGACGACGCGCTGTCGAGCGGCACCCTGCGGGTCGGTGGCGAGATGGTCCGGGCCAGCGCCGTACCCGCCCGGGCCGGCATCGCGTCCGCCGGCGGGGCGGGCCTCGCCCCCCGGGTGGCGGCGTCGGCGGCCGGGGGAGCCGGCGTCTTGGTGCTGCCCGACGGGCGGGAGATCACCGTGGGGGACCGTCCGGTGGCCGTGGGGCGGGTGCCCGGTTGCGAGGTGGTCCTGGCCGACCCCAACGTCAGCCGCCGCCATGCCGAGATCAAGGCCGCCGCCGATGGCTGGGTGGTGACCGATATGGGCAGCACGAACGGCACCAAGGTCAACGGCGTCACCATCTCGGGGAGCCGCTCGTTGCTGAGTGGGGACGAGGTCCGCGTGGGGGCGACCGCCCTGCGCTTCGAGGTTCGCTGAGCGCCGTGCCGAGCCAGGTCCTGACCTTCCTCAAGTACCTCTTCCTGGTCGTGTTGTACCTGTTCTTCGTGCGGGTGGTGCGCGCCGTGTGGACCGAGCTTCGAGAGCCGGCTCCCGGCTCGGTGCCCATGGTGGCCGCCCCGGTCCCGGTGGCCTCCCCCCGGCAACGGCGGGCCCAGCGGGCCGAGGCCCCCCCCGACCGGCTCCAGATCGTCGAGCCCCCCGATCGGGCTGGCCAGCGTTTCGACCTGGGCACCGAGCTGACGGTGGGGCGCGCTTCGGGATGTGGGGTATCCCTCCCCGACGACACCTTCGTGTCCCAGCTGCATGCCCGGGTGTTCCACCGCGCCGACGGCTACCTGGTCGAGGACCTCGGCTCCACCAATGGGACGTTTCTCAACGAGGTCAAGGTGTCGGCTCCGGTCCCCCTGCATCGAGGGGACCGCCTCAAGGTGGGTCGTACCATCATGGAGCTGGTGGGATGAGCCCATGGCCCTGGCGTGGGGCGGCCTGGCGGTGACGGACCTGCGATGGGGTTCGGCAACCGACATCGGCCTTGTGCGGGCCAACAACCAGGATCAGCTGCTGGTCGCCGCCCCCCTCTTCGCGGTAGCCGACGGCATGGGGGGCCACGCCGCCGGTGAGGTGGCCTCGGCCCTGGCCTGCGAGGCGCTCGGCCGGGCCTTCGAGGCCGCCGGACCCCCGTCGGCGGCCGCTCTGGGCGACGCCGCCCATCAGGCCAACCAGGTGGTCTACGACCGCGCCGGGGCCGACCCCGAGTTGCACGGCATGGGCACCACGCTCGTCGCCGTGGCCCTCGTCGAGGACGGCTCGGGTGACTGTCTGGCCGTCGCCAACGTCGGCGACTCGCGGGTGTACGTTCTGCGCGACGGTGAGCTCCGCCAGGTCACCAAGGACCACAGCTTGGTGGCCGAGCTGGTGGCCGAAGGCCAGATCGCCCCGGAGGAGGCGGAACGCCATCCGCAGCGCCATGTGCTCAGCCGGGCCCTGGGCGTGTATCCCGACGTGGAGGTGGACCTTACCGTCGTCGCCCCCCGACGCCACGACCGCTTCCTGCTGTGCAGCGACGGCCTGTCCCGAGAGGTCAGCGACGACCAGATCGCCTCGGTGCTGCGCCGGCTGGCCGACCCCGACGAGGCCGCCCGGGCCCTGATCGAACAGGCCAAGGCCCGCGGTGGGGCCGACAACATCACGGTGGTGGTCGTCGACGTGGTCGATGCCGCCGACCACGCCGGCGCCGGGGACCCGCCGACCCGGGCCACGCCCGCCGTCAGCGCTGCGGCCGCCAAGGCCACCGGGGCGGCCGCCAAGGCCACCGCCGCCACTCCGGGGGACACCACGACCACGCCGGCGGCCAGCGCCGCCGCAGCCAGCGCCGCCGCAGCCAGCCCAGCCGGCCCGGCGGCCGACCCCGCCGGCCCGAGAAGGCGGGACAAGCGCCGCCAGGCCCGCGCCGCCCGCCCCCGAGGAGCCCCCATCCTCACCGTGCGATTCGTGGCCTTCCTCATCGCCCTGCTGGCGGTGGCGGCCATTGCCGTGGGCGGCGTCGAGCTCTACGCCCGGTCCAGCTACTACGTGGGGTTGGTGGGTGGCGAGCTCACCATCTACCAGGGGCGACCGGGCGGGGTGTTGTGGATCAGTTCGAGCGTGGTGGCCCGCACCGGGGTGACCACCGCCCAGATCGAACCTCGCCACCTGGGCGAGCTCAACGCCGGCCAGGTCGAACCGGGTCTGGGGGCAGCCCGCCAGTACGTGGCCAACCTGCGCGCCGAGGAGCAGAACGCCCGCCAGGGCGGGTCGGCTCGGCCCCGGGGGGCGCCGTGAACTCCACCATTGGCCGTCGAGCGCTGCGCCGCCCCGGCCTTCGCCGCCCGGCTCGCCGCCGGACCGAGTTGGGCCTCATCGTGCTGGCCGTGGCCCTGACCGGGGGGCTCTACATCCTGGCCGGGTTCGGCAAGGCCGGGTCGCTGCCCTCCAACATCGTGCCGTTCCTGATCATCATCTTCGCCCTGCTGCTGACCGCTCATGTGGCCATGCGCCGCCTGGCCCCCAACGCCGATCCCATCCTGTTGCCGACCGCGGGGCTGCTCAACGGGGTGGGCTACGTGTTTATCGCCCGACTCAACAGTGCTGCGGCCGGCCGCCAGGCGCTCTATACCGGGATCGGGGTGGTGCTGTTCATCGTCACCCTGGCCGTGGTCCGCCGGACCAGCGACCTGGAGCGCTACCGCTACATCTTCGCCTTCGTGGGGATCGGGTCGCTCCTCCTGCCCCTCCTGCCCGGCATCGGACAAAACATCAACGGGGCTCGCCTGTGGATCCGGGTGGCCGGGTTCAACTTCCAGCCCGGGGAGCTGGCCAAGCTGGCCCTGGCCGTCTTCTTCGCTTCCGTGCTCGTGGAACGGGCCGACCTCTTGGCCCGAGCCACCAAGCGCATCGGCCGGTTCATGGTCCTCGACCCCCGCTACCTGGCCCCGATCCTGGTGGCGTGGGCGCTGTCGCTGGTCATCTTCTTCGCCGAAAACGACCTGGGCTCGTCGTTCCTCTTCTTCACCTTGTTCATCGGGATGCTGTGGATGGCCACCGGCCGGGTCGCCTACCTGGGGCTGGGCGCCACCCTGTTCGGCTCCGGGGCCTTCGTCGCCCTCAAGGTCATCGGCCACGCCAAGTCCCGGGTCTCGGCGTGGATCAACCCGTGGGCCCATCCCTACGGATCGGGCTTCCAGATCATCCAGGCCTGGTTCGCCATCGCCGCCGGCGGCCTGGGGGGGGAGGGCCCCGGGCAGTCCAACTCTGCCCACATCCCCGAGGCGTCCACCGACTTCATCTTCGCGGTCATCGCCGATGAGATCGGCCTGTTCGGCGCCTCCGCACTGCTCATGGGCTACCTGCTGATGGTGGGGACGGGCCTGCGCATCGCCATACGCTGCGAACGGCAGTTCGACAAGTTGCTGGCCGCCGGCCTGTCGCTGGTCCTCGGCGTGCAGACCTTCGTCATCGTCGGTGGCGTGACCCGGTTGATCCCGCTCACCGGCATCACCCTGCCCTTTGTGTCCTATGGGGGCTCATCGCTCATCGCCAACTACATCTTGGTGGCCCTCCTGCTGCGTATTTCCCATGACGCCGAAACTCCACGGGCCATCCCCCCGGACCAGACGCTCACGGTGATGGTCTGATGGTGAGCTCGTGAACCGCCAGATCCGCCTGGTCGGCCTGGGCATGATCGCCCTGTTCGTGGTCCTGTTCCTCCAGCTCAACTACCTGCAGGTGGTCCGGGCCAACTCCCTCGACCACGACCCCAGAAACGGCCGGGCCGTGGTCAGGGAATATGACACTCCCCGGGGCGACATCGTCGCCGCCGACGGGATGACCCTGGCCCACTCCCAGCCCTCCGGGGGCCAGTTCAAGTACCTCCGCCAGTACCCCCAGGGCCCGTTGTTCAGCCAGCTGACCGGGTTCTTCTCATTCACCTATGGCTCCGACGGGGTGGAGCGGACCTACGACTCCACGCTCACCGGAGCCAAGGCCAACCCCCGGCTCCCCGCCGACCTCGGCCAGCTCAAGCGGCTGCTGACCAACCCCGACAAGCGCCAGGCGGTCACCGTGACCGTCTCGCAGCGCATGCAGCAGGCGGCCAAGGACGCTCTCGGCGACCAGACCGGTTCGGTGGTGGCCATCAACCCGAGCACCGGAGCCATCCTGGCCATGTACTCCAACCCGACGTTCGATCCGAACGTCCTGTCCAACCACGATCCGCACCAGGTCACCACCGACTACCAGGGCCTGCTCAAGGCCCCGGGCAACCCCCTCTCGCCCGGCGCCTACCGCAACCGGTTCTTCCCGGGCTCGACGTTCAAGATCCTGACCTCGAGCGCCGTCTACGACCACGACCCGGCCCTGGCCACCAAGACCTATCCGACGATCCAGGCCCTGCCCCTGCCCCGGACCACCGCCCAGCTGCACAACTTCGCGGGCGAGACCTGCGGTGGGCAGTTACCCGAGCTGTTCACGGTCAGCTGCAACACCGGCTTCGGCGCCATCGGCCTCGACCTGGGGGCGGCGAACCTCTACGACGAGGCCCACGCCTTCGGTTTCGATCGCAAGGTGCCCATCGACCTGCCCTTCGCCATCACCTCGTCCTTCCCGGCCGCCTCCAGCTTCACCGGCAACCCCCCGGCGGTGGCCTTCTCCGCCATTGGCCAGCAAGACGTCCAGGCCACGCCGCTGGAGATGGCCATGGTGGCCGGGGGCATCGCCAACAACGGGGTGATCATGACCCCCCACGTGGAGGGTCAGGTCACCGACTCGCAGGGCGCCACGGTGGCCAGCTACCAGCCCACCCCGTGGCTGACGGCCACATCGCCCCAGACCGCGGGACAGATCACCCAACTCATGCTCACCGTGGTCAACAGCCCCAACGGGACGGGGGCGGCAGGCGCCATCCCCGGGGTGTCCGTGGCCGCCAAGACGGGGACGGCGCAGACTGGCACCGGCAAGATCGACGCCTGGTTTGCCGCCTTCGCCCCCAATCCCCACCCGACCATCGCCGTGGCCGTGCTCATCCCCGATCAGCCGTCGGCCAACGAGTACCAGGGCGGCACCCTGGCCGCCCCCATCGCCAAGAAGGTCATCCAGGCCTGGCTGGCCGGCGGAACTCCGCCGGCCTCAACCCCCAGAACCGGCCCGTGAACGCCGGCGCCGACGGCCGCCCGCCCTTTCCCTACCGTCGATCCGACCCAGCGAGGACCTGACGTCCATGTCCAGCACCACCCCCCCAATCTTCTCGGACCGCTACGAGCTCGTCCGCCACATCGCCCGTGGCGGCATGGCCCAGGTCTACCTGGCCAAGGACCTGCTCCTCGACCGGGAGGTAGCCCTCAAGGTGCTGTTCCCCGAGTTGTCGGTGGACCAGTCGTTCGTGGCCCGGTTCCGCCGCGAGGCCCAGGCCGCGGCCAGCTTGGCCCACCCCAACATCGTGTCGATCTTCGACTGGGGCCAAGGTGAGCACACCTACTGCATCGTCATGGAATACATCGACGGGCGCACCCTTTCCGCCGTGGTCCGCGAGTCTCCCCTCGATCCCCTGCGGGCCGCGGGCATCGGCATCGATGTGGCCGCCGCCCTCGACTTCGCCCACGGGCGAGGCGTCATCCACCGCGACGTGAAGCCCGGCAACGTCCTCATCGACCACAACGGCACGGTCAAGGTGGCCGACTTCGGCATCGCCCGAGCGGTGGGGGCCAAGGAGGGGCTGACCCAGACGGGCGCGGTCATGGGCACGGCCACCTACTTCTCCCCCGAGCAGGCCCAGGGCTTTCCGGTCGACGCCCGCAGCGACGTGTACTCGCTCGGGGTCGTGCTCTATGAGATCGTGGCCGGCCGGGCTCCCTTCACCGGCGACAACCCGGTGTCCATCGCCTACAAGCACGTTCGCGAGACCCCGCTCCCCCTCCGCGACCTCGACGGGACCATCCCGGTGGCCTACGAGGCGGTGGTGGCCAAGGCCATGGCCAAGGACGCCGACGTCCGCTACCAGAGCGCCGGCGAGCTGCAGGCCGACCTGGAGCGCTTCGTGGCCGGCCAACCGGTGGAGGCCGCCGCTATCGTGGCCGCCACCACGGTGGCCCCCGTGGTGCTCGAGCCCCGGCCCGAGCCGGTCGTCGAAGAGGTGGTCGAGCACTACGTCGAGGAGCCCCCCCGCTCGCGCACCGGCCTGTACGTGGGCCTCCTCCTCGCCCTGTTGGCAGTGCTGGGCGTGCTGGTGTTCTTCCTGGGCCGTTCGCAGGGGTGGTGGGCCACGGCCCCGACCCGGACCATCCCGGCCAATCTGAGCGGCATGTCGGCCCCCAACGCCACCACCGAGCTGAACCAGGCCGGCTTCACCAAGGTCATCCAGACCCCCCCTCAGACGTCCCCGATGCCCTCGGGCGTCGTCATCACCACCAGGCCGGCTCCGGGCACCAAGGCCAGGACCGACCAGACCGTCACCTTGGTGGTGAGCGCCGGGCCCGCGCCCGTCTCCGTGCCCGACGTCGTCAGCAAGCCGGAGGCCGAGGCCACCAAGCTGTTGCAGGACGCCGGTTTCCGGGTCAACCCGAGCCTGCAGCCCTCCGACTCGGTGGCGGCAGGAACGGTGATCAGCACCAGCCCGCCGTCCAACCAGCAGGTAGGCCCGGGCACGGCGATCACCCTGCTGGTCTCGAGCGGCAAGCAGCAGGTCATGATCCCCTCGGTGGTGGGCGAGACGCCCGTGCAGGCCGGCAACAAGCTCGGCAACCTGGGCCTGCGAGTCGGCGCCCCCGTCGCCGAGCCATCCGAGCAGGTCCAGTCCGGCCAGGTGACGCGCACCGACCCACCGGCAAACTCCTCCGTGGCCCTCGGATCCATGGTCACGGTCTACGTGTCGAGTGGTATGGCCCAGGTGAATGTCCCCGATCTCGCCGGCCTGACCCAGAGCCAGGCCTCGGCCAAGCTGCAAAATGCCGGGTTGAAGGCCAACTTCGTGACGCAGACGGTGACCTCGCAAAGCGAGAATCAACTCGTCATCAGCCAGAACCCCGGTTCGGGGGCCACCCTCGCCCCCGGGTCCACGGTCACCGTGGCCATCGGCCAGTACACGGCACCCACGACCACGACGACGACGCCACCCAGCACGCCGTCGACGCCGTCCACGATCAAGCCGCCGTCGACGCCGCCGCGCTGATCCCCGCCGCCCCAGTCGGCCCCTCGACCTGATCCCCGCCGCCGCGGCCGTCAGGCCGGGAGGCGGTGGCGCTCGGCGGCGGCCCCGGCGGCGCCATGGGCCCCGACCTGGCCACATCCCTCCAGCCAGTTGGCCACCAGGCGGTGGCCGCCGGCGGTGAGGATCGATTCGGGATGGAACTGCACGCCGTCGATGGCCAGCCGGCGGTGACGGATGCCCATGATGGTGCCGTCGCTGGCCCACGCCGTCACCTCCAGGGCCCCCGGGTCGCCTCCTTTCGCGCCGGGGCCGTTGGCGATGGCCAGGGAGTGGTAGCGAGTGGCCACCAGCGGGTCCGGCAGGCCGGCGAAGACCCCACGCCCGTCATGGCCGATCTCCGAGGTCTTGCCGTGCATGACCGGCACCCGGATCACCTGAAGGCCGTAGGCCACGGCGATGCACTGGTGACCCAGGCACACCCCGAGCACGGGGATGCGCCCCGCGGCGGCGCCCAGGAGGGCGAGCGAGGTGACCGCATCCTCGGGCCGCCCGGGGCCCGGCGAGATCAGCAGCCCGTCGGGAGCCAGGTCGGCCATGCCCGCAGGGTCGATGGCGTCAGGCCGGCGAACAACGGGCTCGGCCCCCAACTCGCCCAGATATTGCACCAGGTTGTAGACGAACGAGTCGTAGTTGTCGACGACGAGCACCCGGGCCACCACCGAAGCCTACGGCCCCAGCACCAAGCGCCCCACTAGGGTGGCGGCGATGGCCCGACGTACCAAGGACGCAACCGGACGGGTGACCCCCAAGGGGACGCGCACCGCCAAGGCCGGCGCTCGGGCCGGAAGCGGGCCGGGGACGGGGACGACCAGGTATGCCCAGGAGGCCACCGGCCGCTACACGCCGCCCACCGCAGCCGAGTACCACCGTTCAAGCCCGTGGTGGGTCCCGACGATCATGCTCACCTTCTTCTCCCTGGGCATGCTGTCCATCGTGGTCAACTACCTGGGGGTCCTGCCCTCGTCTCCCTCCAACGTGTACCTGCTGGTGGGCCTGGGCCTGATCATCGGCGGCTTCGTGACCTCGACGCGCTGGCACTGAGGCCTTACTGGCCGATGTGCGCGGTGCGTGGCCCGAGGGCTGCGTTCCGAGGGTTTGGGATGTCGCCGTCGCCCCCCGTGGCCCGCTCTCGCCGGCCCGGATGACAACTTGGCTGCGCAATTCTCCCTCCTGGTGGTTCAGCGCAGCCAAGTTCGCATACCACGCAGGGGCCGCCGCCACGGCCAGGCCGGTGAGCTCACCGAGGCGACAGGCGGGACTCAGCCCAGACGTTCGATGATGGTGGCGTTGGCCATGCCCCCGCCCTCACACATGGTCTGCAGGCCATAGCGGCCGCCGGAGCGCTCCAACTCGTGGAGGAGGGTGGCCGTCAACTTGGTGCCGGAGGCGCCGAGGGGGTGACCGAGGGCGATGGCGCCACCATTGACGTTGACCTTCTCCATGTCGGGGTGATGCTCCTGCTCCCAGGCCAGCACCACCGAGGCGAACGCCTCGTTGATCTCGGTGACGTCGATGTCATCCATGCTCAGCCCGGCCTTGGCCAGCACCTTGGTGGTGGCCGGGATGGGTCCGGTCAGCATGGTCACGGGATCGACGCCGGCCAGAGCGAAGGAGCAGAACCGGGCCCGGGGGGTGAGGCCCAGGGCCGACGCCCGCTGCTCGCTCATGATCAGCACCGCGGAGGCGCCATCGGTGATCTGCGAGGAGTTCCCGGCCGTCACCTTGCCGTCGGCCTTGAACGCGGGCTTCAGCTTGGCCAGCGTCTCGGGGGTGGTGCCGGGGCGAAGGCCCTCGTCGGTGCTGACCACCTCACCGCCGGTGATGAGCGCGCCGGTCTCCTTGTCCCGGGCCAGGGCCTTGACGGGAAGGATCTCCCGCTCGAAACGTCCCTGCCCGGTGGCCCTCACGGCTCGCTCCTGGCTGCGCGCCCCAAATCGGTCCAGGTCCTCACGTGACAGGTTCCAGCGATCGGCAATGAGCTCTGCGGAGATGCCCTGGGGCACCAGCCCGCCCACCGGCTCGTAGCGACGCCCGACGGTGGGGCCGAAGGGAAAACCGAGGCCGGCGACGATGTTGGCACCCATGGGCACCAGGCTCATCACCTCCACGCCGGCGGCGATGACCACGTCGTAGGCCCCGGCGCTGACGCCCTGGGCGGCAAAGTGGACGGCCTGCTGTGACGAACCGCATTGCCGGTCAAGGGTGACGCCGGGCACCGACTCGGGAAATCCGGCGGCCAGGGCGGCATTGCGGCCGACGTTGAGGCCCTGGGCTCCGACCTGCATGACACAACCCATGATCACGTCCTCGACCTCCGCAGGGTCGAGGCCGTTGCGAGCGACCAGGGCCCTGAGAGTCTCGGCCGCCAGATCGACGGGGTGCCAGCCTGACAGCTTCCCGTTCCGCTTTCCGCCCGCAGTGCGCACGGCATCGACGATGACGGCATTGCTCATGGATCGTTACTCCTCGGGAGGCCCGACACCGACGATACGCCGACCTCGTCCGGTGAGGCCCATCACGCCGCTGCGCCGAGCCCCGAGACGGACCCGGCACGGCGGCCGGGGAGCGACCGGTCCGGAGTGCCTCAGCGGTTGGGCTGAGGGGTGAGACGCAGGTAGGGGCGGACCTCGTCCCAGCCCTTGGGGAACTTGTCCTTGGCCGCCTCGTCGGAGACCGCGGGGACGATGATCACGTCCTCGCCATCCTTCCAGTCGGCCGGGGTGGAGACCTGGAACTTGGCGGTCAGCTGCAGAGAGTCCAGCACCCGGAGGATCTCGACAAAGTTGCGGCCGGTGCTTTGCGGGTAGGTGATGGTCAGCTTGACCTTCTTGTCGGGCCCGATGATGAAGACCGAACGGACGGTGACCGTGTTACCGGCGTTGGGGTGGATCATCCCGTAGAGGTCAGCCACCTTGCGGTCGGGATCGGCGATGATGGGGAAGTTCACCGTGGTGTTCTGGGTGTCGTTGATGTCGGGGATCCAGCCTTGGTGGGACTCGACGCTGTCCACGCTGATGGCGATGACCTTGGCGTTTCGCTTGTCGAACTCGTCCGTGAGCTTGGCGACCGCTCCCAGCTCGGTGGTGCACACCGGCGTGAAGTCCTTGGGGTGGGAGAAGAACACCCCCCATCTGTCACCCAACCAGTCATGGAACGAGACGGTCCCTTCGGACGTATCGGCGGTGAAATCGGGGGCTTCGTCGCCCAGCTGCAGTGCCATGGCTATCCTTCGGTTGGTCGGGCCCCAGGCTAGCGGCTGGCGGGCGATAGGCGACCGGATCACTCAGGATTTGTCGCCGGAGCCTCAGGCGGAGGGGCCGGGGCGACCTGGGTGGCGGGGACCGCCGCGGTGGCGGGGCCGCCCGGACCCTCGGCCGGGGCGGTGGGCGCCCCGGGGCCGGCCGAAGGGACGGCCAAGATGCCCTTGGCCCGCCACGCCTCGAGGACACGGAGGCGTACCTGGCGGCCCACCGGTGCGTCCTGGCCGGGCTTGGTCATGGTGGTGAGCCGCACGGTGATCCCCTCATGGGTCTCGTCGTGGACCCCGGCGAATGTGGTGGGGCCGACCACGAGGTGCTGCCAGATGTCGTCGGTGGCCAGGGACGCGGCTGCCTCCTGGGCCACGCGGCCGGCCTCGGCCAGGTCGGTGCCCAGGGGCACAACCAGGTCGACCAGCGCTTGGCCGTCGCTCTCGGTGTTGTTGCCCACGGCGCGGATGTCACCGTTGGGGACGTACCACACCACGCCGTCCAGGGCGCGAATGCGCGTCGTGCGAAGGTTGACGCTCTCCACCGTCCCCGTGGTCTTGGAGGAGGCGATGGTCACGCTGTCGCCCACCCCGTACTGATCCTCGGCCAGGATCAACACGCCGGAGAGGAAGTCCTTGACCAGGGTCTGGGCACCGAAACCGACGGCCGCGCCCACCACGGTGGCGGTGGCCACGAATGGTGCCAGCCGAAGGCCGAGCTCGCCCACAATGCTGAGCAGGGCGATGATCCAGATCATCGCGCGCAGGATCGAGGTGACCACCCCGGCCAGGGTCTGGGCCCGGTCCGTGGCTCGTTCGGTGGTCCGCACCAGGGGCGAAACGTGGCGGAGGGAGCGAACCACCCGGACCGAGAGGCGTCCCACCAGCCGGCTCGATACGTAGGCGATGATGATGATCACCACCACCCGGGCCGGTCCGGCGGTCAGGACCTGGACCGTATGGGCGGCGGAGTCACCCACTCCCAGACCGACCAGGATCTGATGGATCGCTCCCCGGTCACTCAGGCTGCCGGGCGTGGAGGACGGCACAGAGGTGAACAGCGTCATACGTCGATGGAAGCTCTCAGATGGTCACCGCGAGAGCGATGAGGTTGAACAGGCCATGGGCCAGCATCCCCGGCCCGAGGCGCCCGGTGGCCCGGGCCGTGTAACCGAGGACCAAGCCCAGCGTTCCCACGATCACCATAACCGAGACGTTCTTGACGCCGTTGCTGGGCAGGTAGTGGCTGAGGCCGAAGATCACAGCTTGTACGACCACCGCCAGATGACCGCCCAGCCGGCGGCCCAGCGCGATGCGCAGCGCGCCCCGAAAGTACAGCTCCTCGAACACGGGGGCCCCGATGGCCACGATGACGGCGAGGAGGGCGAGGGCGAACCCGTGCTGGTTGGAGATCAGCTGCGTGTTGGTGCCCGAGTAGCGGGTTCCGTCGAAGGCCAGGGTGACGACCTGGGTGGCAAGCAGGCCGGCGGCCACAGCCACCAATCCGGGCCCCACGTCGTGGCGGGTGATGGCAAAGCCCAGGTCCCGGCGCAGCGACGACGTCCCGTAGCGACGGCTGAGATAGACGGCGGCGCCCGCCATCCCCGACCACAGCCCGACCTCGCTGAGCAGCGTCGTACCCGCTCCGGTCGTGGATCCCCCGAACGCCACCACGGCGCCACCCAGCACCGATCCCACCAGGGCACCAACAGCCAAAAACCCGAACACCACCAGGGCGGCGGGAGCGGGGACGGCGATGGGGCGAGTCTCGCCGGCGGGCGTGGGCAGCCCGGGAGCGGTCACTGTGCCGACGTTATCTGGCCCCTGCGTAACCGTCGGGTCAGAACCGGCGGCCCGTCTGGCAACCACGGCGGCGGTGCCCTAGTCTCAGACGCCTGGGACAGCGTGTCCCCTCTGACGTACGCGGGTCGACGAAAGCACTTCGAGGAGACCAGACGTGAAGCGCACATTCCAGCCCAACAACCGGAAGCGGGCGAAGCGCCACGGGTTTCGGCACCGCATGTCGGACCGTGCTGGGCGAGTCATCATCAAATCGCGTCGGCTCAAGGGCCGCAAGCGCCTCTCTGCCTGATCTCGTCACCCGCCCCCGGCCAGCTGTACCGTCCCTTGTTGACGACCATCGCCGCAGCCGTGAAGCGGCGTCTCCGGTGTGGCGGGTCGAACATCGGGCCACGTTTGTCGCCTTGCGGTCGGGGCGCCGTGGCCGGGCCGGTCCGATCACGGTATCGTGGGTACCAGGACAGTCGACGGATCCTCCGCGCGTGGCGTATGCCATCGGGCGGCACGTCGGCACAGCTGTTGTCCGTAACCGGCTTCGGCGTCGGCTCCGCATGATCGTCCGGGAAATCGCCCCCACGCTGCTTCCCGGTGCCTATCTGATCGGGGTTGGCCCCGATGCCGCTGCCATCCCCTACGACGAGCTTCGGATCATGGTGCCAAGAGCGATCACCAACTCCACCAAGGCCTCTCCTTCCCCCGCCGGACGTTACCGGGGTCGGTCATGATGACGACGCGGCCCGCAGCCGGCCGGCCATCGCGCTCGGCTCGGGTGATGATCGGCCTCATCCGGGTCTATCAGCTCGGCCGCGCCGGGCGTGTCTCTCCGTGCCGGTTCACCCCGACGTGCTCGGCGTACGCCAGCGAGGCTCTCGCTCGTCACGGTGTGGTGCGCGGCCTCGGTCTGACTCTCCGCCGGCTTGGCCGGTGCCGTCCCCTTGGCTCCTTTGGAGCCGACCCCGTTCCGGAATGAGGAATCCGCGATGCTCCACCTGTTAGCCACCCTGGCGGCCGCTCCAGCTACGACCTCGGGCGGCGGCAGCATCATCGACCCGGTCGCCAAGCCGGTCGCCTCGGTGCTGGCCTTTTTCTACAGCATCGTCCCCAACTACGGGATTGCCATCCTGATGCTGGCGGTGGCATGGATGATCATCATCTCCCCGCTGACCCTGAAGACGACGCGGTCGATGCTGGCCATGCAGAAGCTGCAGCCACAACTCAAGAAGCTCCAGGAGCAGCACAAAAACGACCGTCAGGCGTTCGCCCAGGCCCAGATGGACCTGTTCAAGGAGCACAATGTCAGCCCCTTTGGGAGCTGCCTGCCCTCGATCCTGCCCCTGCCGGTGTTCTTCGCCCTGTTCCGGGTCATCGACGGGCTCAGCACCGGGGCCGACACTCTCCACCCGATGCCGAAGTACCTGCTGCACACCAGCAAGATGTACACCGACATCGTCGCCGCTCACGGTCACCTCAAGGCGTTCGGCCTGGACCTTTCCAAGAACGCCCTGAGCAGCCACTCGTCGTTCCTGGCCGCGCTCCCGTTCTTCGTGCTGCTGTTGATCATGATCGGCAGCCAGTACGCCCAAACCGCGCAGATGATGTCGAGAAACCCCGCAGCGGCCAACAACCCCCAGGCCAAGCTGATGAAGTTCCTGCCGTTGATCTTCGGGGTGATCTGCATCCAGTTCCCCGCCGGAGTCGTCCTGTACTACGGCATGTCCAACCTCTGCCGCATTGCCCAGCAGAGTGCCATGTACCGCTACGACCCAAAAGTGAGGGCTTTGGTGGCCCAGGAGATCACTGAGGTCGAGACCCACACCACCGAGATCGACGCCAGGAAGCCCAAGGGTCCTCGGGCCGGCGCCAAACCCCCGGCCAAACCCCCGGCCAAGGCGGCGGAACCGCCGGCACCCCGGAGCAGGTTCGCCAAGTTGCTCCAAGACGCCACCGAGCAGAAGGCGACCCGCGCTGTGGCCAAGAACAAGACCAGCGGTTCTCCACCCTCCAAAGCGGCGCCTGCTCATGGCAACGGAGCCAAGACCAACGGCCAGGCCAAGGCCAACGGCAAGCCCAGCCAGCCAAACGGCCAGGCCAAGGCCAACGGCCAGGCCAAGGCCAAGGCCAACGGCCAGGCCAAGGCCAACGGCCAGGCGAAGGCCAAGGCGGCCGGACCTGAGACGACACCCACCAACGGCAAGACCCGGCCGAACGGCTCGGGGACGCCACCACCCAAGACCCCCCGCACCGGGGCGGGGGCAGGCCGAACCGGGGCCCGGAGCGTCGGCCCCAGGAAGCGACGAGGACGCTAGCGTGGAATGGGTTGAAACTACCGGAAGAACCATTGAGGATGCCAAAGAAGCGGCCCTCGATGAACTGGGCGTCGACGAACAGGAAGCTGAGTTCGAGATCCTGGAGGAGCCGAAAAACGGATTGTTCGGCCGGCTGCGCTCTGAAGGTCGGGTCCGGGCGCGCGTCCGACCCGTCGCCCCTCCGGCCAAGGATGATCGGCGACGACGCCCCCGGAACGCGGCAAAGAATCCCAGCCCGGTCACGGCCGCGGCGCAGATCGTCCCCCCGGCCACCGACAATGGCGGAGCCGCCGGGCAGGAAAGCGGACCAGGGCGCCGGCCTGAGGCCCGGAACCGCCCAAGGGGCGCCTCCGCCAAGAACGAGGCTGCTGGCGTCGAAGCTGCTGGCGTCGAGGCTGCTGAGCCCCCCGACCCGGCTCCGAGCGGCGATGGGCCGAGGCGTAACCCGCAGCGGGCCCGGGGCGCGGCCCAGGCCGAGCGCAACCCGCGCTCGGCGACCCCACCAACAGCGGCGAGCAAGGACACCGGCCGAGCCAGGCCGGCCCGGTCGAGCGATCGCCAGTCGGGAAATCGAGAATCAAGCAAAGGGGATGGTGTCGAGGTGGACGTATCGCTCGAGGAGCAGAGCAGGGTGGCCCAAGAGTTTCTCCGGGGCTTGGTGGGTGAGTTCGGCGTCGAAGCCGAGATCGCCAGCAATCAGCCCGACGAATCCACGCTCGACCTGGCACTGACCGGCGAGGACCTGGGCATGCTCATAGGCCCTCGGGGTGCCACCCTCCTGGCCATCCAGGATCTGACCAGAACGGTGGTACAGCGCCGCACCGGCGCCAGCAACGGGCGCATCCATGTCGACGTCAGCGGATACCGCAAGAAGCGCTCGGAAGCCCTCAGTCGTTTCGCCGTCCAGGTGGCCGAACAGGTACGGGAGACCGGAGTCCAAAAGGCTCTCGAGCCCATGAGTGCGCCCGACCGCAAGGTCGTTCACGACGCCCTCACCGAGGTGGATGGCGTCAGCACCGTCTCAGAGGGTGAGGACGCGGCGCGTCGAGTCGTGATCCTGCCTGCCGACGGCTAGTAGCCGAGCTCTCCCTCGCCCCCGCCGGCGTACCTTCTGAAATACCGACCGCTCCCGTGGTCGCCCCCGACCTCGTGAACCGCTCAGCCCTTATCGGCGTTCTTGAAGAATCGCGACGACAGGGACATCTGGGGCCGGGACCGATCGGGCCGCAAATCGAGCGGAGCCTGGCACTGTGTGCGGCCGTGGACCCACCGGGGTCCGGAGCCATCGTTGACCTGGGCAGCGGAGGCGGCCTCCCCGGACTGGTTATGGCCGCCGCTTGGCCGGCGACGACGTGGCTCCTCATCGACGGACGTGAGCTGCGTGCCGCCTTCCTCCGCGAGGCCGTACGCCACCTCGGTTGGGAGGATCGTGTCGAGGTGCTGGGTGACCGGGCAGAACGGGTGGGGCGAAGCGACATCCGCCGGCGGTGCTCCCTCGTCGTGGCCCGAGCCTTCGGCCCTCCGGCGGTGACCGCCGAGTGCGCTGCACCCCTGCTCCGTCCCGGCGGCCATCTGGTGGTCACCGACCCCCCAGGCGGGGATGCCGGCCGCTGGCCGGAAGAGGGCCTGGCTGCCCTCGGCCTGGTACGGCTCCGGGGCCTGGTCGATCCGGTAGCCCTTCAGATCTTCCGCCAAGAGACGCTGTGCCCGGACCGCTATCCCCGACGGGTCGGTCTGCCCGCCAAGCGGCCGCTGTTTTGACCCTGGGCCCACACCGATGAAGCGGCTTGCTGGTCGCCGTCGAGGCCCTGGGACGCTACGCCAGCGCCCAGGGACGGACCATGTCTCCCAACCAGCTTCTACCCCGGCTCGCCCTGTGGGACCGGGTTCATGTCCTCGACGACCAGATCCTGACTCTGCCCACGGCACAGTCGCAGCATGGCGTCGGCTACCCAGGCTGGGGCTCTCGAGTTCAGGTCAACGTGTCGCCCCCAGCCTTTGCACCGACCGCCTGGCGGAGCGGATCGCCTTGGCCAGCGCCAGGCCGACCTGCCGCTGTCGGCCGTATCGGGCGATCGTCGCTGCCCTGGTGGGCTGGCATCGGAACTGTCGCTTCGGGTCGTGGCAGTGGTTCAAATCGTCCATCGGTCTCGACATCACCGAGACATCTCGGAATCAGCCTTTTCATCGCACGTCCTCTTGGTGAAGAAGCAGCCGATTGGGGTCTTCTTCGTGGCAGACACCCGGCCCGGCATCTGGGTGAAGATGAGTTGTCCCATTTTGAGGTCGCTCGCCACCCAGGTTCAGACCCATCTGGAGCTCCGATCGCTGCGCTCCAGGCTGGCGGCAAGACCCATCCTCGGTCTCGGACTGACCGCTCGATCCAAGGGACTCCGACGGACCTTTCTGACAAGGACCACGCAAACACTCGTTTCACGTGGAACTTGCACCAGTGCCCTTTCGCCTGGAACTCGCCTCTATCCGTTTCACGTGGAACAGTTGAAGGTGGTCGCACTGTCTGACGGCCGACGCCAGGGCGGTGGCCACGGCACTCCCCCGTGCGGACGGCCACACCCTGCCGACGGCTGACACCGAACACGTTCCACGTGAAACGGCACCGATGCGCCGACGGACGGATGATCCTCGTCGCTGGACCGTTTCCGGCGAGGCGACGGCTCATCGGAGCCCTCGCCCACCCTCGCCGGGGCCCGCTGGGGCCCGGCCTTCCGACCGCCCGGCGTCGAACTTGGCTGCGCTCAGCCACCCGGAGGGGGGTTTCCGCAGCCAAGTTGGGATCCCCGGATGCCGAGAACCTGGGACGCCAGGACGGCCGGGGACCACCAGTCGCTCCATTCTTGCCGAGGGTCCTTGCATTCGCCCGAACTCTCGACCAAGGTGAACGGCGTGACCGATCCCGATGAGTTGCGGGCCCGGGCCGCCAGCATCTTCCAGCAGCTCCGCGTGGAAGAGCACTCCCGGTCCGCCGAGCCCCAGACCGATGACTGGCCGGACACAAGCAACGGTGAGGTAAGCGACGAGGGCGCCCCGGCGCACGAAGAAGAGCCTGCCTCGCCGGCGGCGACCTCGACGCCCGATGCGTCCGATGCGCCCGAATCGGCCAGACCGCTCGACGCGCCCTTCGACCTGGCCGGGTCCGACGGGTCGGGCGAGCCGCCCGAGCCAACCCGGCTCTCGGAGCTCTTTGCTCTGCGCGCGCCCTGGACGAGGCCGAGCGAACAACCATCGCCGCCAACCGGCGAAGACCGACCCGGGCTCAGCGACAGCGCCCCCGTGTGGTCGAGCGACGATGCCCCGCCCCCGGTCGGCCAAACCGACGCCGAGGCGGCGACCGCTCGGCCTCTCCGACCCTCCCATCCTGGCGCCGGGCGACCCCTGCCCCGGATCATGGCCATCGCCAACCAGAAGGGCGGTGTAGGCAAGACGACGACCGCGGTCAACCTCGGAGCCGCCCTGGCCGAGATCAACCATCGCGTGCTCGTTGTCGACCTCGACCCCCAGGGCAATGCCACGACTGGCCTGGGCATCAACGCCCGGAGCCTCGAATCGTCCATCTACGATGTCATTCTCCACGACGTGCCCGCCGAGGATGTGATCGAGCCAACCACCCTGCGCAATCTGTTCGTCATGCCCGCCACCATCGACCTGGCGGGTGCGGAGATCGAACTGGTACCGGTCTTCAGCCGGGAGCTGCGCCTCCGACGAGCACTCGACAGCGTCCAGGACGACTATGACTTCGTTCTCATCGACTGTCCGCCGTCACTCGGACTTCTGACCGTCAACGGGCTGGCCGCCGCCGGCGAGGTCGTGGTGCCCATCCAATGTGAGTACTACGCCCTGGAGGGTCTCAGTCAATTGCTCCGAAACGTCGACATGGTCCGTTCCAACCTCAATGCCACCCTGGAGCTCTCGACCATCATCTTGACCATGTACGACGCCCGAACCCGGCTGGCCGAACAGGTGGTCAAGGAGGTCCGGGAGCACTTTGGCGAGCGGGTGTGCCGGAATGTGGTTCCGCGTACCGTCCGGTTGTCGGAGGCACCTTCGTTCGGTCAACCAATCATCGTGTTCGACTCCTCCTCGCGGGGATCTATCGCCTACAGAGAACTGGCCAAGGAGGTAAGCGGTGGCACGTCGTAGCGGCTTGGGCAGGGGACTGGGTGCGCTGATTCCCAAGGACATGGTGGGCGACCGGACGGGGACGTTCTTGGAGATCCCGGTGGCCGATGTGCGACCCAACACCCACCAACCCCGGAGCCACTTCGACGAAGAGGCTCTGGTCTCCCTGACGGCGTCAATCCGTGAGCTCGGTGTGCTGCAGCCCGTCCTCGTTCGGGCCACCGCAGATGGCGAGACCTACGAGCTGATCGCCGGCGAACGCAGATGGCGGGCCGCCAAGCGCGCCGGCCTACCGACCATCCCGGCAATCCTGCGCAGTGCATCGGAGATGGCCAGTGTCGAGCAGGCGCTGGTCGAGAATCTGCATCGCCAGGACCTCAACCCCCTGGAAGAGGCCGGCGCCTACCAGCAGCTCATCGAGGACTTCGGCCTCACCCACGAGGCACTGGCCACCCGGGTTGGCCGCAGCCGAGCGGCCATCTCCAACACCCTCCGACTGTTTCAGCTTCCGCCGGCCACCCAGAAGCTGGTGGCCGATGGACAGCTCTCGGCCGGTCACGCCCGGGCGCTCCTGGGAACGCCCGACCGCAACTTTCAAGAAGCCCTGGGCCGCAAAGCGGTGGCCGAGCAGCTTTCGGTCAGATCCGTCGAGGAAGCGGTCCGGGCCCGGATGGGCCGGGCACCCTCGGTGCCGATCGAGAAGGCCGCGGCACCCGACAAGCTCCGGCCTCCGGGCATCTTGGAGCTGGAGGAACTCCTGTCCGCCCACCTCGACACCCGGGTCAAGGTGGACCTGGGCTCGCGTCGGGGCCGGGTCACGATCGACTTCGCCACCCTTGAGGACCTCGAGCGCATCTATCGAGCGATGGTGGATCGCGGCATCGACCCCCCGGGATCATAAGCTCCCGGGCTCATCGAAGGCACGCCGCGTTCTCGTAGACCGTGATGTGCTTCGTGCTCGATGCCGCGAACGGTTCGTGAGCCCAACCGCCCCAGCGGCCCCGAAGCCGCAGCCCGGCCAGGGTGGCCATGAGATCGAGCTCGGAGGGCCAGGCGTAGCGGATCTCGATGGGTCGGATGCTCACACCCGCCGGCCCGACCATGACCTGCGAGGTGTGCACCCGCTGATCCACCGGGTCATGGACGCTGGCGTGGATGCAGACCTCCCCCATCTTGGCCGGAGCGACGGCGACCGCCTGGCCCCGCTCGTAGCGGCGGAGGTCGGGTACGAAGCACTCCAGCAAGAACGTCCCCCCGGGCTCGAGCGCTCTGGCCACGGTGGCAAAACAAGCCACCTGCCGGTCCTGGCTGAGCAGCCCAAAGATGGTGTTGAACACGATGTAGGCGAGACGGAAGGGCCCGGGGGGCACGACCTCAGCCATATCGGCAATGCCGACGGGTAGATCCCGCCCGCCAGGTTTGGCCCGAAGCCGGGCCACCATCTCTGCGGAGGCGTCCACTCCTTCGACGGTGATGCCGCGCTCGGTCAGCGGGAGGGCCACCCGTCCGGTGCCAATCCCCAGCTCCAGGGCGCGGCCACCCTGGGCCAGGGATGCCAGGAGGTCGAGTTGCGCCGAACCCGGTGCGCCGATCGTGCCGCGATGGATCTCATCGTAGATGTCAGCCCACGCGTCGCCGTAGGCGCCGGGAGCGAGGTCAGGTCCCATCCCCGAGAGTGTGGCAGAGCCATGGGTCGGCGCCCATCGGATTTCTCCGGAGTTGGCCGGTTCACCAACAGCGAAGCTGGAGCCGACGTTGAGGTCGTGGCAACCGTCCGTGAAAGGTTGGTTGGCCTGCACCTCGTCCACAGCCTGTGCCTAAAGGTGTGGACGGCCGGTTCGGGAGTGCAGGACTGCCTATGAAAAGCGCCCAGAACAGTCGCCTCCGGGCCAGATCAAAGGTAAGGGTGGAGCTCCTGGAGCAGTTGGCCCTTGCCCTTGGCGCCGATGATCCGCAGCTGCGGCTCGCCATCCTTGAACAGGATCAGGGTGGGGATGCTCATGACGTCGAACCGGCGAGCGAGCTCGAGGTTCTCGTCGACGTTGATCTTGCCAACCCGAAGCTTGCCTTCGTTGTCCTCGGCGATCTCATCGAGCACCGGCGCCACCATCTTGCACGGACCACACCACTCGGCCCAGAAGTCCACCAGCACGGCTTCGGTCGCCGACTTGATCTCCTCGTCGAATGTTGCGTCCGTCAACGTCAACGCTTTGTACGCCACGGGCCTCGCCTTCTTTGGACAGGGCCTCGGGTGACTCCCGAAGCAATGGGTGCAACAACGGGGGCGGTGACTGCATTCCGCCAACACCGGGCCTCAGGCGCCCGGGACCCGCGCCTCTTCGGGCACGACGGCGTCGCCGGACTCATGGGACTCCAGCCACCGCTCCGCATCAAGTGCGGCCATGCAGCCCGAGCCTGCGGCGGTGACGGCCTGGCGGTACACGTGGTCCTGGACGTCACCGCAGGCGAACACCCCGTCCACCTCGGTGATCGAGCTGCCCGGAAGCGTCACCAGATAGCCGGAGTCCTCCATGGGCACCTGCCCCTTGAACACCGCAGTGTTGGGCTCATGGCCGATGGCCACGAACAGTCCGGTCACGTCGAGCACCGACTCCTCGCCGGTCTTGACGTCGCGGATGGCTACGCCCTCCACCTTGTCGCCGCCGAGCACCTCGGTGACCTCGCTGTCCCACGCGAAGCGAAGCTTGGGATTCTTGAACGCCCGCTCCTGCATGATCTTCGACGCCCTCAGCTCCTTGCGTCGGTGGATCACCGTGACGCTGTCGCCGAACTTGGAGAGAAAGGTGGCCTCCTCGAGGGCCGAGTCCCCTCCCCCGATCACCGCGATGTGATGGCCCCGGAAGAAAAAGCCATCACAGGTGGCACAGGTGGACACGCCGTGGCCGATCAGCCTGCGTTCCGATTCCAGGCCGAGCATCAAGGAGCGGGCCCCGGTCGAGACGATAACCGTCCGGCTGCGAATCTCGTGTTCGGACCCGTCACCGGGGTCGTTGGCCCATACCCGAAGCGGCTGGGAGGAAAAGTCCACCCGGGTGGCGCGGGTGGTCACGAACCGGGCACCGAAACGCTCGGCCTGGCCGCGCATGGCCGCCATCAGCTCGGGGCCCATGATCCCGTCGACGAATCCAGGGAAGTTCTCGACCTCGGTGGTGAGCATCAACTGGCCGCCGGGTTGATCGGTGGTGGAGGACGGCTCGCCTTCAAGGACCAGGGGCGCCAGGCTGGCTCGGGCCGTGTAGATGGCCGCCGTCAGGCCCGCGGGGCCGGAGCCGATGATCACGACATCGTGGATGGCGTCTCCCGACAACAGGTCACTCATGGATAGCTGCTCCTTCAGCAGTTCCTACGGCTTTGCAGGTCTGCGCTTACGCCATGCGAACGCCCCGAGACCCAGGAATATTGCACCGAGGGCGGCGTAGATGACCCAGATCCGCCGGGACTCGGGATGGAACGGGAGGTACGCATCGGCAACACGGATCGTGGTGATGGACAGCAGCAACAGGGCCAGGAGGCCGGCGGAGGCGATCACCAGGCCGAAGACCACCACCCGGGCCACCTTGGTGATGGGCACCGTGGTTTTTTTCCGTATGGTTCCGACCACGGTGTCGATGCGGTGGACGATCTCCACCGTCCAATCCGAGCCCGTGTCGCATTCGGGTTGGTCGTCTGCCATGAGGATCAACCCTACTCACGGGGGCGGCGGCGCTGCGCGGTACCAGGCGTCGCAGTACCATGGCAGCCCGATGCGCACCGTCGTGGCTCTCAGTGTGGGGGCCGTGCTGGCCGCGACCATCGCCCTGATTCTCGGGGAGTATCCGTTCGTGGGTTTCTCGCCATTTGTGGCTGCCGCCTTGGTCCCGGCCATCATCGCCACCGCCGTGGTCGCCACCGCCGGCCACCATCGCCAGTTCTTGTGGGCGGCCACGGGGGTTCTCAGTGCCGGGGCCATCGCCTGGGCGGTGTGGATCTCGACCGGTCGCGGCCTCGACCCAGTCCCCCCCGGTGGGGTGGTGGCCGCGGCCCTGGCACTCGGGTGGCCCTTGGCCTGGGCCCGCTATCGGGCCCGGCGGACCTCGGCGCGCACCCAGTCCAAGTAGCGCCGATCGCCGCCGACGACGGGTAGGGCCAGGACGCAGGGGACCTGGTAGGGATGCAGCTTGGCCAACCGGGCCACGATGGCATCCACCAAACCGGAGCAGGTGTGCAGGGCCAACCGGGCCTCGGTCTCCTCGCACACGGCGCCTTCCCAGCGGTAGATCGATCGCACGGCGGGGATCACCTGCCCGCAGGCGCACAGGCGCTCGTCGACCAGGGTCCGGGCCAGAGCAGCCAGGGCCTCGGGATCGGGGCCGGTGACGACCACCTCGCAGATGGCCTCCGGCGGTACCGACGGCGGGACCGGGACCGACGGCGGGACCGGGACCGACGGCGGGACCGGGACCGACGACGGGACGGCCACGCCGGCGCTCAGCTGACCGACAGCTCGGCGATCGTGACCCGGGCCCGGTACGACCCGTCGGGCACCTGGACGTCGAGCGGTCCCAGATCGGTCAGCCACAGCATCACGTAACCTCCCCGCTGTCCCCCCAGAGGGATCGTCCCGCTGGCTTTGTCCATGGTGAGCGTGCCGGTGGGCGGCCCCCACGCCGCCGGGGGAGGCGCCAGGGGGAGCGGCAACTGCGACGACACGTAGGCCTGGGCGCTCCAACCTGGCGTCGATGACGTCACCGTCAGGCGGTGGACGCTTCGGGCCCGGTCCAGTTGGATCACCACGCCCATGCCCGGGTAGTAGCCGCCGAACTGCGAGGACCGGTACAGCCCGGTGGACCACGCCGTGGCCGGGTTGCCGTCGTAGACCTTCTGAAGGTCACCAGGATTGTCCTCGGGGCGTTCGTAGAGGATGAACTCGCTGGCATGGACGATGGGCAATGACGGCCCCCTCGCCGCCCCGCCGGCCGTGCCCCCTGCCGAGTTGGTGTGGGCCACCAGCAGGCCGAGCACCACCACGCCGGCCACCACCAGGCTGGCCACCACCAGGCCCGGACCCCGACGGGTCGGTCGGGCGGGCCGCGGTCGGGGCCGGGGACCGACGGCCGGATCGTCCCGGCCACGGGAAGGCGAGGGTAGGGGAGCGGGGGGGCGGGCCATGACCGGCTCGGTACGGGAGCGGGCCATGACCGGCTCGGTACGGGAGCGGGCCATGACCGCCGTGGGCGTGGGCAGGGGGGTGCGGGGATGGCCTTCGCCCAGATGGCGGGCCGCGGTCGTCAGCTCCCTGCGCAGGGCGGTGGCCGACGGCGTCCGCTGCTGGCGATCCTTGACCAGCAATCCGGCCACGATGTCGACGATCTCGCCTGGAACGTCGCCTCGGGCGTCGCTGACCCGGGGCGGGGGCTCGCGCAGGTGAGCCAAGGCGGTGGCCATGTCGGTGGGACCGCAAAACGGTGGCCGGCCGGTCAGCATCTCGAAGAGCACCACCCCGAGCGAGTACAGGTCGGCGCGGGGGTCGGGCTCGATGCCCTCCACCTGCTCGGGGCTGAGGTACTTGGGAGTGCCCAGCACGATCCCGGGCCTGGTCAGGTCGAGGCCCAGGCCCTCGGCCGCCTTGGCGATCCCAAAGTCGGCGACCTTGGCCCTGGGAACGGGGCCCTCGTCCTCGCTGAGGAGGACATTCCCCGGCTTGATGTCGCGGTGCACCAGGCCCGTGCGATGGGCGTGGGCCAGGGCATCGGTGATCTGCACGGCGATGCGAAGGACGAGGGCCGGATCCATGGCGCCGCGCTCGGTCATCAACTGGCGGAGGGTTCGGCCCCGGACCAACTCCATGACGATCCAGGCCGTCCCGTGGTCCACCCCGGTGTCATAGGTGGCGATGACGCCGGGATGGGCCAGGCCCGCGGCGGTGACCGCCTCCCTTCGGAAGCGCTCCAGGACCGTGTGGTCGGTGGCCAGATGGGCCAGCAGCACCTTGATGGCCACCGGCCTGCTGAGGACGGCGTCATGGCCCTCCCACACCTCGGCCATGCCCCCCGAGGCGATGTAGCGGACCAGCCGGTAGCGACCACCGAACTGGCGCGGTCGACCATCCCGGGGCTGGGCGTCGAGGGTGGACACGGGACCCGAGAGTACCCCTCCACCCCGGCGATTCGGTGCAGCCCCGGGCTGGACCCGAGCCGTCGGCGACTCAGGCGGCGGGCAACCAGGCCACCCCGATGGCCCGGGGCCCGGCGTGGGTGCCGATCACCGGCCCGATCTCTCCAAGGACCAGGCGTTCGGTGGGGTGCACGGTGTCGAGCAGGTCGAGGAAGCGGTCCAGGTCGGGCGCATCGGCACCGGAGACGGCCAGGCGGGCGATGGGCCCGGCGGCCTTGACCTTGTCGGCCAGATACTGGAGGCACCGGGCCCGGGTCCGTTGCCGGGACTCCTGTTCGACCACCCCGTCGCGCACCTCGATGACCGGCTTGATGGACAGGAGAGAACCGAGCAGGGCCCGGGCGCCCCCGATGCGGCCCCCCTTGCGGAGGTTCTCGAGCGTGTCGATGGCCCCGTAGACCTTCATGCGCCTGACCGCGGCGTCGGCGGCGGCGCCCACCTCGTCGAGGTCGGCCCCAGCGGCGGCGCGCTGAGCGGCCTCCACCACCACCAGGCCCTGGCCCATGGTGACGCTCTGCGAGTCGACCACCTGGACCGGGATCCTCCCGCCCAGCTCCCGGGCGGCCTGGCGGGCCGCTTCGATGGTGGCCGACAGCTTGGCCGACAGGTTGACACACACCACCCCCGTGGCGTCGTCGTCGGCCATGCGCTCGAAGGCCTGCACAAATGCCCCCGGGGAGGGGGCGGCGGTCTCGGGCAGGTTGGAGGAGCGGGCCACCCGGGCCCAGAACTCCTTGGTGGACAGCTCCACGCGATCGACCAGCTCCTCGGCGCCGAAGCGGATGGTCAGCGGCACCATGCCGACCCCGAGCTCGGCCAGCAGCTCATCGCTCAGATCACAGGCACTGTCGGTGACCAGGCGGATCCCGGACATCTCTTTCCTCCCCCCAAGCGCGGATCATCCGGCCCGGCCACGGCCGTCGCCGACCGCACGGCCAACGGTAGTGTTCGGACCCGCCGAGGCAGGGGGATAGACCGGGGCGGGGGTGGCGAAGAACTCGGCGATCGCCTCGTCGGGCGAGGCCAACGAGCCGTCCGCGGTGCACTCCTCGCCGTCGGCGTCGGCGGGCACCAGGTCGAGCGCCCGACGGCCGTGGCGGAGGTTTCGGATCCACCACGAGGCCAGTCCCAGGCCGGCCACCACGATGAGCACCACCCCCACGCCGGAGAAGGCCGTGGAACGCACCGTGTCGCGGTTGTCGCTCAGCAGCACGCTGCCGTCGGGTGACGACAGGGACACATCGAGGGTGAACACCCCGCTGGCCCGGGCCACCACGGGAACCTTGAGGGTGGTGGCCTCGCTGCCGAGCGTCAGGACGCAGACCTCCGCCCCCGCCGATCCGGCCGAGCAGTGGCCCCGATGGGGATTGAAGGCACGAAACGTCAGCTTGTCACTGCTCAGCCGTAACCGGACCTGGGCGCCGGCCACCCCGTTGGAGATCACGGTGATCGGCACGCCCCCGTCACGGGCGGTGAGGGTGACCGACGACGAACCGAGCAGCGAGATGTGGCGGCGCAGATCGGCCAGGGCGGCGGTGACGGCCCCCGCCACCAGCTCCCGCTGCGGCGAGGACAACTCCTCCGATTCGGCGGTCAGCACCAGGTCCCCCAAAGGGCCCGAACGTGACCGGTCGTCGGGAAAGATCGACCCGACCACATCCGCCGCGGCCCGGGCGGAGCGCACCGAGGTGGCGTCGGGGAAGGCGGGGACGGTGGGGCGCACGGCGGTCAGGGTGCGCACCACCGGGGCGCCTCCGGAGACGGCCATGGGCACGGCGGCGAACAACATCCCCGTCGTCACCGGGGCCAGCAGAGGGTTCCCGCTCAGCCCACTCAGCAACACGCTGAGAAACTCGGCGTTTCCCTTCCAGCTCGCCGGGGGCACCACCGCCACCCCCCGAGTCAGGCCCGGAGTCTCCAACTGGATCATGGCCAGCTCGCCCAGCAGTTGGTTGGCGGCCAGGACCTGGTCGCCGGTGTTGGTGAAATAGCCGGCCAGGCCGGCGTCGCTCTCGATCACCTTCAGGCGAGACCCGGAGCGGGTGGCCAACTCGGTGGGCGCCCCCAGGGTCGTCTGGCCCACCCCGTCAGGAAGGGAGGAAAGGTCGTTGCCGGGCACCACCAACTGGGTGACGCCCAGCGCGGTGAGACTCTCCAGGGTGGTCTGGTCGAGGGGACCATTGGCCGTCCACACGCCATCGGCGGGGGCCCGGTGCAGCGCCGAGGCGAGCGCCGCGCTACCCGCGGTGACCTGAGCGGTGACCTCCGAGCCCAATCCGGCGCCCACCATGGCCGGCATCGACACTGCGGCGTAGCTCGACAAGGCCACCTCGTCGGCTCCGCCGGTGACCACGGTGGCCAGCGTGGCCAGCGTGGCCCGGTCGGTGGCCGAGCCCGCAGCCAGGCTGTCGAGGGTCTGGGGGGTGGCCGCCAGGGTCAGGGGAACCGTCCCGTGGGCGGCCAGGGCGGTGGCCACGGTGGCCACGGCGGCGGCCGAGGTCGATCCGAGCCGGGCGCTGCGGCCGGTGGCGGCCAGGCTGGGCGGCTGATGGACGGGCACGGTGAGGGCCACGTCGAGGCGGGGGAAGCCGCCCGGGACGCCCGGCGGGGCCCCCAGCGCGGTCACTTCGGCCGCCGAGGCGTAGACGAAGAAGCTGGTCAGGGCGGCGCCCACGGTGTCGCCTTGGCCATCGACGAGGCGGACCTGAAAGGGATAGACAGCGCTGTCGTCGCGGGTGGTGAAACCCCGCAGCGGCCCGGTGTCGCCCCGGGGGTTGACCGGGATGGCGATATCGATCCCGCCGGCCGGGTCGGCGGGAAACGACCCGAGGGGGCTGGGGCCCAGATCGTAGGCGCTCAGCCCCCGGGGCCGGCCCTTCTGGGCCACGGCGAAGTCGCTCCTGGTGGTCAGCCGCGGATAGATGTCGAGCGCCAGGCGGGTGTCGGGCGACGGAGCCGTCACCCCCAGGTGGACGCTGAGGTTCTGGCCACTGGCCACGAAGGGGGACTGGCCCAGAAGCTGCAGGCGACCATCACCGGTGGCGGTGGTCGAAGGCCCCGCGGCGTGGGCCGGCGGGGCCAGCGCGATGCCCGACAGCAGGGGGGCGGCCATGGCGGCGGCGACCACGGTGCCGTTGAGCAGCACCCGCCATCGCCGCCGACGACACGTCACAGGCCGGCCGACAGCACCGAGAGGCCCGACGGCTCTTCGCGAAACCCCACGCCGGCGTAGAGGGAGAGGGCGGCGCCGTTGTTGAACTGGGTGTTCACCACCACCGAGTGCACACCGCGGCGGACCATCCAGTGCAGGCCGTCGAGCAGCAGAAGCCGCCCGAGGCCCTGGCCCTGGTGGGACGGATCGACGGCCAGGCGCTGCACGAAACCCCGGGCCCCGGTCCGCCCGCAGATGCCGTAGCCGAGGACCTCACCTTCGGGGCACAGCATCCGAATCCGGGTCTGGGGCGTGGCCGCCAGGGCATCGGCCAACGCCCGGTCGTCGAAGCCCCAGAAGTTGGGGAATGCCGCGGCGTCGACGCCCAGCACGTCGGCCCGGCGGCGGGCCCGGACCCGTTGCCGGCGGGGTCCCTCGGGAACCGGCGGGAGCCCCTGGGTGAGGTCGAGGGCGAGGAGATGGAGGCGTTCGGCGACGTCGAAGCCGACGGCCAGGAAGCCCGCCTGCTCGGGCGGGGAGAGGGCGCCGGTCACCACCCGAGTGAAGCCGCGTTCGGCCAGCGTGGCCAGGCACCGGCGCAGGAACTCCGGGGACGGGTGAGGCGCGTCGGGCAACGGATTGAGGAACGCCACCGCCGCCTCACCCCGCCACGACCCGGTCCGGGCCCGCTCGCGGCCCCAGTACAACACGTCGACGGGGGGCGCACTCATCGCCCGGCGACCGCCCACATCGTCGATTCGTCGGTCGTCACGGCCCTGGCAAAACTAGTCCGCCGACGGGCACGAACCCGGCCCGGTCCCCCTAGCCTCGATGTGGTGGCCAGCGGAACCGTCCTCGTCGAGATGCACGACGACTGCGCCGCCCATCGGCCCGGCCGGGGCCACCCCGAGAGCCCCGAGCGTCTCGAGGCGATCCGGCGGGGCCTGGAGCGAGCCCACCTGGGCGACACCGTGCGCGTCGTGGCCCCCACCCCGGCGTCGCGCGCCGAGCTGATGCGGGTCCACTCGGTGCCCTACCTCAACGCCATGGAGGCCTACTGCGCGGCGGGAGGGGGGAGGATCGATGCCGACACGACGGTGGTGGAGGCGTCGTGGCCCGCTGCCCTAGCCGGCGCCGGCGCCGGCGGCGACGCCGTGGCCCGCCTGCGGCGCGGTGAAGCCGACGCCGCCTTCATCGCCGTGCGCCCCCCCGGCCACCATGCCCTGCCCACCCGGGCCATGGGCTTCTGCGTGCTCAACAACGTGGCCGTGACGGCCGCCGCGTTGGCCGCCGCCGGCGAGCGGGTGCTCATCGTCGACATCGACGCCCACCACGGCAACGGCACCCAGGAGATCTTCTACCGCAACGACCGGGTGACCTACCTGTCCTTGCACCAGTGGCCGCTCTATCCGGGTACCGGCGCCCTGGACGAGATCGGTGAGGAGGCCGGCCGAGGCGAGACGGTCAACCTGCCGATGCCCGCCGGGGCCACCGGCGACGTCTATCTGGCCGCCTTCGATGAGGTCATCGCCCCGGTGGCCGAGCGGGTCGGGCCCACCTGGTTGATCATCTCCGCCGGCTTCGACGCCCACCGAGCCGATCCCCTGACCAACCTGGGCCTCTCGGCCGGTGACTACGGCGACGTGGTGACCCGGATCGCCGGCCTGGTGGCCCCCGGGCGGCGCCTGGTCGTCCTGGAGGGTGGCTACGATCTCGAGGCTCTGGCCGACTGCACGGCGACGTGTGTCACCGCCCTGGCCGGCGGCGCCCTCCACCTCGAACGGGCGACCAATGGCGGCCCCGGCCGAGCCGCCGTCGACGCCGCCCGAGCCCTGCACCTGGGGGACCAGGCGGAATCCGGTGGCGGACCGCCCGAGCATCGCCGGTAGTCTGACCGGCCGTGATCCCGGACCGCCTCGCCCCCCTCCTGGCCGAGACGGCACCCCTGGCCGAGCGCTTCTCGGCGGCCGGGGCGCGCCTCTACCTCGTCGGTGGGGTGGTACGCGACGCCATGGTCGATCGGCTCGGCTCCGACACCGACCTGGACTTCACCACCGACGCCCTGCCCGACGCCACCGAGGCCATCCTCTCGGGGTGGGCCGACGCCCTGTGGACACAGGGCAGGCGGTTCGGGACCATCGGGGCGTCGATCAGGGGCCGCACGGTGGAGATCACCACCCACCGGGCCGACTCCTACCAGCCGGATTCGCGCCGGCCGGCCGTGGCCTTCGCCGACGCCGTGGATGCCGATCTGTCCCGGCGGGACTTCACCGTCAATGCCATGGCCCTGTCGCTGCCCGACCTGGTGCTGATCGACCCCTTCGGGGGCGCCGGGGACCTGGCCGCCAACCGCTTGCGCACCCCCCGGCCCGCCCAGGAGTCCTTCAGCGACGATCCGCTTCGGATGATGCGGGCGGCCCGGTTCATCGCCGGCTACGGCCTGGTTCCCGACGAAGACATGGTGGCCGCGGTGCGGTCCATGGCCGACCGCCTGGAGATCGTCTCGGTGGAGCGGATCCGCGCCGAGCTCGACAAGCTGCTGGTCGTCGACGCCCCCGGCGACGGCCTGTGGTTCCTGGTCCGCACCGGCCTGGCCGAGGAGTTCCTTCCCGAGCTCCCGGCGCTGGCCCTTGAGGTCGACCCCATCCACCGCCACAAAGACGTGTTGGCCCACACCATCGCCGTGGTCGAGAAGACCGCCCCAGAACGGATCCTGCGCCTCGCTGCCCTCTTCCATGACGTGGGCAAACCGAAGACCCGATCGTTTGGGCCCAAGGGAACGGTGTCGTTTCACCATCACGAGGTGGTCGGGGCCCGGATGACGCGCGACCGCATGCGGGCGCTGCACTATCCCCACGACGACACCGATGTGGTGACCCGCCTGGTGGAGCTGCACCTGCGGTTCCACACCTACAAGATGGGTTGGACCGACGCCGCCGTGCGCCGCTACGTACGCGACGCCGGCAATCAGTTGGGCCGGCTCAACGAGCTGACCCGCTGCGACTGCACCACCCGGAACGCGGCCCGGGCCCGGGCTCTCGACCGGCGGATGGACGAGCTGGAGGAACGCATCGCCGCCCTGGAGGCAGCCGAGGAGGTCAAGGCCATCCGCCCCGACCTGGACGGCAACGCGGTCATGGCCCGCCTGGGCATCGGCCCCAGCCGCGATATCGGCACCGCCCTCGACTTCCTCCTCGAGTTGCGCCTGGAGGAAGGTCCCCTCGGCGCCGAGGAGGCCGGCCGGCGCCTCGACGCATGGTGGGCCGGGCGCGGGGCCGGCTGAGGGCGGGGCGGCCCGCAGCCGGGGGCGGCCGGGTGCGGCTGAGGCCGAGCGCGGCTGAGGCCGAGCGCGGCGCCCTCAGCTGCCCTCTTTGCGGGCCCGGATGATGAGGGTCCGCGGGATCATGGTCTGCGCCGGGCGCCACGCCGCGCTGCGGTGGGCGCCGGGAACGGGCTCGGGCTCGAGCACGGCGTCGACCTTGTAGCTGGCCCGCGACAGACCCATGTACAGCTCGGCGAAGCTGTGGTGGTGCTCGGTGAAGCTGGCCCCCCCGCTCTGGTAGACCATGGGTCGGCGGTCGAAATATGACCGACGGACCACGGGGGCATCGCCACCCGAGCCTGCCCCGTCGCCCGGGCCGGGGGCCGCGGGGGCGGAGACCGGGCCGGAGCCGGGGTCGATCATCGTCCACGCCGGGTGGGGGAGACTGAAGACCAGCGGGGCGCCGACCTTGAGCACCCGGTGGACCTGGCGGAACACCCGGGACAGATCGCTCACATAGCCGAACGCATAGGCCGAGAAGGCCACATCGATGGAGTCGGCCCGCAGGTAGGCCAGATCGGCCACGTCGCCGTGGCGCAACTCGAGGCGAACCTCGCAGCTCTCGGCCAGCCGGCGGGCGTGGCCCAACTGGACCTTGGAGGCGTCCAGGCCGATCACCGCCGCCCCCGCCTTGGCGAAGGCCACCGAGCAATGGCCCCCGCCGCAACCCAGGTCGAGGATCCGGCGGCCCTTCAGATCGCCCAGGAGGCGCAGCTGGCTCTCGTCGGGAATGTCAGGACCGTACCCGGCGATGTCACTCCCCTGGGCCAGGGCCTGGTGGTCGGTGGCGGCGTAGGCATCCCAGGCCGCGGCGTTGTCGGAGGCCACGTCGCTATTGTGCCGCACCCAAGCCTGTCTGCATCCCGGCGGCAAACTCCTCGACCATGCGATGCGCCTGGTCGTCGTGGTACTGCACCGGCGGCGACTTCATGAAATAGGCCGACGGGCCGAGCAGGGGCCCGCCGATGCCGCGGTCCATGGCCAGCTTGGCGCAGCGCAGCGCGTCGATGATGACCCCAGCGGAGTTGGGGGAGTCCCACACCTCCAACTTGAGCTCCACGCTCAAGGGGACGTCACCGAAGTTGCGGCCTTCCAGGCGGATGTAGGCCCACTTGCGGTCGTCGAGCCAGGCCACATGGTCCGAGGGCCCGATGTGGACGTCGTGGGCGTCGATGCCGTTGTCGAGCTGGCTGGTCACCGACTGGGTCTTGGAGATCTTCTTCGATTCCAGACGTGACCGCTCCAACATGTTCTTGAAGTCCATGTTGCCGCCCACGTTGAGCTGATAGGTCCGGTCGAGCACCATGCCCCGGTCCTCGAAGAGGCGGGCCAGGATCCGGTGGACGATGGTGGCGCCCACCTGGCTCTTGATGTCGTCGCCGACGATGGGTACGCCGGCGTCGGCGAACTTCTTGGACCACTCGGGATTGGAGGCGATGAACACCGGGATGGCGTTGACAAAGCCGACGCGGGCGTCGATGGCGGCCTGGGCATAGTGCTTCTGCGCCTCCTCGGAGCCCACCGGCAGGTAGGAGATGAGCACGTCGGCTCTCGACGCTTTGAGGACCTCGACCACATCGACGGCCGGCGCCGGCGACTCCTCGATGGTCTCGCGGTAGTACTGGCCCAGGCCGTCGAGGGTCGGTCCCCGCTGCACACTCACCCCCAGATCCCCCACGGGGGCGAAACGGACCGTGTTGTTCTGGCCCGAGAAGATGGCCTTGCCCAGGTCGGCGCCGACCTTGGCGGCGTCCACGTCGAAGGCGGCCACGAACTCGACGTCGCCCACGTGATACCCGCCCAGGCTGACATGCATCAGACCGGGTACCGACTCGGTCGGATCGGCGTGGCGGTAGTACTCGATGCCCTGCACCAAGGAACTGGCACAGTTGCCGACGCCGGCGACGGCGACGCGGATCTTGGTGGTCATAAGGTGGTGTCCTCCTGGACGATCCGGGGCCGCAGCCCCTCGGAGTTGCTGATCGGGCCGCCGGCGGGATTGGCGGGACTGGCGGGATTCGTCTCGGGCCGGGCTGGTCGAGCCCGGCACAGGGCGGAGATGCTCGGTACAGCGGCGGGGGATGGGGCGGCGGGGGATGGGGCGGCGGGGGATGGGGCGGCGGGGGATGGGGCGGCGGGGGATGGGGCGGCGGAGGGCCCCGCCTCGGCGTGGACCGCTTCGCCGGTCGCGGCCGTGGCCCGCTCCCGGGCGATGAGCTGGTCGATCCATGACAGATCGTGCTGGGCAACATCGCGGTCGTGCTCGGCCAGGGTTCGCCCGTAGCCGTCAAGGCGCTCCCGCCCGGCCCCGACCCTGACCCCGAGGCGCAGCAACCGCTCGACCAGGCGAGCCCGCCGTCGCTCCAGCATGCCCAGGCGAGCGTCGGGGAGCAGGTGCCGGGCGAATGCCAGACGGAGGGCGAAGACCCGGTCGTCGTCATGGGCATGGCTCTCGGCGGCGAGCAGCTCCTCGAAGAGGTCACGCCCGCGGGGGGTTATGCCATAGACCTTCTTGCCCCGCCGGCCCCGGGGCAGAGGCGGGTGGGCGGCGCTCACCCCGAACGCCGCCAGCTCGCCGCCCAGCGAGCCGGTGTGCTGGCCCGGGCTGAGGGAGTAGGGCGCGTCGAGCACGCGCACCGCGCCCGCCGCCTCCAGGCGACCAAGCGCCGGGTACAGCGAACCGAACGACACGCCACTGGCAAAGCCGAGGGTGTCGGCCGACTGCTTCTTCAACTCGTAGCCGTGGAGCGACTCCTCGGTCAACAGACCGAGGATGGCAAGTTCGAGCATGGGAATGACGGCACCCCGCCGCGACGAACCCGGGCTGTCCGGGCAGGTTCCGACCACCATAGTCTCTTTCGATGTATCGGATCGATATATCGACTTAGGGTCCACTCGGGCATGGCGGGGCGCCAGACCCTCCGGTACCATGCCGCCGTGATGAGCTTCCGGCCGGAGACCCTCCGGGGTGCGCTTGACCAGGGCCGGCTGGCCGGCCAGATCGACTACCGCCTGGCCCGCAACGCCTTGGTCCGTGAGTTCCACAAGGGCCGGCTCTCGCGCCTCGACCTCTGCGATGCCCATCCCGATCTCCTCCGGGCCGCCATCAATGTGGGGGAGGACTCCCGGGAGGACTGCCCGATCTGCGCCGAGACCAAAGTGAGGCTGGTGTCGTACCTCTTCGGGCCCCGGCTGCCCCCGAGTGGGACGTGTGTCAGCTCCAAGCGGGAGATGGCGCGCCTGACCCGGGGCACGAAGGACCTGGCCTGCTACGTCGTCGAGGTCTGTCCGAACTGCTCGTGGAATCACCTGGCCCAGGCCTTCACCATCGGCGGGAGCGCCAAAGCCCGCAGCGGCAGCTCCTGAGGGCAACTCCTGAGGGCAACTCCTGAGGGCAGCTCCTCGGGTGCCTGGTCACCCATCCCGGCTGGTCCTACGCTTCGTCCTCACCGCCCATGGTCAACCGCCACTCCCGACGAGGTATCCGATGGTCTGAGCTGACCGCTGCGCAGCAGGCCGCGGTCCGCCGGAGGAGGACCTTGAGCTCGTTGCGGAGCGGTCAGGCCGCGGGCGTCGACGACCCGCGCGACCAGGGCCGGGGCGGGGTGTGGCGGGCCCGGCGCAAGCTGTTCATGGTCGCTCTGGCGCTGTCCGCCCTGCTCGCCGTCGGCCTCTACAACGTGGCCCAGTCGCCCCTGCCCAAGCCCACCCCGCTCAGCCAGACGACCTTCCTCTATGACAACGCCGGCCACCAGCTCACCTCGTATCAGGTGCAGAACCGGGTCAATGTGCCCCTCTCGTCGGTACCCAGGGTCCTCATCGACGCCGTGGTGTCCACCGAGGACCGGCACTTCTTCACCGAGGGGGCCATCGACCCGGTCGGGATCCTCCGGGCCTTGATGGCGGACCTTCGGGGTTCGGGCAACCTGCAGGGAGCCTCGACCATCACCCAGCAGTACGTCAAGCAGGCATACCTCAACTCGCAGCGCACGGTGACCCGCAAGGTCAAAGAGGCCTCCCTGGCCGTGAAGTTGGGCCACAAGCAGTCGAAGGACCAGATCCTCGACGGCTATCTGAACACCATCTACCTGGGCCGGCACGCCTATGGGGTCCAGGCCGCCTCCCAGGCCTACTTCGGCAAGGACGTGAGCCAGATCGGCCTGGCCCAGGCGTCGCTGCTGGCCGGGTTGATCCGCGAGCCCGAAAATGCCGACCCGGCCCGGAACGAGGCCCTGGCCCGCAGCCATCAGACCGACACCCTCAGCGACATGCTCCGCGACAACAGGATCACCCCGGCTCAGGCCGCCCAGGTGGAGCGCACGGCGATGAGCAGCTACGTGATCACCCCGGCCAAGACGGCGGCGGCGCAGAGCAACCTGCC